>JGI25914J50564_10000700_pt1 | contig 11341 bp, 8 predicted proteins | sample LauGreSuBDMM15SN_2_FD_50564 | JGI IMG/M metagenome (IMG submission 50564) | reverse complement strand
GCCACTACGGCAGAGACGATCGCCCAAGTTATCTACAACGTTCCCAATATTAAAACCAAGATCAACTTGCTTGCCCATTTGCTCGAGAATGAAGAAATCAACCGAGCCATGATTTTTACGCGCAGCAGAAAAAATGCGGAGTCGGTTTATTCCTTCTTGGACCGCAAGCATTTCGGAGAGATTCGAGTAATCCATGCCAACAAAGGTCAAAACACGCGGATCAACTCCATGGAAGATTTTAAGGCAGGGGATGTCAGACTGCTAGTTGCTACGGATGTAGCCTCTCGAGGATTGGATGTCACCTTGGTATCGCATGTGATCAATTTTGATGTTCCCTTGATCTATGAAGATTATGTGCATCGTATCGGTCGAACTGGCAGAGCTGAAAATGAAGGAAAGGCCATCACTTTTGTCAACCCAGCTGAATCCTACCATTTTGAAAAAATAGAAGAACTTATTCGGATGAAGGTAGATGTGTTGCCCATTCCGGATCAGGTAGATGTACCTGCTACGCCTTTTGAAGAGAAACAAGGCTATGAAAGGGAGTTGGACCGGCTGAAGCAACGGGACAACCCCGACTACAAAGGAGCTTTCCATGAAAAGAAGGAGCGCCCCAAAGAAAACATTGGCAAGGGTGCTAAGGTAAAGGCGAAGAAGAAGCAGAAAAAGCCAAACCGTAATCAGCTAAAAACGAAAAACCAAAAAAATAGAGGGAAACACGGGGAGGGGTAATTCCTTGAACCGATGGGTTGCTCTCAACAAGAATGCGAGCTACACCTTTGTAGATCAAAGTAGGTAAAAAAAGAAGGGGCCAATTGGCCCCTTCTCTGTTATCGGTCTGTTCGTGTATTGGTTCCGTCCACTGGAGTCCGCTGCTCTCTATTGGCAAGGTCCCAGGCGGTATGGAAGATCAATTGAGCGCGCTTGGTCATCAAAGGAAATTCAATTTTGTCCACCGTATCGGTTACCTGATGGTAGTCGTCGTGTACCCCGTTGAAGAAAAAGATCACTGGGATATTGAACTTGGCAAAATTGTAATGGTCAGATCGGTAGTAAAAACGATTTGGATCGTCCGCTGCATCGTATCTGTAATCTAGGATAAGGTTGGTGTAAGTAATGTTGTTGTACTCATTGATTTTTTTCAATTGAGTGGAAAGCATCTCCGAGCCGATGACATACACATAGTCCTTGTTTGCTTCTTTCTGGTATTCGTAGTCAATTCTACCCACCATGTCAATGTTGATGTTATTGACCGTGTTGGCAATTGGGAATACAGGGTTTTCCGCATAGTATTCAGATCCTAAAAGACCTTTTTCTTCACCCGTAACATTCAGAAATAAAAGGCTTCTTCTAGGCTTCACTCCTTCTTTGGCTGCTTTTGCAAAAGCTTCCGCAATTTCCATGACAGACTGTTCCTGAACCATCATCATCGGCACCATTGAAAGCATCGCCAGTGGAGCTCACTCCCACGTGGTCATAGTGTGAGGAGATCACCAATACTTCTTCTTTCTTATCCGTTCCTTCCAAAAAGCCCATTACATTGACCGCATCCACTGGAGTTTTAGTCTTTACGATCTGGTAGCTTGCTTTCTGCGAAGCAATGGTTTCAGGATTGGTTTTTGCGGCTTCCTTCAATGTCTCTACAGATGCGCCAAACAACTGCGCCATCTTGTCTGAACTCACCATAAACACCGGACGTTGCTTGATCTCCTGATCAAAGCCAATTCGGCCAGTGCCAGCCATGGACTTGTAGCGATTGGCGATGCGGTCAAAATTAGCTTGTCCTTCCATGGTAACAATCACGATGCCAGCAGCTCCAGCATCCATCACTTTTGCGACCAAGTCATTGCTTCTTACTCCCACAGCCCACAGCCCTACTAGTTTGCCCTTTACATCCACTTTGGCAAGGTTTTCATCGCTTACCAGGCCTAAGAACACTAGGTCTGTTTTCACTGCTTTTGATAGATTGCCGTCTCCAGTAAATACGAAGTCTGTGTTTTCCACCAACTTGGTTTTTCCGATCTGAAGACTTACTTGTGTGAAGAGTGAACTTACCAAAGGAACGTTTTGAAAGTAGCTGCCTCCATTAGGAGCAGTTAATCCTAGACCTTTATAAAAATCAGCAAGGTAGTTGGCAGCAATTTTTCCTTCTGGAGAACCTGTATCACGGCCTTTCATCTCATCTGATGCCAGATAGGTTAGGTGCTTGGTAAGATCCTCTACCGTAATGGTGTTGGCATATTTTACTTGAACAGGGTTTTGAGCCCAGGCTGTCGTGAGGGTTGCAAACCCTAACACAACACTTAATAGGTATTTATTTTTCATTTTTTTTTCATTTAAGACCCTAAGCTAGCTAATTTTTTTGCCCTCAAAAAAACCACTTATCATTTCTGCGTGTTATAGGATAAATTTTAAACTTGTGCCTCGGCAATTTCTTNCGGAAAGTATACCTTTGTACACGTAAAATCGGAAAGAATTCACACCCAAATAGTTCATACGTTCAACCCTTACTTATGCAGATCAATCTTAACACTGCTGTCAAATTTGAGAGCAGACACAATGGCCCGACAGAAGCGGAAGTTGCAGCGATGTTGGAAAAAATCGGAGCCTCAAGCTTGACCGAACTCATCAACCAAACTGTACCCCAATCCATTCAATTGGAGCGGCCACTTCAGCTTCCAGCAGCCCAGCTAGAGTCTGATTTTTTAAAGAGTTTCAAAAAACTGGCTTCCAAGAATAAGGTATTTTCTTCTTTTATTGGTTTGGGGTATTACGATACACTAGTACCAGGGGTAGTCCTTCGCAATGTATTGGAAAATCCAGGATGGTATACTGCCTACACCCCTTATCAAGCTGAAATTGCACAGGGAAGATCAGAGGCCTTGATCAACTTCCAGACTGTAGTGATTGAGTTGACAGGCATGGAGCTATCCAATGCCTCCTTACTTGACGAGGGAACTGCTGCCGCGGAAGCCATGACCATGCTTCATGCTGTGAAGCCTCGGGAGAAGAAAAATGCAAACACCTATTTTGTAGATGAAAAGGTATTTCCACAAACTAAGGCCCTGCTAGTTACACGAGCGGAGCCTGTAGGAATCAACTTGGTATTTGGTCCTTTGTCCTCTCTTGACCTCACGGATCCGGAATTGTATGGAGCCATGTTTCAGTATCCAAATGTGGATGGTGAAGTATTGGACTACACGGCCTTGGTGGCAGCAGCAAAAGAAAATAAGGTATTGACAGCCTTCGCTTCTGACCTATTGGCCTTAACGCTTTTGACTCCTCCAGGTGAAATGGGAGCAGACGTGGTGGTAGGTTCCGCCCAGCGTTTTGGCGTTCCTATGGGCTATGGTGGGCCACATTCTGCATTTTTTGCAACAAAAGAAGACTTCAAGCGACAGATTCCTGGTCGTATCATTGGTGTTTCCATTGATCGAGCTGGAAATAAGGCCTACCGTATGGCTCTCCAAACTCGTGAGCAGCACATCAAACGTGAAAAGGCAACTTCCAATATTTGTACTGCACAGGTATTGCTTGCAGTAATGTCAAGCTTTTATGCGGTCTATCATGGGCCAACAGGTTTAAAAAATATAGCGCTTCGTACGCATGGCCTTGCCAAATTGACTGCTAAAGGATTAGAGAAGCTGGGCTTTACTTTAGGTTCAAAATCCTATTTTGATACCTTGATGGTGCAGGTAGATGCAGCGACGCAATTTAAGTTGAAAGCACTAGCAACAGCGGCTCAAGTGAACTTTAGATATCAGGAAGGTGCAGTTTTCATTGCATTTGACGAGGCCAAAACCATCGCAGATGCCCAACAAGTACTCGCAATTTTTGCAGGTGCCAAGGGGCTAAGCTCTCCTTTCAACCCCGAGATGGCAGATTCCCTTCAATTGGAATGGGCAGCCGCGCTAGTGCGAACTTCTGCTTATTTGACTCATCCGGTATTTAATAGTTACCACAGCGAGCACGAAATGCTACGCTACATTAAGAAGCTAGAATCTAAAGACCTTTCTTTGGTGCATTCCATGATTGCCTTGGGTTCCTGCACCATGAAGTTGAATGCTACTGCCGAAATGATCCCGGTGACCTGGCCAGAATTCGGCCAAATCCACCCTTTTGCGCCAATTGATCAGACAGAAGGTTATCAGGAGTTGTTCACCAACCTTAGAACTTGGTTGACTGAGATCACTGGTTTTGCAGACACTTCACTTCAGCCAAATTCTGGAGCGCAAGGCGAGTATGCGGGATTGATGGTGATTCGTGCCTATCACCTCAACAGAGGAGAAGGACATCGAAATATAGCTTTGATTCCTACTTCAGCGCATGGCACCAACCCAGCATCTGCTGTGATGGCGGGCATGAAAGTGGTATTGGTTAATTGCGATGACAAGGGGAACATTGATGTAGAAGATCTAAAAGCTAGAGCTGAGGAACATGCAGGAGAACTTTCTTGCTTGATGGTGACCTACCCTTCTACCCACGGCGTATTTGAAGAGGCAATTCAAGAAATATGTGCGACCATCCATTCCTATGGAGGTCAAGTGTATATGGACGGTGCCAACATGAATGCTCAGGTTGGAGTAACTTCCCCAGGTAGAATTGGTGCTGATGTTTGCCACCTCAACTTACACAAGACCTTCTGTATCCCTCACGGTGGAGGAGGACCTGGCATGGGTCCAATTTGCGTAGCTGCCCACTTGGCTCCTTTCCTTCCAAGTAATCCCTTGGTAAAAACTGGAGGTGAGCATGCCATAACTTCGATTTCTTCCGCTCCTTATGGCAGTGCTAGTATTCTTCCGATCTCCTATGCCTACATCTCTATGATGGGAGGCGATGGACTTACGCGCGCTACGCAAATGGCCATCTTGAATGCTAATTACATCAAGGAGCGATTAAGTGGAAATTATCCATTGCTTTACACGGGTTCAAAAGGGCGAGCGGCACACGAAATGATCGTGGATTGCCGTTCCTTCAAAGAAGTAGGAGTGGAGGTAGAAGATATCGCCAAGCGCTTAATGGACTATGGATTCCATGCACCTACGGTGTCCTTCCCAGTGGCAGGTACCTTGATGATAGAGCCTACAGAATCAGAAACCAAAGCAGAATTGGACAAATTCTGTGATGCGATGCTTGCCATTCGTGAAGAAATCAGAGAAATCGAAGATGGAAGAGCCGATAAGGTAGAAAACGTGCTTAAAAATGCACCGCATACTGCCACAATGGTCTTGACTGGAACTTGGGAGATGCCATATTCAAGAGAGAAGGCAGTATTCCCTGCTCCTTTCGTCAAAGAGAACAAATTCTGGCCTTCAGTACGAAGAATTGATTCGGCTTATGGAGATCGTAATTTGATCTGTAGTTGTATTCCTGTAGAAGAATATGCAAGCTAATTCACTAGCNAAATGAAACAGAAAAGGCCCNGCATGTACGGGGCCTTTTCTGTTTCTATTCAAACATGAACATGTCGTTCTGCATGGTAGGAGGATCGGACAAGGGGTCCTGATTCCACGTATTTAAGTCCTCTTCGCAGTCCTTCTTCCTTGTACAAGGCAAAGGTGTCGGGATGGATAAATTCCGCTACTTCAATGTGCATTTTTGTGGGTTGCAGGTATTGGCCTAGCGTTAGGATATCACAGCCATTTGCTGCCAAGTCATCTATCGCTTGGTAGACCTCCTCCATGGTTTCTCCAAGGCCGAGCATAATTCCAGTTTTTGTGCGCTTACCTGCTTCTTTGGTTCGCTTAATTTGTTCTAAGGAGCGCTCGTATTTTGCTTGGGGCCGCACCATTCTATAAAGCCTGCCCACAGTTTCCATGTTGTGTGACACTACTTCTTGACCACCTTCAATCATTCGATGGAGTGCATCCCAATTGCTTTTCACATCTGGGATGAGTGTTTCTATGGTTGTGGATGGAGAGAGTTCTTTTGTCTGGATTACCGTTTGATACCAAATTTCTGCTCCTCGATCTTTAAGCTCATCTCTATTCACTGAAGTGATGACGGCATGTTTTACGCCCATCAATTGAATTGCTTCAGCCACACGTCTTGGTTCGTCCGTATCGTACTCGTTTGGNTTTCCTGTAGCTACCGCACAAAAAGAGCAAGATCGGGTACAAACATTCCCCAAGATCATGAATGTTGCGGTGCCAGCCCCCCAGCATTCGCCCATGTTGGGGCAATTGCCGCTTTCGCAGATGGTATGTAATTTATGCTGATCTACCAGTTTTCTAACTTTAGCATATTCGGTCCCTACGGGTAGCTTTACTCGAAGCCAATCGGGTTTTTTACGTCTGGTGGCTTCTTCAGAGATAACTGGTAATTCAATCATGGGATTAAAATTAATTGCAAAGGTAATTTAGGACTGACAAAAACTCGCTTTTTCGAATTACTTTCTAAAGCCAAAGAATAAAGTAAAGTAGGCGGACTGAAAAAGTTGTTTGTTTTCAGCAGTCTGGATAAGCGGAATTTTTTTCTGAAATCCTTCTAGCTGGTAGCCTACTTCCAGCCCAGTGGCATTGCTTTTAAAAACCCCAAATTCAAAATGGAGTGCTGCTTTTGCCATTGCGCCAATGGCAAGCTTTGACTGCCCTACGCCTTCCAAAAGCTGGCCTGTTCCTAGTATATTAAACCTACTTTGATGAATGGCGGGATCATAAGGTTCCACCACCGTTTCTACTCGATTCAATGCATACTCAATGAAGTAAGGTGCAATAAGACCAATTGAAGGGCCTGCAGCCGCTAGAGCTGAAACCTGAACGCCCTGATTAGGAGCTTTCTTAAAAAGAATTATTTCCCTTCCGTAGTGAGGGCGTATGGCGTAGAGGTAATTAGATTTTCCAAAGATGTAATTGTTTCCTGTAACGGTGGAATACCGTACTTCTTTGGGGTGCTTTACATTGGCAAGTTCTAATCCAAAGTAGGCAAACTGTGAATCGTCGATCCGGCTTCCTACTTTCAGGGCAAAACCACCGATCATCCCTCCATTGGTATTCTTATTAATTCCCAATAGGTATTCTCTATCGTATTCGTAATTGCCCACATCTTCTCGCTGGGCTAACGCAGGGATAGCCAGGAGGAAGAAAATTAAAGGGAACAGGAAATTCAGCTTGCTCATTCGCATTGGTCGAAAATAATGTCCAATTTTGGTTTGATATCTATATAACTCAATTTTAAAAGTAAGAGTTTATGCCCACTATAAAAAGTTCGTACCTAGGGAACTTGAGAACCCAAGCGACCCATGTTCTTTCTGGAAATGCACTGTTGACAGATGCACCCTTAGATAACAATGGAAAAGGCGAGGCTTTTTCGCCAACGGATTTGGTTGCTGCTGCCTTGGGAAGTTGTATGGTGACAATTATGGGGATTGTTGCGGAGCGAGAAGCCCTTTCCTTAGAGAGTCTTTCTTGGGAAATCACAAAGATCATGCAAAGCTACCCAAGAAAAATTCAAGAGATACAGGTGAATTTTAATTGGTCCGGTGTGCCTATCTCGACTGAAATGAGCCAAAAACTAAAAAATGCTGCCCGCACTTGTCCCGTTGCCTTGAGCCTTGACCCATCAATAATCCAAACGATCACCTTTGACTTTTAAACTTATAGCGCATTTTTAACACATTCTTCGAAAGAAATAAACCCAAAAAATCATGTCTTTTTTATTTGAAAGCTTTAGTGGATGGAAAAAATACTGCGAGGAGCAGTCTTTATCCTTAGTTGATGTGGTGCTCGAATACGAGGTTACCCAAAAAGGGGCAACTTCAGAACAGGTTCGACAGGGGCTCCAAAAGGCCTATCAGGTAATGAAAGATGCCGTAAAGACAGGTTTAGAGGAGGAGATGAATTCTCGTTCCGGAATGATTACTAGCGGCGCTAAGAAAGTGTATAACCATCCCTTAACTGTCCTTTCACCAGAATTCCAGCGCTTGATTTCTAGAGCTTTGGCAGCCAAGGAGGTTAATTCCTGCATGGGTAGGGTAGTGGCCGCACCTACTGCTGGTGCTTCGGGAATCCTTCCGGGCACTTTGGTGACTTTACAAGAAATTCATGGCCTTTCAGATGCCATGATTTGTGAAGGCTTACTAATTGGTGCTGGGATAGCCTTAATTATTGAACAAAAAGCAAGTTTGGCCGGCGCAGTCGGCGGCTGCCAAGCAGAAACGGGTTCGGCCGCTGCGATGGCTGCAGGAGCAATAGTCTATTGTTTGGAAGGTACGACGGACCAACTTTTTAATGCAGTAGCGATCACGATTCAATGTATGTTGGGTCTTGTATGTGATCCGGTGGCAGGCTTGGTAGAAGTTCCCTGTGTCGTTCGAAACGCCAGTGCTGCCGCAATTGCATTCAGTTCGGCTCAAATAGCCTTGGCCAATGTAAGTGCCGTGATTCCCGTGGATGAATGCATTGAAGCGATGGGAGAGGTTGGTGCATCCATGGAAAGCAGATACAAAGAAACGGCTATGGGAGGCTTAGCTGCGACCTTGACCGGTCAAGAAATAGCAAAGCGGGTCTTGATTCAAGATATTGAGATGCTTCCGGATGAGGAGTTACCGAAGTAAGGCGCTAATTGGGGGAAATTGCAATAACCATTCGATGGAGAAACTGAAGATTACCCCCCAGATGAGTCCACTTATTAGCATGTAAAGTAGGATTTTCTTTTTGTCTGATCCGAAGGATACCAGGATCAAAGTTCCTCCAATAGGGGTGAGTAAAATAGGTGTCAGTGCAGCAATCCCTATTTCCCCATAGGAACTCCAGATTCGCACAATTCGCCGATTTTTTTTGGTGAATACCTTCTTTTGTTTGGTGCTTCTCGCTTGAAGGTACTGCTTTACGCGTGTACCTAGAAAGGTAAAAAAGGTGACACTGGTCATCATCCCCAAAACGCTNACTCCTATAATCTCCCAGGGACTATATCCTGCTGCAGCGCCCAGAATGGGGCCAGCAAAAAACTTGATTAGGCAAAGCAAGTAAATTCCAAAAAAGGTAAAAAAGGCTTCGCTCATCTTGGAATAGTAATCTGTTTGGAGTGAATATTTGGGGTTTGCATGCTACGGATTGTTGCAAAACAANGAGCAAAGGTAAGGGGAATAGATTTCACTTTGTTTCTTTTCTNTGCTGGAAAAGTTCCCTAATTGNTNGCTATTGGCTAACAATACAAGGATCGATGGCTTTTATGAATTGTTATTTACAGCTTCTCGCCAAAGGCTAAATCTCCTGCATCTCCAAGGCCAGGTACGATGTAGGACTTGGCGTTGAGTTTCTCATCAAGGGTTCCTAGCCACAACGAATAGGGCACCTTAAGGTGGGTAGCCAGGTGTTGCACCCCTTCTGGTGCTGCAAATGCTGCGGCCAAGTGGATGGCTTTTGGCGTTCCGTGTTGCAAAAGGGTCTCTAAAGCAGCTACGCAGGACCGCCCAGTGGCGAGCATGGGATCTACGAGAATCAATACTTTGTTGTCAAGATTTGGGCTGGCATGGTAACCCAGCTGTACTTCTATTTTCTCATCACTCTCCTGGCGGAATACACCAATAAATCCACTTTCTGCCTGGTCAAAAAAAGTCAAAAATCCTTGGTGAAAAGGCAGTGCGGCACGTAAGACAGCGACCAANACCACCTGATCTGAAGGAACCGACATCTGGGTGCTTTCCAAAGGGGTCTTGACNTCGATGCTTTGGTATGCTAAGGTTTTTGATACCTCGTACGCGAGCAATTGACCCAAGCGCTCCAAATTTTTCCGAAACCGCATCCGATCCTTTTGAATATGGACGTCTCGTAGTTCTGCCAAAAACTGGGTAGCGATGGAAGGATGTTCTGAAAGAATAAACATGACTCAATCTACCTAAAAAGATTGAAAGAGTAGGTACAACGTACTTTGGAGGCAGTATATTTTTAAAAAGGATTACCGGCGAATAAAAAGTGAAACAGAAAATCTTGGATCNATCTGACAAAAAAAAAGGCTGGATAAAATCCAGCCTTCTTATATCTGTTAGAAGAGTTAATTACTTCAATTCNAANCTTGCTCTTCTTGATAGTTGTCTTGCATCTGCAGACGACTTGTCAACTGAGGTATCTTCACCGTATCCTTTGTAAGATACTCGAGAAGCATCTACACCTGAAGCTATTAGCAATTCGTAAGCTGATTTTGCTCTGCTTTCAGAAAGTTTCATGTTGTAGCCTTCTGAACCTAACTCATCTGCGTAACCTTTAACTTCAATTTTNACACCTGGATTTCTCTTCAAGAAGTTGGAGATGTATTGAGCTGCGCTTACTGAATAACCCAATGGCTTGTCACTGTCGAATGCAAAATAAACGTTCACATAACCTTCATTTATTGCTTTTCTAGTGTAATCTATTTCGTCTCTAGTTACTTCAGTAGGGCAACCGTTAGTAGCTGCAGCTCCTGGTTGGAATGGACACTTATCCAAGTGATCAGGTGTACCATCACCATCAGAGTCAAGAGTTGATCCAGAAGAACTCACTCTAGCTCCAGCAGGAGTATTAGGCTCTTTGTCAAGGTAATCAGGAACGCCGTCTGCATCAGAATCTTTCAGCATGTCTTTGATGCCGCTGATTTGAGTAGCCAACTCTTCTTTTGTAACGTAGTTGTTTGCTGCAATAAACCAGTCTGCATGTTGTGTTGCCTTGCCCAAGTAGATGTTTAAACCTAAAGTACCAGTCCACCAGTTTGCGTTGGGTCCATAATGACCGTTGTTGGTAGCGGCATTAGCCATTGTATTAGCTGTGACTGCAGTAGAACCATCGAAAGTGATAGATTGGCGTCCATTCAATACTGTAGAGATATCGCCCACAAGTGCTACTTTTTCGCTCAACTTGTACTGTGGAGTGAATCCAAAAATCATGGTGTAAACTCTGTCGTTGAAATCGTTCCATTTATTCAATTCTGGATTTACTACACCGATGCCTGCACCCATGTGAAACAACATTCCAATTTTGCTGGAAAATGATTCAAAATTCATGATGCGACCAACATTGGCTACACCTTGAAGATTTAGTCTAAAATATTTTGTGTCGTATGCTTTGGTATCTTTTGATTGTTTGAAAGATCCGAAACCATAATCAAGCTTCGCTCCGAACTTCTCATTAAACATGTAACGTACCCCAAGGTCGGCATGTCCTACATTGAGTGTTGGAGAAACGAAACCCGCAGTGAATGGGGCCATTGCCTTGTTAAGGCCGGCGGTGGCTTCTAGAGACCACTTGTTGAACTCCTGTGCATTGGCGGCGATGGCCATTGAACCGGATAAAAGGACAGATAATATAAGTTTTTTCATGACAAAAAATTTTTGTTTCGAATGATGAGGTTTGGTGAATCTGATTACAAA
>JGI25914J50564_10000698_pt1 | contig 11348 bp, 8 predicted proteins | sample LauGreSuBDMM15SN_2_FD_50564 | JGI IMG/M metagenome (IMG submission 50564) | reverse complement strand
TACCCACTTTATGGTTTTGCCATCCATAAAGGATATGGGACCAGCGTTCATTTGAATGCGCTTAAAGAGCATGGGCCTTGTGCTTTACATCGAAGCAGTTTTGCTCCCGTTGCTCAGTATTTGGTTAAGTGATCTGTTTATGACCAGCCCCGTACAAATTGAGAAAATCTCATCTAGGCAAAACGCTTGGTACAAGGAGTTGCGTGATTGGTCGTATTCTTCGGGCCTGCACAAAGATAAACAAAAAATATGGTTGGAGGGTGACCATTTATGTGAAGCGGCTCGCTTAAAAGGTTTTCGTTTTGACACCGTGGTTTTCAGAGACGACTGTCGACAAGATTTAATCACCTCTTGGTCCCATGTCGATAGCAAGTTTTTACAAGTTTCTGCGTCTGTGATGGCGGGCTTAAGCAGTCTGAATTCTCCACCTATGATGGCTGCTGTTGCATGCTTGCCGACCAAGCCTGCTTTTAATCCGCATATCTGCACTGTGGTCCTCGATCAACTGCAAGACCCCGGTAACGCAGGCTCCATCCTCAGAAGCGCGGCTGCCTTTGGGTTCAAGCAAATGCTGACAACGCCTCATTCTGTCGGTCTTTGGACTCACAAGGTGGTACGTGCCGCCATGGGCGCTCATTTTGCTTTGAACATCATTGAAAATATAAGTATTGAGGAGATACAGTCAACCCCTCTGTCTGTTGTTCTGACAAGCTCACATCATGGAATTTTTTTAGATGAACTTGTTGCAAATAAAAAACTACCGTCTCCCATAGCTTGGATCTTTGGACACGAGGGGAGAGGCCACAGTACCCAATGGGTTGATGAGCATTGTCAAACCATTCGAATCAAGCAAACAGGTGGTGAGGAATCTTTGAATGTGGCTGCGGCTGCGGCTATTTGCTTGCATGCCAGTGCAACCCAGCGTGACTGACTGAGCCAAATCAAAGTTAAAAATGTCACAAGGCTATAATGCAGCACTTTATAACCCCTCAGTGCGCCCTTCGCTAGACTCAAAGCCAACCCCTTGAAAACTGCCAATGAGCGTTGGCTCTCATGCAGCTAGGGCGTCACCAAACTCGGAGATCTGAGTGCTTTTGTCTCTTCAGGGAAAACACCCTTCAGCCATTTTGGCTCTCGCAGACGGCACTGTCTTTGTAGGTTCTTCTATCGGTTACACAGGCATGACTGTCGGTGAATTAGTTTTCAATACCTCTATGACGGGGTATCAAGAAATCTTGACTGATCCAAGCTACTGCCAACAAATAGTGACCCTGACCTATCCTCACATTGGCAACTATGGGGTCAATCATGAAGATGCTGAATCATCCCGTGTTCATACAGCAGGCTTGGTGATCAAAAACTTGCCGCTGACACATTCAAACTTCAGGGCAGACACTGATCTGTCTTCTTATTTAAAAAGTAATCATTGTGTTGCTATCGCAGACATTGATACCCGTATGTTGACCCGCTTGTTACGTGAGAAAGGTGCGCAAAATGGCGCCATACTTGCGCTGGCATTGGGCGAGTCTGTAGGGCCTCAGTCTATTGAGTTGGCATTAAAGGCCGCCAAGGGTGCTGCCTCTATGTCGGGCTTAGATCTGGCCAAAGAAGTTTCAGTGAGTAGCTCTTACGCTTGGAGTGAGTCCGAATGGGTCTTGGGTGAGGGCTATGGCCAGCAAACCCAAGCGCATTTGCATGTGGTGGCTTACGACTTTGGTGTGAAGAGAAATATTCTTCGGATGTTGGCGCAGCGCGGTTGCAAAGTGACGGTGGTACCAGCGCAAACTTCTGCTGATGATGTTTTGAAATTGAAACCCGATGGTGTTTTCCTGTCCAATGGTCCCGGAGATCCAGGCCCTTGCGCTTACGCCATTTCTGCCACCCAAGCGCTGATTCAAAAGGCCATACCTATTTTTGGCATTTGTTTAGGGCATCAAATATTGGCCTTAGCTTGTGGCGCGTCCACCTACAAAATGAAATTTGGCCACCATGGGGCTAACCATCCCGTCAAAGATTTAGACAATGGACGTGTTTGTATCACCAGCCAAAACCACGGATTTGCGGTAGATGAAAAAACTCTCCCCCCCAATATCCGCAGTACACATATCAGTTTGTTTGATGGAAGTTTGCAGGGGTTGTCGCTGAATGACAAACCCGCCTTCAGTTTTCAGGGCCATCCTGAAGCATCCCCAGGTCCCCACGACATCGGGTATTTATTTGACCGTTTCATAGATTCCATGATGGTAGTCACGCATGCCTAAGCGCACAGATTTAAAAAGTATCCTCATCATTGGCGCTGGCCCGATTGTGATTGGCCAAGCCTGTGAGTTTGATTATTCGGGCGTGCAAGCTTGCAAAGCTTTGAGGGAAGAGGGCTTCAAGGTCATCTTGATCAACAGCAATCCGGCCACCATCATGACCGACCCAGCCACGGCCGATGTCACCTACATAGAGCCCATCACTTGGCCAACAGTTGAACGAATCATTGCCAAGGAAAGACCTGATGCCATTTTGCCCACCATGGGCGGACAAACTGCTCTCAATTGTGCTTTGGACTTGTGGCGCAATGGCATTCTTGAAAAGTACACGGGAAGTCATACTGGGAAACCCATTGAATTGATTGGTGCGACGCCACAGGCCATTGATAAAGCCGAAGACAGATTAAAGTTCAAAGACGCCATGACCAAAATTGGTTTGGGTTCTGCGCAATCAGGCATTGCCCACACCTTAGAAGAGGCTTGGAGCGTTCAAAAAACAGTTGGTTTTCCTGTCGTTATTCGTCCAAGTTTTACATTGGGCGGCACGGGTGGCGGCATTGCTTATAACGCTGAAGAGTTTGAAACCATCTGCAAACGTGGAATTGAGGCCTCGCCAACCAGTGAACTCTTGATTGAAGAGTCACTGCTGGGCTGGAAAGAATATGAAATGGAAGTTGTTCGCGATAAAGCTGACAACTGCATCATTGTTTGCTCGATTGAAAACCTGGACCCCATGGGCGTGCACACAGGCGACTCCATCACGGTCGCGCCAGCACAAACCTTGACCGACAAGGAATACCAAATCATGCGAAACGCCAGTTTGGCTGTTTTGCGTGAAATCGGTGTGGATACGGGTGGATCCAATGTTCAGTTTTCCATCAATCCAGAAGATGGCCGAATGGTTGTCATTGAGATGAATCCGCGTGTTTCCAGGTCCTCCGCGCTTGCATCCAAAGCCACAGGCTTTCCAATTGCAAAAGTTGCTGCGAAATTGGCTGTGGGTTTTACCTTGGATGAATTGCGCAATGACATCACTGGGGGCGCCACGCCAGCCAGTTTTGAGCCCAGCATCGACTATGTAGTTACCAAGATACCGCGATTTGCTTTTGAGAAATTCCCCACGGCCGACAGTCGTTTGACCACACAGATGAAGTCAGTGGGTGAAGTCATGGCCATGGGGCGAACATTTCAAGAATCCTTCCAAAAAGCTTTGCGCGGTTTGGAAGTAGGCGTGGATGGACTGAACGAAAAAACCCAAGACAGAGAGACGCTTGAAAAAGAACTCGGAGAGCCTGGACCAGAACGAATCTGGTATGTGGGAGATGCTTTTGCCCAAGGGATGACGGTTAACGAGGTTTATGCGCTGACAAAAATTGACAAATGGTTTTTGGTTCAGATTGAAGATATCGTCAAGATTGAACTCGAATTAGAAACACATCAGTTGTCGGCGCTCTCCAAGCTTGAAGTTTTGCAGTTAAAACAAAAAGGCTTTTCTGACAGACGTTTAGCTAAGTTGTTGAAAACCGATGAAAACACAGTTCGTGCCTTCAGGCATGCACATGGCATCAGACCGGTTTATAAAAGAGTGGATACATGTGCGGCTGAGTTCGCAACCAACACGGCTTATATGTATTCCAGCTATGAGCAAGAATGTGAATCAGAACCCACAAACCGCAAGAAGATCATGGTGCTGGGTGGTGGACCCAACCGGATTGGTCAAGGTATTGAGTTTGATTACTGCTGTGTCCACGCGGCTCTTGCGATGCGTGAAGACGGTTATGAAACCATCATGGTCAATTGCAATCCCGAAACAGTGTCTACCGATTACGATACAAGCGACCGTCTGTATTTTGAGCCCTTGACCCTCGAAGATGTTCTCGAAATTGTTGATAAAGAAAAGCCTCTGGGCGTGATTGTTCAATACGGTGGACAAACGCCTTTGAAATTGGCCCTAGGTCTTGAAGCGGCGGGCGTTCCCATTATTGGAACAAGCCCAGACATGATTGACGCAGCTGAAGACCGTGAGCGTTTTCAAAAGCTATTGCACCAACTGGGCTTGCGTCAGCCACCTAATGCCACTGCTCGCACAGAAGAAGAGGCGCTTGCGCAAGCGGCGCTGCTGGGATACCCCTTGGTGGTGCGCCCAAGCTATGTATTGGGCGGAAGAGCCATGGAAATTGTTCATGAGCAGCGCGACCTTGAGCGCTATATGCGTGAAGCGGTGAAGGTCAGCCACGATTCGCCTGTTTTACTGGATCGTTTTTTGAATGACGCTATTGAATGTGATGTTGACGCCATTTGTGATGGCGTACAAGTCTTTATTGCTGGGGTGATGGAGCATATTGAGCAAGCGGGTGTTCACAGTGGTGACTCAGCTTGTTCTTTGCCGCCTTACTCCCTTTCAGCTCAAACCATAGACGAAATTAAACGCCAGACGACGGCCATGGCACATGGCTTAAAAGTTGTTGGCTTGATGAACGTTCAATTTGCGATTCAGCAAAAAGAGGGCGTTGATGTGATTTATGTTTTGGAAGTAAATCCACGGGCCAGTCGCACTGTTCCATTCGTTAGCAAGTCCACAGGCATTCAGTTGGCCAAAGTTGCCGCTCGCTGCATGGTCGGTAAATCTCTGGCGTCGCAGGGCATCGTTAAGGAAATTAATCCACCTTATTTCAGCGTCAAGGAAGCCGTTTTCCCCTTTGTGAAGTTTCCAGGGGTTGACACGATTTTGGGCCCTGAAATGAAATCAACCGGTGAAGTCATGGGTGTCGGCCAATCATTTGGTGAGGCATTTGTTAAAAGTCAATTAGGTGCTGGGACCAAAATACCTCGCCCAACTGACCCTGTTCGCAAAGTATTCTTGACGGTTAAAAACAGCGATAAAGAGCGCGCTGTGTTGATTGCCAAAGCCTTGATCGACTATGGTTTTGTGTTGCTTGCCACCAAGGGAACTGCCGCGGCTATCAGTGCTGCGGGACTGCAAGTGGTGGCAGTGAACAAAGTCACCGAAGGACGGCCTCACGTGGTTGACATGCTCAAAAACAACGAAATTGCATTGGTCATCAATACGGTGGAAGAACGTCGCAATGCGATTGCAGACTCACGGCAGATTCGCATATCTTCCCTGCTGGCTCGTGTGACAACATTCACCACCATTGCCGGCGCACAAGCTGCTGTCGAAGGAATGAAATATTTGGACAACCTCGATGTTTATTCGTTACAAGAATTGCATGCTCAATTAACAACTTGATTTTTAACTGGATACATTGATGGCAACCCTACCTATNACCAAGCGCGGTGCAGAAAAACTTAAGCAAGAACTGCATACCCTCAAAACCGTTGATCGTCCTTGGGTGATTAATGCGATTGCTGAAGCAAGAGCTCAAGGAGATTTAAGCGAAAACGCCGAATATGACGCTGCCAAGGACAGGCAGGGTTTTATTGAAGGGCGAATTCAGGAAATCGAGAGCAAGCTGTCAATGGCACAAGTCATCGACCCAACTTCAGTGGATGCGGGCGGGNGNGTCGTCTTTGGAGCGACTGTTGAATTAGAAGATCAATCCTCTGGAGAGGCAGTCACCTACCAAATCGTTGGCGAAGATGAGGCGGATTTGAAGCTTGGGTTGATCAATATCAGCAGCCCCATCGCTCGAGCNTTGATTGGCAAAGAAGAAGGTGATGTCGCGAAAGTGGAAGCGCCCAGTGGAATTAAAGGCTATGAAATTGTGAAGGTTTCATACCTTTAAGCAGTCTAGGTTTGGGCAATTTTTTTAACAGACTTGATTTTAGGTTTGGCGCGTTTAATTTGTCCGCCAGCTGTCAATCGCTCATTGCCTAAAACGGTCACCCGTTTCATTTCTGGGCGCTGGCCACCACGTTTGCTGTATTTCAAAACCTTGAACTCTCTAGGTCCTGGTTGCTTGTCTTCCTTGGGATTTTTTTCTTTGTCTGGCTGTGGTCGCCACAGAACCAATAGTTTGCCAATGTGTTGAATGGGGGCAGCATTCAATTGATCTGCGAGCGCATTAAAAATGACTTCTCTAGATTGTCGGTCATCGCCCAAAACCCTGATCTTGATAAGTCCATGAGCGGCCAGTGCCAAATCAGTCTCTTTGACGACAGCAGAAGTGAGTCCGTCGTTTCCTATCATCACCACAGGGTCTAGGTGATGTGCCAGAGCGCGATGTGTTTTTCTTTGTGCGGGGGTAAGTTGTATATAAGCCATAAAGGGTATTATCTTCTTACCTTAAGGATGTTTGTTTGAAAGTTAAAACCCAAAGTAAAAAAGTTAATAAATCATGGCTTAACGACCATGTAAACGACCCCTATGTCAAGCTTGCGCAAAAAGAAGGTTACCGAGCCAGAGCAGCTTATAAACTTAAAGAAATTAATGAGACGCTCAACCTCATCAGGCCAGGTTCTTTCGTCGTAGACCTTGGCAGTGCGCCTGGTGCTTGGAGTCAGTACACAAGGCGGTGTTTGTCTCCGCAAGGTGCCGCGATGGGTGAATTGGACGGAACGGTGATAGCACTCGATATTTTGCCCATGACGCCTGTCGAGGGTGTCATCTTTTTGCAAGGTGATTTCCGAGAACCAGAGATTGCCAGCGAACTGACGACGCTGCTTGCGGGACGCAAGATTGACGCAGTGATATCGGATATGGCTCCCAATTTATCGGGTATCGAATCCGCGGATGCTGCGCGTATGACGCACTTGGTTGAATTAGCCGTGGAATTTGCCGTCTTGCACTTGAGTTCCCAAGGCGCGCTTGTCGTGAAAGTATTTCACGGCAGCGGTTACTCACAGCTAGTCAAGCTTTTCAAGGACACATTTAAAGTTGTCAAGCCTATAAAACCAAAAGCCAGCAGAAGCAACTCATCTGAAAACTTTATAGTTGGAATTGGCTTAAAGTAACCCTTCTAAATTAAAACCCATATTTCTTTAATGGCACAAATGACACAAAAGTTTCTTTCAAGCTTGAAAAGCATAAACTCACCTCAAGTTATGTCTCTTCTTTCTCAATTTTGCTTTTACTGGAGTCTGCATTGAACAACCCTTGGTTTTCTAAAGTGGCCGTTTGGTTAGTGATTGCCTTGGTACTTTTTACAGTTTTCAAGCAATTCGATACCCGAGGCGCGGCCGGTAATGGGTATTTGGCCTATTCCGATTTCTTAGATGAAGTCAAAGGCAAACGCATCAAGTCAGCAACGATTCAAGAGGGGCAGGGCGGCACTGAAATCGTTGCCACCACCACCGACGACCGTAAAGTTCGAACCACTGCCACCTACCTCGACCGGGGCTTGGTCGGTGACCTCATTGCGAACAGCGTGAAATTTGATGTCAAACCTCGCGAAGAGGGCTCATTTCTGATGACTTTGTTGGTCAGCTGGGGCCCGATGTTGCTTTTAATTGGTGTTTGGGTTTATTTCATGCGCCAAATGCAAGGCGGGGGCAAGGGCGGTGCTTTCAGCTTTGGCAAAAGCAAAGCCAGAATGCTTGACGAGAACAACAACACTGTGACTTTTGCCGATGTGGCCGGCTGCGATGAGGCCAAAGAAGAGGTCAAAGAGGTTGTTGACTTCTTGAAAGACCCGCAAAAATTCCAAAAACTCGGCGGGCGCATACCACGCGGTTTACTGTTGGTGGGTCCTCCCGGAACTGGCAAAACTTTGCTGGCAAAAGGTATTGCAGGCGAAGCCAAAGTGCCATTTTTCAGCATATCTGGTTCTGACTTTGTTGAAATGTTTGTCGGCGTGGGTGCAGCGCGCGTACGCGACATGTTCGAAAACGCCAAGAAAAACGCTCCGTGCATTATTTTTATCGATGAAATCGATGCGGTGGGTCGCCAACGCGGTGCTGGCTTGGGCGGCGGCAATGACGAACGTGAGCAAACTTTAAATCAAATGCTGGTAGAAATGGACGGCTTTGAAACCAACTTGGGTGTGATCGTGGTGGCTGCCACCAACCGTCCCGATATCTTGGATGCCGCCCTATTGCGCCCAGGGCGTTTCGATAGACAAGTTTATGTGACCCTCCCAGACATTCGCGGGCGTGAGCAAATTCTCAATGTGCACATGCGCAAGATTCCGGTTGGACAAGATGTGTCACCCAGCGTGATCGCCAGGGGTACACCCGGCATGAGCGGTGCAGATTTGGCCAATCTCACCAACGAAGCCGCTTTAATGGCTGCCCGTCGCAATGCTCGGGTGGTTGAGATGCAGGACTTTGAAAAGGCCAAGGACAAGATATTGATGGGCCCCGAGCGTCGCAGTATGGTGATGCCCGAAGAAGAGCGTCGCAATACGGCNTACCACGAGTCTGGNCANGCCCTCATTGGCAAGTTATTACCCAAATGTGACCCTGTACACAAGGTCACAGTGATTCCTCGTGGAAGAGCTTTGGGTGTGACCATGAGTTTGCCCGAGGCCGATCGCTACAGTTATGACCGTACTTTTATGTTGAGTCAGATCAGCATGTTGTTTGGTGGGCGTATCGCCGAAGAGGTCTTCATGAACCAAATGACCACTGGCGCTTCAAATGACTTCGAAAGAGCCACCCAAATTGCCAGAGACATGGTCATGCGTTACGGCATGACCGAGGCTTTAGGTCCTATGGTTTATGCTGAGAATGAAGGTGAAGTGTTTTTAGGCAGATCCGTCACTAAAACCACCAATATGAGCGAGTCCACCATGCAAAAGGTGGATGCCGAGGTGCGTCGAATCATTGATGAACAGTACACACTGGCTCGTCGCTTGATTGAAGACAACTCAGACAAAATGCACGCCATGGCGAAAGCCTTGCTTGAGTGGGAAACCATTGACAGCGATCAACTCGACGACATCATGGCTGGACGGCCTCCTCGTCCACCTAAAGATTGGACGCCTCGCACGCCTCCATCAGGTGATGGCAGCGGCGGTACACCAGCAGTGCAATCGAATCCGTCGCCTACTGCAGCTTGATGAATTCGGAATTAGATACAAACAACATGGGGCTTAGGCCCCATGTTGCTTTGTGGCGCACGACGCGATTCGAGCTCGATCTTTCTCAGCCTCGGGTAATGGGAATTTTGAACCTTACCCCTGACTCTTTTTCAAACAACGGACAACTCGCCACGGATACCCAAGCCCTTGCGCATGCTGAAAAAATGGTGGATGCGGGTGCATCTATATTAGATATTGGTGGTGAATCTACTCGACCAGGGGCTTGTGCACTTACGCATGAACAAGAGTGGCATCGAATTTCAGGTGTATTGAAACAACTCATTAAATGGAATGTTCCATTGTCTGTGGACACATACCATCCTCAAACCATGGCAAAGGCTTTAGATTTGGGCGTCGACATCATCAATGATGTTTGGGCATTAAGGCAAGCAGGCTCTATAGAGGCTGTGGCAACATCGCAATGCGGTATTTGCCTGATGCATATGCACGGTGAACCACAAACCATGCAACTCAATCCTATGTCGGGAGATGTCTTGGATTCAGTGCAAATTTTTTTCCATCAACTTTTAGCATCAACAGATAAAGCTGGAATTCAGCGAAACCGTTTAGTGATTGATCCAGGTATTGGCTTTGGAAAAACGCTCACTCAAAATTTTGAGCTATTACGCAAGCAACAACAATTGCTCAGTCTGGAAGTTCCCTTAATGGTAGGGTGGTCAAACAAATCTTCCCTAGGTCTTGTCAGTGGCTTGCCAGTAGAAAATAGGCTGGCACCGAGTTTGGCTGCTGCTGTGTTGGCTTTAGAGCGAGGAGCAAAAATTTTAAGAGTTCATGCTGTTGCAGAAACAATCGCAGCACTGTCGGTTTGGCAGGCCGATAAAGGTTTTTGCGACAATGCAGACAGTCTATTAACCTGATAAAGATTGGCATGAAGAGACTTTACTTTGGTACCGATGGCATACGTGGGACAGTGGGCGAATTCCCAATCACGCCTGACTTTTTTCTTCGCTTAGCCCATGCTGTTGGGCAAGTGCTTAAACGCTTGGACGCCCGACCCCAAGTTGTCATTGGAAAAGACACGAGGATTTCAGGCTATATGTTGGAGTCTGCCTTGGAGGCAGGGTTTAATTCTGCAGGTGTAGATGTTGTTCTTCTTGGCCCCATACCCACGCCCGGCGTGGCCTATTTGACGCGTGCATTAAGGGCTTCTTTGGGCGTGGTCATCAGTGCTTCCCATAACCCATTTAATGACAATGGCGTTAAATTCTTTTCTGCTTCAGGGACCAAATTAGATGACGCGTGGGAACTTGCCGTAGAGGATGCTTTATCGAAAGAGCCGCAATGGGTCGCATCCCATTTATTGGGGAAAACAAAGCGCTTAGACGATGCCAGTGGGCGTTATATTGAGTTTTGTAAAAGTACTTTTGATACACAATTAACGCTCAAAGGTAAAAAAATTGTGGTGGACGCCGCGCATGGCGCTGCATATTCGGTAGCACCCAAAATTTTTGCTGAATTAGGTGCAGAAGTCATCACGCTAGGATGTTCACCCAATGGTGTCAATATTAACCATGAAGTTGGCGCTACGCATCCAGAGGCCCTCGTTAATGCGGTTATTTCAAATCAAGCAGATTTGGGTATTGCGCTAGACGGGGATGCTGACAGGCTTCAATGGGTTGATGATAAGGGGCGCCTCTACGACGGCGACCAACTCCTTTATGTGTTGGTTAAAGACAGGATAAAAATAGGTGAAAAAATACCGGGTGTTGTCGGTACTTTGATGACTAACCAAGCCATTGAAGAGGGTTTGAAAAGCTTAGGTGTAAAACTATTCAGATCAAAAGTTGGGGACAGGTATGTGCTGGAGTCGCTTATCTCTCATGAATGGATTTTGGGTGGTGAGGGTTCTGGGCACTTGCTTATGCTTGATAAACACTCAACGGGTGATGGATTGATCAGTGCATTGCAAATACTACAAGCATGCATTCATTCAAACTCTAATCTTCACGAATTATTGAGCGAAGTTGCGCTATTTCCTCAGTGTTTAATGAACATTCCATTACAGCCAGGAATTGATTGGCGAGTTCATAAAGAATTTCAGTCGCGTATTGTTGAAATTGAAAAAAAATTAGGCAGCAGGGGTAGAGTT
>JGI25914J50564_10000695_pt1 | contig 11374 bp, 8 predicted proteins | sample LauGreSuBDMM15SN_2_FD_50564 | JGI IMG/M metagenome (IMG submission 50564) | reverse complement strand
CACAGTGCGGGCAACAACCATGTGATTGCAGTGCTTGCAGCAGGTTCATTGCCTTTTCTCTATCCACTGACCTACTGGACACTGCGAGGAATGGAAGTAGGCGCTCTTACGTTCTTCTGCCTTCTCGTACTACGCGCAACCATCAATCACATTCGGGATGGCAGAGTCCGCATCCACTATTCAATGATTCTCCCAATTGTTCTCGGTATAGCCACCCGATTTGACTTCGCAATCTTTTGTGTTGTCGCTGTTGCAGCAATTCTGATGTGGGGACCCGCCTATGTAAAGGTGCGCCTAGTAGCGCAATACGGCGCGATAGTTGTGGGCACTGCGGCATTGGTGTGTCTTGCGCAAAAGTTGTACTGGGGTAGCTGGCTACCAAACACGTATCACCTGAAAATGGACGGAGTTTCCCCCATTGACCGGATTTCTCGGGGGCTTGCTTCAAGTGCAAAGACAACTGTTTTATTTGCAATTATCGCAGTGGCGCTTGTCTGTCATTTTCGGTCAAAAGAAATACGCCAACGTTTGATTGTTATCGCATCAACAATGTTCATGGCTATGGCTGCTTATGCCGTGTACATCGGTGGCGATGCATGGGAAGCCGAGATGCTGAATCGGTTCTACGCCACAATTCTTCCATTAGTGCCTCTCATTATCGGTTTATCTTTTAATACTGTTCGACAACGCATTACTCCGGTGTTCATTTCTCTTGCCGTGCTGATCACCTCAATTGGTGCTGGCATAACGGTGAATCCGTTCGGATTCTCAGAGGAACATTTTGACATTGTTGTTGTTGTATCAATTCTCAGTGCTCTCGTAATCTTCCTCGTCTCGTTCATTCCTCGTGATGGATACATCGCAGGCGCAGTACTTGCGGCAGTATGCGCCATTGTCAGCGCGTATCCAGTAATNCANCAACAAAAGAACAACGATCTTCTACTGACACGTACCAATCTCCGTATCACGGAATCAGTTGAGACCATGCGTGACACAACCGAAGCGGGAGCGAGTATCGGCACCATTTGGGCTGGTGTTCCCGCCTACTATTCGCATCGAACAATGCTTGATCTCCTTGGCAAAAACGACACGTTCATTGCAACAAGTGCTCCCCACGGTGATTTTTTCCCGGGACACAACAAATGGGATTACGACTACAGCATCGGCAAGTTACAACCAGATGTTATTTTTCAAACATACGATCGTGATATTGAAAAAAANCTTCACCAAAGAATTNCAAACTGGGGGTACAAGAAAATGTGCCCAATCACCGGCACTTTCGGACCTCGGGGTTACTACTACCGCACTAACAGCACTCAGGTAAAATGGAACACCCTAGAAGAATGCGCGTAGTTGCATTACCGCTTGATTAGGTTCGCAAACCATTCGTCAGGGTTGTCAATACGACCTCGCAAAGAGTCCCACGTGCGTCCGATTCCGTCTCGACCACGTTGCGGGTGAGAAGCAATATGGTCAGCAACAACACGTGAGCGATTCAATACTTCGCCATCGGCGACCACTTCTGAGACAAGACCAAGCGCCACCATGTCGGCGCCCGCAATGCGATCACCCACTAGTACAACGCGGTCTGCAACTGCTTGCGAATGTTTCAGGTGCAACCAGGCTTGACACATTGGGGCAGGAACACCCATCGCAATTTCACCTACCTGCAGAAACGACGATTCTCCGGCAATAACAATGTTTGCGGCCAATGCAAGAGCTGCGCCAGCATTGATGGCATACCTCTCGAGAGATACCACCACAGGCACGCGGCATTTGTACATGGCAGCGTGCACTTCTACCCATGCAGTCAACGGTTCATTTTTCAGGTCTGCACCTGCGACTTTAAGATCTATGCCGCTACAAAATGCTCCGCCGGAGCCTGACAACAAAATGCAGCCAACATCTGAGGGGACGTTCAGAAAGGCATCGCGCAATTCAACAGCCAATTGTTGTGTTATTGAGTTTTTTCGGTCAGGTCTATTCAGAACAATGTCGAAACGATTCCCAACTCTCTCAACAATGACATTCTGCTCAGTCATTATGAGTACTACCGACCTGGCTTATACGTGCCGTAGACATCACGCAAAGCATCGCTGACTTCGCCAAGCGTTGCGTGAGCGCGCAGTGCCTCTTTCATAGGAAACAGGATGTTGTCAGTGCCACGTGCTGCAACCCGGATCTCTTCAAGAAGAGCTGCAACCTTTGCTTGATCACGATTCTCTTTGAACTTCTTCAGACGAGACAATTGACCAACAGCAAGACTCGGATCAATCGGGAAAACATTCGGCTCCCCTTCGTCTTCTACGGTGAACTTGTTGACNCCCACAATGACTCGTTCATCGTCGTCAATCGACTTTGTGTACTCATANGCACTCTGTTCAATTTCATCCATTTGGAAACCAGCTTCAATGGCATCAACAGCGCCACCCATTGCATCAATGCGTTCGATGTATTCCCACGCAAGACGTTCCACTTCATCAGTCAATGTTTCGACAAAATATGAACCAGCAAGCGGGTCTGGCGTATCAATTACACCGCTTTCGTACCCAATGACTTGCTGTGTGCGTAATGCGATACGGGCAGCTGCTTCTGTTGGCAGGCCTAGTGCTTCGTCGTAACCATTTGTGTGCAAGCTCTGTGTTCCACCCATTACAGCGGCAAGAGACTGCAGCGCAACGCGCACCACGTTGTTCAGTGGTTGCTGAGCGGTCAGAGTACTGCCACCTGTTTGTGTATGGAAGCGCAGCAACTTGCTTGATTCTTTCTTTGCCCCAAAACGCTCGGTCATGATCTTGTGCCACATGCGACGACTTGCACGGAACTTTGCAACTTCTTCGAAGAAGTTATTGTGGCCATTCCAGAAGAATGACAAACGTGGCGCAAAATCATCGACATCGAGACCTGCATCAACTGCCGCCTGAACATATGCGATGGCATTGGCCAAGTAAATGCGATTTCTTGTACAGCAGTACTGCCAGCTTCGCGAATGTGATAACCAGAAATAGAGATGGTGTTCCATTTCGGAATGTTCTGGGCGCAGTACGCGAAAATATCTGTGATGATGCGCATCGACGGACGCGGTGGGTACACATACGTACCGCGCGCGATGTATTCCTTTAACAAGTCGTTCTGAATTGTTCCGCTAATGGCAGAAGACGGTACGCCTTGTTCTTCCGCAACCAATTCGTACATCAACAACAGAACCGCAGCAGTTGAGTTGATGGTCATTGACGTCGACACTTTGTCAAGCGGTAGATCCTTCAACAACATGCGCATGTCTTCGATGGTGTCGATAGCAACGCCTACTTTGCCGACCTCACCTTCACTACGGGCGTGGTCAGAGTCGTACCCCATTTGGGTCGGCAGGTCGAACGCACATGACAGTCCTGTTTGGCCTGCTTCAAGAAGAAACTTGAAACGCAGGTTGGTTGATTCGGCAGAGCCGAATCCGGCGTACTGACGCATGGTCCACAATTTGCCCCGGTACATCGTGGGGTAGACGCCTCGGGTGTAGGGCGCAGTTCCTGGAAGACCCAGTTGCGTAGCTGCGTCCCAGCCGGCTAAATCATCGGCCGAATAAAGAGGGGCAATGTCAATGCCAGAGTCAGTGCGGTTTATTTCGTCAGCCATGGGAGTCAATCGTACGAGCCGTCACCGCTAGCGACATATTCCTAGAAATTCTCAGGAAGCAGCAATAAGGCTTATTTCAATAAGCCACTCTGCGCGAGCAAGGGCAGGAACAGTCACAAGAGTGCTAGCCGCCCTGTGATCTGCCATCACTTCATCGCGTACGGCCATCACAGAGGCCAGATCAGGTGTCAGCGTGTCGCGAGCCACCACATATGTGGTGATGCTGACGATGTTTGTAACGCCCATCTGGGAGGCGCGCAGGATTTCGAGCAAATTGGCCCACACCACACGGGTTTGCCCCTCTAGGGAGGGCGGAACAGTGCCGTCAGGCATTGTCGGCACAACCCCCGACGTGAACACCAATGACTGTGCGCCATCTACTTTCACGGCATGTGCGTACTTGGCAGCCGGAGCCCCCATGTGATCTGGCTGTATTTGGCTTATTCCCATAGCCACCATTGTGGCGTATTGTGAAGGCATGACCATCACACCAGATGCACCCGTACAGACCCAGATGATCGACGGTATTCCGTTGACTCCAAAGCAGGTCACCATTCTTGGCCAGGAAGCTCTTGCTCCTGCCGCCAACGTTGCCGAAGAGCGTCTTCGTCGCAAGCAAAAACTTGCTGGCGCACTACGCATCTTTGGTCGACTCGGATTCGGTGAAGGTGTCGCCGGACACATCACGGTTCGCGATCCTGAATTTCCTGATCATTTCTGGGTGAACCCACTCGGCTTGTCATTTCGCCACATGCGAGTGTCTGACCTCATCTTGGTCAACCATCATGGTGAAGTTGTATACGGCAAATACGCCGTGAACCGCGCAGCATATGTATTGCATGCAGCTGTACATACCGCTCGTCCCGATGTCGTTGCTGCAGCACACGCGCACTCCGTATACGGAAAAGCATTCAGTTCACTTGGTATCCAACTTGACGCATTGACTCAAGACTCATGTGCGTTCTATGAAAACAATGTCGTCATTTCAGAACATGGTGGCGCAGTGGTTTTCGAAGAATCAGCAGGACGTGACTTTGCAGAAGCATTCGGCAATAACCGCGCAGCGATTCACCAAAACCATGGNCACTTCACAGTGGGCGCAACTGTTGATGAAGCTGTGTTCTGGTTTGTTTGTTTCGAGCGTTGCGCACAGGCACAACTTGCAGCGATGGCAGCAGGCACTCCGAAGCACATCCCACATGACTCAGCTGTATACACGCGNGANAACGCAGGAAACGCCATGACAGGTTGGGCACACTTCCAGCCACTCTGGCAAGAGATNTGCCGCACAGATCCTGATCTTTTCGATTAACTAGCGACAGTCTTTCGTGACCTCACCTGAGAGGTTGCGCGCTGATCGTATTTTCAACGCNGCACCACCTGAACTTTTCTTCGTACTGTCTGCGGTTGCCCAATACACCGGCGCAATAATTGCGGTTCATTTATTTGACGACATTTCGCCTGCCACCGTTGCGTGGCTACGCGTCCTGAGCGCATCGTTGATTTTGCTTGCGTTTTCATTTCGGCAATCACCCCGACGTTGGAGCCGTCGCGAACTGTATTGGGTGGCCGCGTTCGGTGCTTCAACTGCGTTAATGAACTTGTTCTTTTATTTAGCACTTGACCGTCTTCCACTCGGCAAAGGTGTCACCATTGAGTTCATCGGACCAATAACCGTTGCCGCGCTTCGCACGCGTTCGGTGCGCAATACGGTTGCATTGTTGTCGGCCGCAGTCGGTGTCGTTGTCTTAGGTGGTGTTGAAATAGGCAACGAACCATTAGGACTTGTGTTCATCTTGGCTGCTTCAGTCATGTGGGCTGGCTACATCGTGATGGGTTCGCGTGTCGCACTTGCCGACAAAGGAGTGTCGGGTCTCGCGCTCGGTTTGCTTTTTGGTGGCATTGTGATCACTCCATTTGCTGCAGGTGACGCGGGTGCAGCATTTTCAAGCGGCAAAATATTGATCGGATGCATTCTCGTTGGGTTACTGTCGAACGCCATTGGGTACGGTATTGATCAAGCCACTCTTCGGCGCATTCCTATTCGACGTTTTTCTGTCATGTTGGCATTGCTTCCCGTCTGCGCCACGATTTTTGGATTTGTATTTCTGAATCAATCCCCCAGCCTTCTCGACCTTCTCGGAATGGCATTAGTTTTGACGGGCGTTGCAGTACAAGAGCGAGACGAGACTGACCGCCACCATGAGGTGGTCGAGACCACCTAGCGTGGTATTTCATGGCAACTCCGACAAAACCTCTTCGCCGCGTCGGCATCTTGCTCGTATTCATATCGCTTCTTACGTCGCTTCTCGCCTCGGCACCTAGTGCACTCGTTCAGGCCGAACCACTTCCTCCACTCGGTGTCGTGATTCGCGGCCATGGCAATGGCCACGGCCGCGGCCTTAGTCAATATGGTTCTCTTGGCTGGGCCACGAAACTCGGATCATCCTGGCAAGACATTCTGAACTTCTACTACGGCGGGGGCGGCCGTGTACTCACAACGCTTACCGAAGCCGATGCGACAGCAGCACCAGGCGGCATCATGAGTATTCGCCTTGAAACTCTTGATGCAAGATCTACAGCTGTCATCTCTGACAACATCACTGCATCATGGTCAGGTGCTGCTGGCACATACGGCGGACTTGTTGCTCGCATGGTGTCAAACAATGTGTACGACGTTTACGGAATCGCCACTGCTACGTGCGCCGCTAACACTAACAACCCAGCAGGATTCACACTTATTGGTGACAACGTTGCNGGTCCTATTGATTTTGTTTCTGCAAATGGTTCTAANGTGGCCGCCATTGCACCAACAGACCTGCTCGGCGTATGTGAGCCACCGTCCACCACGTACAAATCTGGACGCATTCGCTACTACAGGGGAAGCATTCGCTCAACAATCGACATTCTTGGGAATCGTCGCACCGTCAACCTTCTTAACACTGAGTCATACTTGCGAGGCGTAGTGCCACGTGAGTCTCCTGCCGGATGGGGTGACATGGCTGGCGGACTTGGCATGAACGCATTGCGTGCACAGTCTGTTGCAGCCCGCAGTTACTCACTNTCTGANGCTCGGTATACATATGCCAAAACGTGTGACACCCAAGATTGTCAGGTGTACGGCGGAGCCGGGTTACGGACAGTTGGCTCTAAAACCGCAAGCGTGATTGAGGACAAACGTACTGATCTGGCCATTGCTGAAACAGCCGGATATGTAATAAAGGATTCGCGAAACACAATTATGCGAACCGAATTCACATCGTCAAATGGTGGGCGAACTGCAGGCGGGCAATTCCCCGCCCAAATCGACAATGGTGATATCGCTGCCGATGCAGCACTGCAATCATGGTCTCGACTTTTGTCGGCTAGTGATGTACAAAAGGCATTTCCCTCTATTGGTGTTTTCACGTCGATGACCACGTCGCATGACGGACTTGGTGGAGACTGGAACGGATATACCACTTCAGTAGTCATCACAGGAACAGCTGGCTCGGTCACTCGCACTGGATGGCAGTTCCGAGGTGACTTCGACTTGAATTCGCCGTGGTACGGGGCGTTTCCCGTTGCAGCCGCTGATCCGGCATCACCTCCTGTCGGCTCANTATTGTTTGTCGGCGACTCTGTTGGTGAGAGCATTGCAACTGAATTCGCAGCAATTGTTACTCCGGCGTATCCGGTGATGAATTACCAATCATGTTCAGGGCGAGGCATGGCTGGTGCTGGTTGCCTCTTCACTGTCGCTGCACCGCAAATTAAGTCCGATGGGGTTGGTGTGGTCAATTCACTTGATGCACCCGCCATAGCGATTGTTGAATTGGGATACAACGACGACCCGGCAGCTTTTGAAGGCGAAGTACAACAGATGTTGGCAGCACTTATCTCGAAGGGCGTACAACGTGTGATTTTTGTAAACATGTCCACTCGTTCAACAACTCGAAATTATGCAAAATCGAACGCCGTTCTCGCCGCAGCCGAGGCGAAAAATCCGAGTATTTCTATTTTTGATTGGAATACAGCCTCGTCGGCTCCAAATCAATGGAGATGGTTCGACAACACATCGTTATGTTGCTACGTTCATTTGTCAACAACAGGACAAGCAGAGTTCGCACTGTTCTTGCGTCAACAGCTTGATGCATTGCGTCCTACAGGCACCCTGCCAACGACAGCCGCTGATGCGCCAATAATGCTCGGTCTCCCCCTTGCAAAAAAGAACACTGGCGCCATGGTGACTGTTGTTCAAAAGAAACTGAATCTTGCGCTGAAGCTTGTTGGTAAATCCCGACTCGCAACAGATGGCGCCTTTGGCTCTGGCACCGAACGTGCAGTCAGGGCTTTTCAAACCGCCTCTGTTCTCCCTGTTTCGGGCATCGTCGACAGAGCTACATGGGATGCATTAGGGCTTGCTGGACGTATTGATCTAGCGGTTCTTAAAGTCGGATCACAACACCCCGCGGTCTCGTCGTTGCAGCAAGCTCTTGCAAAAGTATTGAAAAAGAAGATCACAACCACTGGAGTATTTACTACTGCGCTCGCAAACGATGTGAAGCTATTTCAAAAACGAGTCAAACTGCCGGTCAGTGGTCGAGTTGGGCCAAGCACATGGAAAGTGTTGACCGCAGCAGCTGCGCTTTCTAGCCCTTAAAGCGAGCGCTCCACGACGCATCACTCACCATGGTGATGTATTCGTCGCGATATTCACGCTTCAAACGCTTATAAGTGCGCACAATTCGTAAGGTATAACGGAACACATCACGCTGGATCGCCATGAATCGTTTGTAGTCACGCTCACAGACAAAACCTTCATCGAAACGAGGATGACGATACAGAATCTTGCTGTGCCGGATGGCAAGACCTACGGCACGAACATCAATCTGTGCAACACCAACTTCGTTGGCGCGTAAAAACTTCGGGACCCACTGACCAGCGCCAAGAAACGGAGACAGTAAAAANCCGCCAAGGCGAATCANTTTGGCNCGCGGCGCTGTGAAACCAAGACTGAGAAGTTCTGGGGTCAATGGCANNGCCTTTTCTTCGGTGACATGNCGNATTTCTTCNTGNTTTGCTGAATGATCAATTTTCATCCATTCAGCTGGCCCCGCAAGGAAATCTTTCATTCCNTGAATCATGTATTCAGCGCTTGAATAGCGGTGCGAATATGCATTNCGGAAACCGAAGCCCAAGAAGCGCCANGCAAGGTGATGCCACTTATGGTTATCAAACACCAAAGTGTCAATAAGAGCAAAGTTACGCACTTCGTAATACAAAGACGTCGGGTTGTTCTTTAGCGCAAAGTCTGCATGCCATACAGCAATGCCATTCAATGTGACCGTGTGCCTGCCCGTGTGCATGAGACCAAATGCCACATCGTCACCGCGCACGAACACGGGAAGCGGATTTTGAGGTGCAATGTGCATGGGGAATGCAGTAAACCACCACGCGGAATAATCAATTTCTGGTTCGAGATGATCGCGCACTACTTCGTAACGGCTACGAAGGTCTACGCCTCGACCAAGAGCGCGCAACGGATACACAGAACGGAATTCATATGCAGACCCAGCTTCGAATTGCATCCACGGCAATTCCTCGCTCATCATCGCGCCATGAATACACAAGTCCGGATCTTTGGCATAGGAGAAGAGCGAAATAGTACGAACTATTGATTCGGGTTCAATCGAAATGTCGTCGTCCATAAAGACAACGTGCGTGCTCCACCCTTCTTCACGGAAAGCTATGAGACCTCGTGCAAATCCACCGGCACCGCCCAAGTTCGGGTTCGGCAACACACGCACGGGTGCCCCTGCGGGTAATTGTGGTTCAAGATTGCGTGCATTGTCGACAACAAGAACGTGCAAATGTCCGTGCACGGACGGTTCTGACGACTCAAGTGCAACCAGACGTTCAATTGTCTTGAGAACATACTCTTGACGATTAAAGGTGGTGATCGAAACGCCAAGGCGAACTTCACGTTCTGGCGCTTGCGACGTTGACCACGTTCCAGACCGCACAACGACACCATCATCAAGTGCAGTGACTGCAACATATAACGACTCCGCAGCCAACGATCGAATATTGTCGCACTGCAACGTTGTGCATTCATCAGACGACGCAATCACTGTCTCTGATGAGTTGGCATACGCAATGAGTTCAACTAAACAATGACCCGAAACATCCATCGACACAGCAATGTCTGAGATGTTCGTGAGGCGACTCCATCGACCAGATGCAAAGGCACCAAACGCAGTGTCNAAGGTTGCGCGTCCNCCTTTTGACAGAGTTAGTCCTGTCTCAGCAATAACGCCATGTTGGTGCCGCACGTACAACGTTGGCTCGGAGAATCCCGGCGCCGGAATCTGAATTCGGGCTAGGAGGTGGGTATTCACCCGTCTAGTTTCACAGAGGATTCACCACGAACGGTGGCATTGGGCGATTTTCTCGCCGATTTGAGAGGAAAAGACTCGCCACCTCGAGGGCTTCCTTGATGGTGACATCCATGTCGAGATACCGGTACGTGCCGAGGCGGCCGACAAATGTCACACCAGTCGCCTGGTTTGCCGCTTCGATGTATTGCATCAACTGCTCTTTTTCTTTCACTTGGCGAATGGGGTAATAGGCAATGTCCCCATCTTGCGCAAGCCGACTGTATTCGGTATAGATAGTGCTGCCTTCGTGGGTTTCCCACGGTGCNAAATGTTTGTGTTCAGTAATACGTGTGTAGGGCACATCAACGTCGCAATAATTCATGACAGGACATCCCTGCACGTCACCCACTTCTTCAGTCTCAACAAAGTCAAGCGTTCGGTACCCAAGGTTTCCAAACCGCCCAGAGAAATATTCATCAATGGGGCCTGACCAAAACACGTGCTCCGCATCAGCGAGTTCTTCCGGAGAAACAGTGCGACCAAGAGTNACTTCGATCAGTGGGTGATCNAGAATTGNTTCCACNATTGGCGTGTAACCATCGCGAGGAATCGCCTGGTACGGGTGGTTGAAATANCTGTCCTCATAGGAAAACCGAACAGGCAACCGAGCCAAAATAGAGGCTGGCAATTCCGTGGGAGACACGCCCCATTGCTTTTGCGTATATCCCTTAAAGAAGGCCTCATAGAGATCTCTACCCACGAATTTGAGGGCCTGATCTTCAAAACTGACAGGCGTTCCGATACTGGAATCGGCATGTTCAGTAATGAACTGCTCGGCTTCAGCGGGCGACATAGTGGTATCGAAAAATTGGTTAATGGTGTGCAGGTTCACCGGCAATGAATACACATGGCCACCCGACGTTGCTTTGACGCGATGGTTATACGGCATCATGTCGCCGTACTTGTTTATGTAATCCCACACATGTTTGTCACCAGTATGAAAAAGATGCGGCCCATACACATGAACCATGACACCATTATCACGACGCTCGGTGTGAGCGTTTCCTGCAACATGTGAGCGCCCATCGACCACCCAGGTCGCGATGCCCGCCTCTGCTAATTCACGTGCAATAACAGCACCGGAAAATCCGGCACCGACAATAACGATGCGTGCTGTCATTCAGTAAACGCTAGTGGCTAAGCCATGGAGCGCAGAGACCATCAAGGTCACGCACTTCAATTCGATCACGATTTTCCCAAACAACTTGGTTCTGCGGGTCGGCACGAAGCTTGAAAACGTGGAATGACATCTCGGTGGTATCGATAGTCAGAATGCGTCCAATTAGCGACTCGCCAAGATCGAGCAGAACCTTGATGGTTTC
>JGI25914J50564_10000683_pt1 | contig 11461 bp, 14 predicted proteins | sample LauGreSuBDMM15SN_2_FD_50564 | JGI IMG/M metagenome (IMG submission 50564) | reverse complement strand
GTAATGGGGATGATGAGGGCGAGGGAGGTGCCGACGGCGACGTGGTAGGGAACGCCACAGAGGAGGGTGAGAGCGGGAACGATGAGGGCGCCCCCGCCGATTCCAAAACAGCCGGAGGCCAGGCCAGCGGCCAGGCCGATGAGGGCGTAGAGTAGCGACCCAGTGGGCATAGGAGGACGATTCCTGCGGGGCGAGGGATTAGCAAGCGGGAATGGGCGGNCTGTTGTGCAGACTTGCCAAAAGGGGGNAAATCGCCTTACCTAACCAGTTCTATGCAAAAACATTTATCACTCTGTTTCACCCTTCTCATCGCAGTTTTACTTGTGGGTTGTGCCGTCAAGGATCCGAACAATCCTCGATTCGTTGTGGCGGAAGGAAAGGGGATCAAGGTCACGCGGGCTCAGCTGGATGGGGAGGTGGATCGCGCTCTTTTAAACTTTAACCTCTCCCGCGAGAAAGTGCCNGCAGCACAGCTGAACTCGTTGGAAATGAACATTTTAAATCAAATGATCAATCGGCAGGTGGCCTTAGCGGAAGCCCGCAAATCGCCTTTGACGAACGCGGCGGTCTTGGCGAAGGAGCAGTTGGAGAAGATGAAAAAGAATTTCCCGGATGCGAAAGCGTTTGAGGAGCAGTTGGCCAAAGCGAAAACGACCGAACAGGCGATGGTCAAAGAAATTGAGCAGAAGCTGGAGGTGGATCATTTGATGCGGATGCGGGTGGAGCCCAGCCTGAAGGCGCCGTCGGATGAGGATGTGCAAAAGTTTTATTCAGAAAATCCGAAGTTGTGGCAGCGGAACGAAACGGTCCAGGCCCAGCATATTTTGGTCAAAGTAGATGCTTCGGCGGATGCGGCGACAAAGGCAGAGAAAAAGAAGGTGGCCGAAGCAGCCTTGGCACGCGTCAACAAAGGGGAAGCTTTTGAAAAAGTTGCTCAGGAAGTTTCGGATGATCCGGGGAGCAAGGCGAGGGGCGGTGAGCTTCCTCCCTTTAGCAAAGGTCAGATGACCCCCAATTTTGAGAAGGTGGCCTTCTCGACTGCGCCGGGGAAAACGAGCGCGGTATTTGAGACGCCCTTTGGCTTTCATTTCCTCAAAGTGAAGGCGAAGGAGGCGGCGAAGAACTTGAAGTTGGAAGATGTGAAGAATGAAATCATGTCACATCTGAAGCGCTTAAAGCAGGGAGAGGCGACCCGTCTGCTTCTGGAAGATTTGAGAAAAGAAGCAGCCGTGAAAATTTTGCTGCCGGCTCCTGCCGCACCGGCTCCGGTGACGGCGACAACTCCTCCCGTCTCCGCGCCTCCAGTGCCTCCGACGGCGCCGGCACCAGCGAAAAAATAGTTTCGGAGAGTCCGATTGAAAGGCCGATCCCCCGCCTCCTCAAGCGGGCAGGGGAATTTCACTCCCAAGTTTGACGCTCAGGGTCTGATCACGGCAGTGATGGTGGATGCGGACAGTGGGGAAGTTTTGATGACGGCTCATATGAATCAGGAGTCGCTGAAGGCAACAAGAGCCAGTGGGCGAGCCACCTTTTATAGTCGGTCCCGGAAAAAACTTTGGGTGAAGGGGGAGAGTTCGGGAAATTTCTTAGCGGTGGAGGAGATTTTTGTGGATTGTGATCAGGATTGTTTGCTTTTGCGCGTTCGTTTGCCGGCGGGAGGGTCGGCTTGTCACACGGGCGAGAAAAGTTGTTTCTATCGTCGTCTCTCGAAGAGTGGGTCGGACGCGCTCGAGGCGAGGTCGATCAAGGGGTAAGACCGACGGCGGCGGAGGCGAGCTGGACGAAATCTTTTTCCGCGGTGGCGATGGCGCGGGCGGGGCCGGCCAACTTCATGATGATGAGCTCTCCTGGGGCTTCAAGAATGGCGCCGAGAAGCAGGGCTTGGGAAAGATTTTGGGTGGGGCCACCGGGGGTGCCTCCTCTCAGCGTGCCTTCATAGCGAATGAGGGTAAGGGATCCTTCGGGACCTTTTTTTGTTTCGGGCTGGGAGTTGGGTGGGGAAGTGAACTGGGCACTCCAGCGATCGAGGTTGGCCTGAACGGAGCCACCCTCTCCGGCGGAGAATCGGGAGAAGGTCAGCGTGAGGAGAGTTCCGTCAGGTGATTTTTTTTCAAGTTGGGCGGCACGAAAAGTGCCTGAGGGGGGTGCCCAGCGCCAGGAGGAGGGGCGATCGAAGCGAAAGGGGCCGACGCGAAAAGCAACCGGCTGGGGAGAGGAGGATGGAGCGGAGTAAGTAAGGGTGAGCGAGGAAAGGAGAAGGATGAGGGAAAAAAGTTTCATCCTTGATGGCGGCGCACCCATTCGTCGATGGCCATGGGGCGACAGTGGAGCAGACTTTCGTACTCTTGGTTGATTTTCTTTTCGTCCCAGTCGGGATGGTTGGATTTCATGAATTGGATCATCCAGAGGCGTGCGAGGGAGCGATCTTGAGGAGCAAGTCGGGCGAGGTCGCGCCGGTAGAGAAGATGGTTTATGCGGGAGACAATCGAAAAGAAGCTCATGTCTGCGGACGACGAAAGAGGCCCGCAAGGCCACCTGCCAGTGCGCCAAAGATGAGAGTGAGGAGGGTGGCGCGAATGCCGCCGCCGACGAATTCGCGGTAGTAGGCGGGCGCATCGGCGGTGAGAGGGTAGGGGACGGCGGTAAAAATTGCTCCCGGGAGGCTGTAAAGAGCTCCCCAGAGCGCACCGGAGAGAAATTTTGGTTGGAAGGTGGGCAGGACAGCGACGAGAAAGCCGATGGAGGCGTAGGTGAGAAGGAGGCCGGCAGAAAAAAGTGCGGCGGCTTGAAGAGAGATTCCTTGGAACCAGGGGCCGAGGGCGGTGAGAAGGCCAAAGAGGCTGCCAGCCCAGACAGAGCGCCATGAAATGTGCATGGGTTGAGAATGCCTAAGGGTGAGGGGGGTGGCAAATCGGTGAGAGAAAAAAGCTTGCGGAAAAGAGGAAAAATTGACGTGAAAAAGCTGGGGAAATGCGGAGGCCTCTGGACAAGGTGGGGAGCGGGGAAGATCGGCGGATGAAGGTTAGTTACGAACCGTCGGATCGGCAGAAGGAGCTCCTCTTGAAGCTGGAGATGAAGGCTAAGGAGTGTCCGGGTTTGTATCCGATAAAGACGGGGGAGGATTTTCGGCGAGTGGCGATGGATTATGTGGGGGGGGAGGATGAGGCGGTGTGTCGGGTATTGGAGGCGATGTGGCGTCGGCCGGATGAGGCGGTGCAGTTGAATGCGCAGAGTTTAATTGGGAGGGGTCACGGTTTGGTTGGTCAAGAGGAGGAGAAGCGAAAAGCGGGGGCGGCACCGCGACAAGGGTAGAGGGGGTGGGGAAAGAATCGCTCGCCAAGCGTCTGCCAGACGCTCAAATCCGAAGGGCAGAGAAGAATGAAGGAAACATTCAGCCCACCCGCATCTACGCCTGAACCGGAGCTGCCGTTTGGCTCATCGCCAAGCAGTGCGGCAGCGGAATCAGATCCTGAGGTGATGGTGATCAAGGGGCCGCCGAGGCCCGCGGGCTATGTTCCTCCAGCTTCTTCTCCCCATGAGGAGGAATCGAATATGAATCCAATGAATCCTACGGCACTCAATGTTAAAAAAAGTGTAGATCGGCAGCGTAAGGAGCAGAGGGCAGTAGCTTCGATATTAAGCGGGGTGGGCTTGGTTCTGCTTCTGATCATTGGGGGTTGTGCCGGATTGGCAGGGTTTGGGGGCTTTGTTTTGTGGAAGCAGATTCAGAGGCAGAGCGTGACGGTGGACCAGATGGAGCAGAGGTTGAACAAGGAGATTGCCTCTTTGCAGTCACGGAATGCGGAGCTGACGAGTGGGTTGGAGTCGGCGGGGGCGCAGTTGGCGAAGCAGCTCTCGTTGTTGGAGCAGGCCAAGTCACAGTTGAACCGGCAGGAGAAGGATGTGGATACAGTTCGGCGCCGGCTTTCGATTTTAGAGGGGGATTCGGGCGAGCGAAGGCGCTGAAGGAAATGATTAGTCGCGTTGAATTACGTCGGATCACGCAAGAGTGGCGGACTCGCTTGCAGCGGGTGCAGCAGATTTTGCAACCGAGCGAGTGGGCGGTGGATGATTGGAATCGTTTTGCCCGGGCTTTAAGTCAGATGGTGCGGGCGCACGGATCAACATGGACGGAGGGGGATACGACGTATTGGGATGTGAGGTGGACGTTGCAAGATGGGGGGGAGTTGATTTGTCAGGCGGAGGATGGAACGGAGGGTAAGAAAACTTTAGTCGTGGCGCAGACGGGCGGTTTTGCAGAGGGATTAGATAACTACACTTGGTTTTATGGAGAGTTTGGGCAGACAGGGGACTTTCTAGGCAATCCGTATTGGGTGGATGGGACCTGGAAAGAGGCGTTGGCGATGATGCTGTTGCCGCAGCAGGCGGGGGCAGGATTTTACCTGAGCGGGGGCAACGTGGGGTCGACGCCGATGCTTACAGCCCCATCCTCTGATCCCCAGCAGGCCTAAAACACTTTCTATCAGNCACTTATACTTGCTTGCAGGCAAGATGATTTCCGTGTAGGTTGTTTTTCTTGAAAGGAGTTCGGCGGGGAGTCGAATGAGGGGCGTCCTGATCCGGTTTCCGTGATCGACCCAGATCTAATTTCGGATCCAAGGTGACGCTCCACCCTCGCAGACCTAAAGAGAACGATAAGAACCTCACGGAAGTGATTGTGGTAAGCCATCGAGGCACGACCCATCCTTCGTCGATCGAGCGCTGAGCGCTCGGTTGGTCCGCTCGGACACTATCTTCCCGCCGCACATCAACCTATGAGTCACGACGCACGATACGGATCCCGCCCCGGAGGCGGACCCCATGAACGACGCAACCGCCGCCATCACCGCTTCGGCGGAGGACGGGGTGGACCCCGCCGCGATAGCCGCCCGAGTACAGGTGGTTTCTGGGGTTTCATTAAGAAACTGTTTGGGATGGGAGGCGGGTCGTCCGCTTCTGCCCCGAGCCAACAGCGCCATAGTAATGGCAGAACATCGGCCCCGCGGGTTCCTCGGAATCGCACGGCTCCGCCGATGGAGGTTCTGACCCCCCGTTTGTATGTAGGAAATCTTTCCTACGATGCTTCGGAGAGCGACGTATTTGACCATCTGAGCAAAATTGCTGCGGTCAAAAATGTGGAAGTGGTCAGAGAGGGCGGTGGAAACTCGAAGGGGTTTGCCTTTGCTGAAATGCAAACCTTGGAAGGCGCACAAGAGGTCGCAAAAAAACTTCATGATACAGATTTCATGGGGCGGTTGCTGATCGTCAATGGAGCGAAATCCACTGGGGAGCGGTTCGGAGGTGGGGGGCGTCAGGATCGTCCTCCGCGGGACGAGCGTTCAGAAAGGGGCTCGGAGTTCGACTACGATCGCGGGCCTCGGAACCCTAGTTACGACTAAGCAAAAGGTTTAAGGATTGGCGAGAGCGCGTCGGGTCTTCTTGAGGGAGCCCGGCCGCTTTCGGCCAACCAGCGGTTTACGGCGGATAAGTAGGCGCGGGCACTGGATTCAATCACGTCGGTAGCGGCCGAGCGGCCAGCCACTGGCTCACTTTTCGCCTGGAAGCGGACGCCCAGGCTGACTTCACCCACCGCATCTTTCCCTTCGGTAACGGCACGGACTTGATATTCGGTGAGGTGGCCTNGGAGTCCGGTAATTTGATCGATTGTTTTCATGACCGCATCGACCGCCCCATCTCCNGTGCCGATGGCGAAGTGATTTTGCTTGGAGCAGCGGAGAGCAATTTCTGCGACCGGTTTTTCGCCCGTGCCCATATGCACGTGGAGGCTAAAGAGAGAGTAAGTTTCGCGGGGATTTTGGATGTGAGCACCGACGAGCGAGACAAGGTCGTCGTCATAGATAAACTTTTTTCGATCCCCGATCTCTTTGCAGCGCGCACAGATGGCATTGAGTTCGGCGGGACGGAGGGTGTAGCCCAGATGCTTCAAGCGGGAAGCGATGGCGGCACGGCCGCTGTGTTTGGTCAGTGGGAGTTCGGTTTTGCCCCAGCCCACGATTTGCGGGTTGATGATTTCATAGGTTTCCCGTTTTTTGAGAATGCCGTCTTGATGAATCCCCGAGCTATGNGCAAANGCGTTGAGACCGACGATCGCTTTATTTCTGGGGATGGGGAAACCGCAAGCACCTGAGACGAGGCGGGAGGTTCGGACCAGCTCGCGNCTGTGAATTCCGGTGGTGACGTTGGGATAGCAGTCCGCCCGAGTTCGCAGGGCCATNACGACCTCNTCCAAGGCGGCATTGCCTGCGCGCTCCCCAATTCCGTTGAGGGTGCACTCCACCTGACGGGCGCCAGCGTGGACGGCGGCGAGGGAGTTGGCCACCGCCAGACCCAGATCATTGTGGCAGTGGGTGCTGAGAACGACATCGGAGGCGCCGTGGGCCAAAGTTAAGACATCGGAGAACATGCGGCCGTACTCCTCTGGGGTGGCGTAGCCGGTTGTGTCGGGAAGATTGATGGTGTTGGCTCCTGCTTGGATGGCGGCTTCCACCACTTCGATGAGAAAGTCGATCTCGGTGCGGGAGGCGTCTTCGGGGGAGAACTCGACATTGGGGGTGAACTTTTTGGCTCGGCGAACCCCATCGATGGCCAGGCGCAAAATTTCTTTCCTGGCTTTGCCTAGTTTAAATTCCCGATGAATTTTACTCGTGCCCAAGAAAACGTGAATGCGACCTTTTTTTCCAGCGGGCTTGACGGCGGCACCCGCAGCGTCGATGTCTGCACGAACGCAGCGGGCGAGACCGCAGATGACAGGGCCGCGAACGGTCTGGGCGATTTCTCGAACCGATTCGAAGTCACCCCGACTGGCGATGGGAAAGCCGGCCTCGATGATATCGACCCCTAAGCGGGCGAGTTGTCGAGCGACGGCCAGTTTTTGGGGCTGGGTCATGGCCGCACCTGGGCACTGCTCTCCATCGCGGAGGGTTGTATCGAAAATTAAAATGCGGTCGCTGGACATAGAGGAATTCTATCTGAAATCAGGGTATTTTGCATCCCCAGAAAAGCCTCGGGGATGGACCCCTTTTGAGCCGTCTGCAGATGAAAGTGCGTGAAGAGGCTTACGGCCTATCCCAAGGATGGGAGGACTTGGCCTCTGTCTATGATCCACCAACCGACTTTTTGTTAGTAGGCGGCTTGGGCTCCCTTGAGATTGCGGCGGCGGATCCAAGGCATGAGGCCACGGAGTCGGGCTCCGGTTTTCTCAATGGAGTGCTTTTCACCTTTTTTGAGGAGGGAGTGGTAGCGCTTCATTCCGGTGCGGCTTTCACGGATCCATTCCCGGGCAAACTTGCCGTTACGAATTTCTTTCAAGACCGCCTCCATCGATTTTTTGGTTCGGGCATCAACGACGCGAGGGCCTCGGGTAACGTCACCATATTTTGCGGTTTCGGAGATGGAGAAGCGCATGCCAGCGATTCCCGACTCGTTGATCAGATCCACGATCAGCTTCAATTCATGGAGAACTCAAAGTAGGCGACTTCCGGTTGATATCCTGCTTTCAGAAGAACTTCGAATCCGGCTTGGATGAGGGCGGAGGTGCCTCCGCAAAGAACCGCCTGTTCACCGAATAGATCGGTTTCGGTTTCTTCCTTAAAAGTGGTTTGGAGCAGGCCAGCGCGGGTGGCACCGATGCCACGGGCCCAGGCCATGGCAATGGAACGGGCTTGGCCTGAGGGATTTTGTTGCACGGCGAAGAGGGCGGGAACGCCGCGGCCTTCGAGGTATTGGCGGCGCACGATATGACCCGGCCCTTTGGGGGCAACAAGGATGACATCGACTCCTTTGGGAGGGCGAACGGTTTTGTAGTGGATGGCGAAGCCGTGACTAAAGAGCAAGCATTGGCCTTTGCGTAGATTGGGGGCGATATCCTTTTCATAGACAGAGGGAATCTTGAGATCGGGAACGGCAACAAAGATGACATCGGCTGAGCGAACGGCTTCAGCCGTGGGGAGAACTTTGAAGCCGTGCTTCTTAGCAACGGCAATCGATTTGCTGCCTTTGTAGAGGCCGATGGTGACTTTGACCCCGCTATTTTTCAAGTTGAGGGCATGGGCGTGGCCTTGGGAGCCGAAGCCGATGACGGCCACACGGCGGCGTTTCAAGGGGGTGAGGGTAGCGTCTTTGTCGGTGTAGATGCGGGCGGGCATAGTTGTATCTCCAGTTAGGGTTTGCTGCGGGGTAAGTTCAGCGGCGGGGCAGGGCGATTCGGCCTGTTCGGCTTAATTCTAAAATGCCGAAGGGTTTCATGAGTTGAAGAAACTTGTCGATTTTGCTTTCGTCCCCCGTGACCTCGATCGAGAGGCTAGAAGATTGGACGTCGACAATTTTGGCGCGGAAGATGTCGCAGATTTGCATAACCTCGGGCCGAGTGGAGGAGGTGGCCTTGACGCGCAAAAGGATCAGTTCCCGATCGATGACATCCCCGTCTTTGAAGTCGTGGACTTCAAGAACGTCGACCAGTTTATTGAGCTGTTTGACCACCTGTTCGAGAACCTGGTCATTGCCCACGACCACGAGGGTCATGCGAGAGATTTTGTCGTTTTGGGTGGGGCCGACGTTGAGAGTATCGATATTAAATCCGCGCCCGCTGAAAAGGCCTGCGATTCGGGTGAGGACCCCGAAGCGATTTTGGACTACGACAGAGATGGTATGGCGCATAAAAAAAGAAGATGTTGAACATCAAAAAGTAGCGACGAGGGCGCTACTGGGTCAAGCGGAAGGGAGGGGTGAGCTAGGAGAGAGAGGCGCGAAGGCGAGCGAGCTCATGGGCTTGGACGTCGAGCTGTTCGCGGGCTTTTGCTAGATCGGTCTCTAGCTGTTTGATGCGGAGGCGCAGGGCAGAGTCGAAGGCAGGGCTATTGGCGAAAGGCGCGGTGTTTTCTGGAGCTTCCTCAAGTTTGATTGTTCTGCTTTTCAAGCGAGCGGCGCGACGGCGACGCATCTCTTCGATAAACTCATTGACGGTATAGGTTTCCTTGCTGCGGACATGGCTGACGAGCTCGGAGCCGCCGAGTTGACCGCTTTGCAGAAACTCGGCCACAGTGCCTGCGGTGGTCGGGCCGTAGCGTGGGCCATCGAGGGGTTCAACCCACCAGAGCATCTCCAGTCCGGCTACCTCGGGCGCTTTTGTCCAGGGGCCTTCATCGATTTGGATCAGATCCTCTGGGGCGATGAGAGATTGATTTGCGAGCGCTTTGAGATGATCCAGATCCATCGGCCCTAAAACTCTACCCGTCTGTACTTTTTGCAGTCGGTAGAGGGAGGCGATAGGGCTCATCCTGTTTACTTGGATGGAACGATCAGTTTCTGACCGACCTTGAGCGGAGCGTTCTTGGCCAGCTGGTTTGCTTGGCGAATTGTCTCGGAGGTTAGTTTCAGCTGATATTCGGAATTATACGCTTGGGCGATTGAGCTAAGGGTATCTCCTTTGGCCACGGTGTGTTCGTACCCTTCCTTCTCCACCGGCTTGGTCACCGCCGCAGCCTTTTCGGTGGCCTTTGCTTTTTCACGCTCTTTTCTTTCCGCCAGCATCTTTGAAACTTCTTCAAGAAGTGCGGTGCGTTCTTGAGAAGATTTTGCGGCGGCGTTGGCGAGGCTTTCCTTGAGAGATTGGGATTGCTGGCGCAGATCGGCGAGGAGCTGTTCCAAGGCGGTGACGCGGGACTGGATTTGATCCACTTGTTGGTCGACGCGATCCACCTGATCAGCGGCTTTCAGGATTTTGCGGCGCTCCATTTCCGCGTCCTCGGCTACGGCCGGGTTTCCGGTCTGCGCGCTGAGGGAGGAAAGAAGAGCCAGCCAGATAGAGAGAATTAGGGGGGAGGGGATAGTTCGTCGCACGAGGCGATTATCGCTCTTTTAAAATCTACCCGACAAGCTTTTCGAACTCTTTTTCAGAAATAACTCGGACCCCTAAAGCGCGGGCCTTTTCCAGCTTCGAGCCAGCTTCCTCCCCCGCTAAGACGAAGTCGGTCTTGGCGCTGACCGAGCCTACGACCGAACCGCCAAGGGACTGAATCTGACGAATCCAATCTTCACGGGGAAGGGAGAGAGTGCCGGTAATGACAAACTTTTTGCCGGAGAAGATGCCTCCACGCTCTTCGAGCTCTTCGGGAAGGGCAGCAAAGTTCAGGCCCGCTTTTTGCAAAGAGGTCAGCAAGCGGCGAGTGGAGGCTTCTTGAAAAAAGGCAACAATCTCCTCGGCTACTTTCGGGCCAACGTCATTGGCCTGCGTGAGATCGGCAAGAGAGGCGCGGGAAAGGCGGTCGAGCGAGCGGAAGTGACGGGCGAGAGTTTCGGAGAGAACCGCGCCTACTTGGGGAATTCCAAGGCCGAAGATGAGTCGCCAAAGTGGGCGGCGTCGGCTGGCATCGATTCCAGCGAGAAGATTGGTGGCGGATTTTTCCCCCATGCGCTCGAGGGCGGTTAATTTTTCTTCGGTCAAATCGTAAATGTGATCGAGGTGCTGGATGAGGCCGGCATCCACCAGCTGAGTCGCCATCACTTCGCCCAGGCCCTCGATATCCATGGCGCCGCGGTGAGCGAAGTGTTGCAGGCGGCGTTTCAATTGGCCGATACAGTCGCGCGAGGTGCANCGNAGGAAGACATCCTCTTTTTCGAGNGGNCCTTGGCAAACGGGGCAGGTTTTTGGGGGACGGATCGGTTTNGACTGNGGGGGGCGTTGGGCGAGGTTGACGGAGATGACGGCGGGAATGACTTCCCCCGCTTTTTCCACACGCACGAGGTCGCCGACGCGGATGTCTTTGCGAGCGATCTCTTCGAAATTATGAAGAGTGGCTCGAGCCACGGTGGAACCGCTAAGGAGAACAGGTTCAAGCTCTGCGACGGGGGTAATGACGCCGGTTCGGCCCACTTGAAAGGTCACGTTGAGGAGGCGGGTTTCCGACTGCTCTGGGGCGTACTTGTAAGCGATGGCCCAGCGGGGAGCTTTATCGGTTTGCCCCAAAATCTTCTGCTGATCGAGGCGGTTGACCTTGATGACCGCACCATCGGTGGCGAAGGGGAATTTGGTGCGGGCTTGATCCAGCTCCCGGACGGCATGAAGGACTTCGGCGGGGGTGCGGACGTGGCGAAACCATTCGTGGCCTGGCAGTCCCCAAGCGAGAATTTGGCGATGCAGATCGAGCTGAGTTTTTAAAGTTGGGCCGGCGACTTCTCCTAAGCCGTAGAGAACGATAGCCAAGGGACGTTTGGCGACTTCGCGAGAGTCGAGGAGTTTACAAGTTCCAGCAGCTGCATTTCGCGGGTTGGCAAAAAGAGCTTCGCCTTTTTTCTGGCGGGATTGGTTGAGGGCAGCAAAGGCGGCTTCGGGTAGGTAAACTTCCCCACGAAATTCGATTTTTGCAGGCAGTTTGGGGACGGAGAGAGGAAGCGTGCGGATGGTTTTTAGATTTTCGGTAATATCATCCCCGCGCTCCCCATC
>JGI25914J50564_10000682_pt1 | contig 11463 bp, 10 predicted proteins | sample LauGreSuBDMM15SN_2_FD_50564 | JGI IMG/M metagenome (IMG submission 50564) | reverse complement strand
GAGTTTTTTATCGGCGCTATCAAAGAGCGTTCCGGCTTATCAGTTGTAATGGCGTCATAACCATTCACAACTCTAAATCGCTGACCTGGGGTAATAGGTTTTAATTTTCTTACTGACATTTTATCTTAGATATTGTTGTAAAAATCTATTGTTTCTCCTTCTTGTACTTGTACAATTGCTTTTTTATAAGCATTTGTCTTTCCACTGATTAATCCACTTTTAGTATATTTTGTAGTTCTATCTGGTCTAACATTCATTGTGTTTACAGAAACAACATTTACTCCGTAAGCAGCTTCAACAGCTTTCTTAATTTGTACTTTATTTGCTTTTCTATCTACAACGAAACCAAATTGATTTAACAATTCACTATTTTTGGTTACTTTCTCTGTTACTATAGGTTTAACTATGATGCTCATATTCCTATTATTTGCTTAAATTTTCTTCAATTCCTTCTAAAGAACCTTCTAAAAGCACTAAATTATTAGCGTTTAAAATGGCGTAAGTACTTAATTCTGAGCTACTTATTACGTTAGAAGCCTTTAAATTGCGAGATGACAAATATACATTTTTATTTGATTCTCCCAACACAAACAAAGATTTTTTATTTTCTAACCCTAAAGCTTTCAAAACATTAATGAAATTTTTAGTATTTGGAGCTTCAAAAGTGAAATCTTCTAATACAATAATGTTTGATTCTTTGGCTTTGATAGAGAAAGCTGATTTTCTTGCTAAACGCTTTAAAGCTTTGTTTAATTTGAAAGAATAACTTCTCGGACGTGGTCCAAAAACAGTTCCTCCGCCTTTAAACAATGGGTTTTTAGCGCTACCTGCACGAGCAGTTCCTGTACCTTTTTGTTTTTTAATCTTACGTGTACTACCTGCTACTTCAGCTCTTTCTTTTGCTTTGTGCGTTCCTTGACGTTGGTTAGCAAGATATTGCTTAACATCTAGGTATACTGCGTGATTATTTGGTTCAATTGCGAATACTGAATCAGAAAGAGTAATCGTTCTGCCAGTTTCTTTTCCGGTGCTATTTAAAACTTTTACTTCCATTACTTCTGAATGATTACATAAGAGTTGTTACATCCAGGAATACATCCCTTGATAACAAGTAGGTTCTTTTCAGCCACTACTTTTAAAACTCTAAGGTTTTGAACTTTTACATTGTCTCCTCCCATTCTTCCCGCCATTCGCATTCCTTTGAATACTCTTGATGGATAAGAAGAAGCTCCTACAGAACCTGGCGCTCTTAAACGGTTGTGTTGACCGTGAGTAGCTTGACCAACACCACCAAAACCGTGACGTTTAACTACCCCTTGAAAACCTTTACCTTTAGATACACCTGTAACATCTACAAATTCTCCTTCTGCAAAAATCGAAACGTCAATAACGTCTCCTAATTTTTGTTCTGTTGCGAAATCTTGAAATTCAATGACTTTTTTCTTAGCTACAGTTCCAGCTTTAGCAAAGTGACCTACGGCCGCTTTAGTGGAATGTTTCTCGTTTTTGTCATCGAAACCAAGTTGCAACGCTTCGTACCCGTCGACCCCTTTGGTTCTGACTTGGGTAACTACACATGGTCCAGCTTCGATTACGGTGCAAGGAACATTTTTCCCATTCTCGTCAAAGATGCTTGTCATGCCAATTTTTCTTCCGATTAACCCAGACATAATTATTATTTATTGATTATTAAAAATATAATTCGATAATTTGATAATTTGATAATTTGCTAATTAATATTTGATAAATAAAAACCACCAAATTATCTCATTTTCTAATTTCTAATTAATTACTTATACTTTGATTTCAACTTCAACTCCACTTGGCAACTCTAATTTCATTAAAGCGTCAATTGTTTTTGAAGAAGAAGAATAAATGTCGATCAATCTTTTGTACGACATTACTTCGAATTGTTCTCTAGCTTTTTTATTTACGTGCGGAGAACGCAATACTGTAAAAAGTTTTTTGTGTGTAGGTAACGGAATTGGACCAGTTACAACAGCTCCAGTACTTTTTACTGTTTTTACGATTTTTTCAGCTGATTTATCAACTAACATGTGATCGTAAGATTTCAATTTTATTCTGATTTTTTGACTCATTTTCTTTAGAATTAAGCGTTTCCTTTTGCTTTTTTGATAACTGCTTCTGAAATATTAGAAGGTGTTTCGGCGTAGTGTGAAAACTCCATTGTTGAAGTTGCACGTCCAGAAGACAATGTTCTTAATGTAGTTACATATCCAAACATTTCTGATAATGGCACATCTGCTTTGATGGTTTTTGCACCATTTCTGTCACCCATGTCATTCACCTGACCTCTACGACGGTTGATATCACCTACGATATCTCCCATGTTTTCTTCTGGTGTAATAACTTCCATTTTCATGATAGGTTCCAAAACAATCGCTCCTGCAGCTTTCGCTACTTCTCTATAACCCATTCTTGCTGCTAGTTCAAAAGAAAGCGCATCAGAATCTACTGGGTGAAAAGAACCGTCTAATAAAGTTACTTTCAAACTATCAACTTGGTATCCTGCTAAAGGACCAGTTTTCATAGCTTCGCGGAAACCTTTTTCTACTGATGGAATATATTCTTTAGGAACGTTTCCACCTTTTACAGCATTAATAAACTGCAATCCAACTGGAGCTTTACCATCAACTTCGTCTGCAGGCTCTAATTTAAATACGATATCACCGAATTTACCACGACCACCAGATTGTTTTTTGTAAGTTTCTCTATGCTGAGCAGATTTTGTAAATGCTTCNTTGTATTCTACTTGAGGNTCACCTTGGTTNACTTCAACTTTGAATTCACGTTTCATTCTATCTACAAGNATGTCTAAGTGTAACTCACCCATTCCTGAAATGATAGTTTGTCCTGAAGCTTCATCAGTTCTAACTGTAAATGTTGGATCTTCTTCAGCTAATTTTGCTAAAGCCATACCCATTTTATCAACATCCGCTTTAGTTTTTGGCTCAATAGCGATACCAATTACTGGTGCTGGAAATTTCATTGACTCAAGAATAATTGGGTGTTTTTCATCACACAATGTATCTCCAGTTTTAATATCCTTAAATCCAACTGCTGCTCCAATATCTCCAGCTTCGATGTACTCGATAGGATTTTGTTTATTGGCATGCATTTGGTAAATACGAGAAATTCTCTCTTTATTTCCTGAACGGGTATTCAAAACGTAAGAACCTGCATCAAGTCTTCCAGAATAAGCACGNAAGAAAGCTAAACGACCTACGAATGGGTCAGTAGCAATTTTAAATGCTAAAGCTGCAAANGGCTCTTTAACGTCTGGTTTACGCAAGATTTTAGTTTGATCTTCTTCTAAAAGTTCAGCATCATCAGGGTGAATTCCTTCAATACCTTCTTTGTCCATCGGTGATGGTAAGTATTTACATACTGCATCCAACATGAATTGAACTCCTTTATTCTTGAAAGATGAACCCGCAATCATTGGAATAATCGCCATGTCCATTACAGCTGCTCTCAAAGCTATGTTGATTTCTTCCTCAGTAATTGAGTCTGGATCTTCCATATATTTATCAAGCAAATTCTCGTCATAGTCAGCAACTGCCTCTATAAGAATGTCTCTGTATTCTTTTACTTCTGCAAGCATGTCTTCAGGGATATCTACCACTTCATAAGTCGCGCCCATTCCAGCATCGTCCCAAACAATTGCTTGGTTTTTTACTAAATCTACAACACCTCTGAAATCATTTTCTTCACCAATTGGCAAAGTGATTGCAACTGCATTAGATTTTAGCATATCACGAACTTGCTGACAAACCATCAAAAAGTTGGATCCTTGTCTNTCCATTTTATTAACAAAACCGATACGTGGTACACGATATTGATCTGCCAATCTCCAGTTAGTTTCAGATTGTGGCTCAACACCATCAACTGCACTAAATAAGAAAACCAAACCATCAAGCACACGNAAAGAACGATTTACTTCAACTGTAAAGTCAACGTGCCCTGGGGTATCGATAATATTAAAGTGATATGGCAATGTTTCTGGTAAAACTTTACCTTGAGTCGTTGGAAAATTCCACTCACAAGTTGTAGCAGCAGAAGTAATAGTAATACCTCTTTCTTGCTCTTGCGCCATCCAGTCCATTGTTGCAGCACCATCGTGTACTTCACCAATTTTGTGTGATTTTCCAGTGTAAAATAATATACGCTCTGTTGTTGTTGTTTTACCAGCATCAATATGAGCAGCAATTCCTATGTTTCTTGTATATTTAAGTTCTCTAGCCATTTCCTTAAGTATTAAAATCTAAAATGTGAGAACGCTTTATTTGCTTCAGCCATCTTGTGCGTATCCATTCTCTTTTTCACAGCAGCACCTTCCTCTTTAGCCGCAGCTAAACATTCATTTGCTAGCTTTTGAGACATCGATTTTTCGTTTCTTCTTCTAGAATAAAGTATTAACCACTTCATAGCCATAGAAATTTTACGATCTGGTCTGATTTGCATTGGAATTTGAAATGTAGCTCCACCTACTCTACGGCTACGTACTTCTACGTGAGGCATAACGTTTGTAAGTGCATCTTTCCAAATTTCTAACGAAGTTTTGTCTTCTGTTTGCTTTTTCGCTTCTATAATGTCAATTGCATCATAAAATACTTTAAAAGCTGTTGATTTTTTACCGTCCCACATTAAGTTGTTCACAAAACGCGTTACCAGTTGGTCGTTAAACCTCGGATCTGGTAAAAGTGGTCTTTTCTTTGCCGCTCTTTTTCTCATGTCTTTGTTTTTTTGTCTAAAGTTGAAAGCCGAAAGTCGTAAAGATGCTACTTTATAACGTTATGACTTTTTACTTTTGACTAGTTAAAAAATTACTTTTTTACTTCTTTTGGTCGTTTTGCTCCGTATTTAGATCTTCTTTGTGTTCTTCCTGCAACACCTGACGTATCAAGTGCGCCACGCACAATGTGGTATCTTACTCCTGGCAAATCTTTAACCCTTCCACCCCTAACTAATACTATCGAGTGTTCTTGTAGATTGTGTCCTTCTCCAGGGATGTAGGCATTTACTTCATTTCCATTGGTCAAACGTACACGCGCTACTTTACGCATTGCAGAGTTTGGTTTTTTTGGAGTTGTAGTGTAAACACGCGTACAAACACCTCTTCGTTGAGGACAAGAATCTAAAGCCACCGATTTACTCTTCTTAGTTATCTGAGTTCTTCCTGTTCTTACTAATTGTTGAATAGTTGGCATAATTAAATACTAAAAATTACTTGTTTATAAAATTCCCGCTTTTTACGGGGTTGCAAATGTATAAAAATTATTTCAAGAAACAAATCCTAATTAATTAATTTTCAATCGAATTTATCAACTTTTTTAAATTCATACCAAAACATTAAATTTTACGTTACTTTTATCAAAATTTATTTCGTCTTGAAAAGGTTACTTTTTATTTTTATTTTGATTTTGTTCAACTTCAATTGTAAAGCACAAAAACTGCATCTGAAAATGAATGGAAGCTCAACGCTACAAAACAAAACCATAGATTCTATTGGTTATAATGCTATTCATAACAATGTAAAATCGATTTTTGACGAAGTTAACTTAATGAGTGAAAAACTAATCAAGCAAGGCTATATTCAAAATGAAATAATTGAAAACAAAAGAATTAATGACTCTACTTTTAAATTTTATTTAGATATCGGAAAAAAAACTAATTTTATACATATATATATAGGTGCAAATTCGGAATTAAAAACTTTAACAATCATTAAAGACAAAAACGATACGCTAGTAGTCCCTTTTCAGGAGATTGAAAATTTTATGACTCAGAATTTAAAAGCACTAGAACAAAAAGGATTTTCACTTTCATCTTTAAAGTTAATTAATTTTAGAAAATCAAACAATACGCTTTTTGCGGATTTAGATTTACAAATTGGCAACAAAAGACAGTTAAACGATATTGTGATTGTTGGATATGATCAATTTCCGAAAGGGCATACGAAAAACCTCAAAAAATTATATAACAATAAAGTCTTCAATTTAGAAAATCTTAAACAATTAAAAGATGACTTTGACAATTTTGGGTTTGTCTCCCAAAGAAAATATCCCGAAATTTTGTTTACAAAAGACACTACTAAGGTTTATGTTTATTTAGAAAAAGCAAAACCGAATCGCTTTGATGGATTAGTGGGATTTTCAAATGACGAAAAAAAGAAAATAAAATTCAATGGTTATTTAGATTTACTACTTATCAACACGNTAAATGCTGGCGAGGCGTTTTCTTTGTTTTGGAAGAGCGATGGAGCAGACCAAAAAACATTTAATGTTGCGCTAGAATTGCCTTACCTTTTCAAAAGTCGCTTTGGATTAAAAACAAGTTTAAATATCTTCAAGCAGGATAGCACATTTCAAAATACAAAAACGAATATTGAAGTTGGCTATTTTTTTAATTACAATTCGAGATTATTTATCGGATATCAATCCTCTGAATCGAGCGACATTCAAAACCAAAATAGTTCAAAACTGAGCGATTTTAAAAACACTTTTACAACTTTAAGTTATGAATTTTTAGATTTTAAACCCGATGATTTTTTGTTTCCGGAAAGAACTAAAATTAATTTAAAAACCGGATTTGGATCAAGAACTTCCGCTTTCGAAAACAACAAACAAATTTACTTTGAANTTAATTTAAAGCACAATTTATATTTGAACGAAAAAAACAGTTTNAACNTAAAAAGTCAGAATTATTATTTAAAAAGNNATGCGTATTTGGTCAACGAACTTTATCGCTTTGGCGGCATAAATTCCATTCGTGGCTTTAACGAAAATAGCTTGCAAGCAAATGCCTTCACTTCAATTCTTGCAGAATACCGCTATTTGTTGGTCCCATCTATTTATTTTCATACCATTACCGATTATGGCTTCTATAAAGATTCGACCACCAACAAAAACAGCACTTTACTTGGAATTGGTTTTGGATTGGGACTCCTAACAAAAAACGGACTTCTGAATTTGGTTTACGCCAACGGAAGCACAAAAGACCAAGCCATAAAAACATCGAATTCAATTGTTCACATAAAATTTGTAACGAATTTTTGAAATTTCAATTTCAATGGCAATTTCAACGGCAATTTCAAAATCTAAAATCTTTTTTGAACTACATCCGTTTTTATTAAAATATTAGATGTTTACCTTTAATAAAGTTTTAATCATAAAAAATCTTAAATCAAAAATCGTTAATCTACAATCTAAAATCCGAAATCTTTATTCTACCTTTGCAAAATGGAAAAAGAGCATTTAATATTTGGAATTCGAGCGATCATTGAAGCAATTCAAGCAGGAAAAGAAGTTGACAAAGTCTTTATTCAGAAGGAAATTTCTGGAGAATTGATGAAAGATTTGATGAAAGTCATGAAACGTGGCAACATCAATTTTTCTTATGTTCCCGTTGAAAAACTAAATCGCTTAACACCAAATAATCACCAAGGTGCCGTTGCGAGTATTTCGCCAATTGGCTTTATGGATTTAGAGCACTTAGTAGAATCTACCTTAGAATCAGGCAAAAAACCTTTGTTTTTGATTTTAGACCAAATATCTGATGCCCGAAATTTTGGAGCAATAATTAGAACTGCAGAATGTACCGGCGTGAACGGAATTATCGTTCAAAAAGCAGGGTCTGCTCCTGTAAACGGAGACACCGTTAAGACTTCAGCTGGAGCGGTTTTTAATATTCCGATTTGCAAAGTAGAACATATCAAAGACGCGATTTTTTATCTTCAAGGATCTGGAATTAAAACAATTGCAGCAACAGAAAAAACAGAAAGTACGATTTACGACATTGATTTAACCGATGGACTAGCGATTATTATGGGTTCAGAAGAACGCGGAATCAATCCTTCTGTGCTAAAAATTGTGGATGAAAAAGCAAAACTTCCTATGTTTGGAACAATCGGTTCTTTAAATGTTTCTGTAGCTTGTGGCGCTTTTTTGTATGAAGTGGTGAGGCAAAGGAAATAGAAATAAAATCACTTCCAACTAAATCTAATTTCTTTTTGAATTTCTGGATGTAAACTAAAGAAAACGGGACAAGTCATGGCAGCTCGTTCTAGGATGGTTTGCTCTTTTTCGGTTGCAACAGCAGCCATTTTTATATCCACAATTATTTTACCTATTCTTCGTGGTTCAGCATTCATCACTTTGGTTATTTCAATTGTTGAACCAACTAAATCTACATCCAAATCTTTTGATTTTATTGCCATAATGGTCATCATACAACTTCCCAATGCGTTGGCTACCAAATCTGTTGGAGAAAAAGCTTCTCCTTTTCCATTGTTGTCCGTTGGTGCATCCGAAAGAATCTCCGTTCCTGATTGAAGATGAACCGANGAAGTTCTTAAATCGCCNAGATAGGTTATTTTTGAAGTCATTTTGTTAAAGTTATTGTGCAATTTTTACAGATAAATCGGTGTCGTAATACAAAATATAAATCCCTTTATTTGTAAAAGAATCTGTTGGATTTTTTTTATCGTAATCAAATTTACTGTCCACTTGCTGGGTGGTATCTGCGTCTAAAGTCGCTGCAAATGATTTTTCTTGCGAAAGACGCAACAAAGTATCAAATGTTATATCAAATCCTCGAGTCGCAAACTGATTTGGAAAAACCTTGTTTTTTTCTTTAAATTCTCTTTCAAAAACATGGCCTTCTTCGGTTTCATTTTCATTGGTTAAAGACGGATAAAGCATTTTCAATTTCGCCAATTTATCCAACGGAATTTCCTCAAAATCGAGGGTTTCATTTTTCTCTAAAATAACCAATTGCAATTGATAATCTTTAGAAAGAGCAATTAAGAAATTGATGGTTTTTAGAATCATCCCGGTTTTTTCTGAATCCAAAATGACATAATTCATTTTGTTTTTCACCAACTTTATGGCGATGCTATCTACTGTAAATTTGCCGGTGGCATCCATTGGAACAAATCTTATGTCTTTGTTCTTTTGACTAATATATTTTTTAGAATTTCCTTTTTTCGGATCTACAACGGCTACAATGTTACCTTTTTTCTCTTTCATAAAATCAAACATCGCACTTTTAATCATTTCATTTGATGGCGTTGCCAAAATCAAATTTTTATACGATTTACTGGTTTCTTTTGAAAGTGGAGAAATTATATAAACATTGTTTTTAGCTAACAATTCAGCTGTTTTTTCTACATTATTTTGGTAAAACGGACCAATTACAACATCGGCATTTTTTATATTATTTTGTTCGATCAACGCAACAATATTAGATGTGTTTTTTGTTTCTTGTGAATCTAAGATTTGTATTTCAATATTCAAACCTATTGTTTTTGCCGAATCAATTGCCATCAAAGCACCTGCATAAAAATCTAAAGTCATATTCAGAAACTTATCTGTTTTTAACCTAGACATGGTAGAATTTACGGTATCATTTTCAATTTTTGAAATGTTAAAAGGCAACAACATTACCATTTTTTTTGCATTTTGAATTTTAAAGTTTTGAGCTAAAGGCGAAATCTTTTTTTCAACGACCTCATTAACAATTACATCAGATGGAAATTTCAAAACCATTCCTTCTTTCACGCCATTTTTCAAATTCGGATTCAAACGGAATAATTCATCTTGGGCTATTTCGAATTTTTTCGTCAAACTGTAAAGTGTTTCTTTCGGCTTTACTTCATAGGTCATTAAATCTTCGACTTTTTCAATTGGTTTTTCAACTACAGGTTCATCCTCTTTTGCGTTCAATGAAATTGGTGCTTTTCCACCCACAATTTTCAATCGAAAACCAATCTGCAAACCATCTTTTATTTCCGGATTTGCTTTTTCTAAATCATCCACTGAAATTCCATATATTTTTGCTATCGAATATTTCGTTTCTTTCGCAACCACAGAATGAAAAATAGTTTCTGTTTTAGCAATGTTATTTTGTTTTTTCGAGGTGTTCTCTGTTTTTACAATTGATTTGTCTGATTTTGACGGAATCTTTATTGTTCCACCAATTTTTAGTCCTTCTTTAATAATTTCAGGATTTAATTTTTCTAAATCGGCTACAGTAGTATTATAGGTTTTCGCCAAGCTATAGACCGTTTCCTTAGCTACAACAACGTGCAATGTCGAAATTGGAATATCGGTTTTTACCGTTGCTTTTGTATTTTGCTTGACTGGTTTTGCTTCTAAACTATTTTGAATCAATAACACCATATTAGGTTTAATCCCATTTTGCGCATCCGGATTCAAGCGATAAATATCTGCTGGTGTAATTTTGTATTGCTGCGCAATTTGAATAACGGTTTCTCCTTTTGCAACAATATGTTTGCTGATTTTATCTTGCGAAAATCCAAAAAAACTGACTAAAAAGCAGCAAATAAATAATGCTAAAAAATGTTTCATTGGTTTGTGTTTTTTGAAGTTTCAAGTTTCAGGTTTCAAGTTTTAAATCTGAAATCAAAAATCTACATTCTAAATTCTAAAATCTACATTCTAACTCCCTCCCCGGGGGTCAGGGGGCTTATTCCCACTCAATTGTTGCAGGTGGTTTAGAGCTTATATCATAGACCACTCTATTTACTCCTTTTACTTTGTTGATGATATCGTTAGACACTTTCATTAAAAATTCGTAAGGCAAATGCACCCAATCGGCGGTCATTCCATCGGTGGATTCTACTGCACGTAATGCTACTACTTTTTCATAAGTGCGTTCGTCACCCATCACACCAACACTATTGACTGGTAATAAAATTGCTCCGGCTTGCCAAACTTTATCATACAATCCCCATGATTTTAATCCGTCTATAAAAACGGCATCTACATCTTGCAAGATACTTACTTTTTCTGGTGTTATGTCGCCTAAAATTCTAATGGACAACCCAGGTCCCGGAAAAGGGTGTCTCCCTAGCAAAGCGGCATCAATTCCGAGTGTTGCTCCTACTCTGCGTACCTCATCTTTAAAAAGCATGCGCAAAGGTTCTACAATTTGAAGTTTCATATAATCGGGTAAACCGCCTACATTGTGGTGCGATTTTATGGTTGCGGACGGGCCCTTTACAGAAACAGATTCAATCACATCTGGATAAATCGTCCCTTGTGCCAACCATTTTACGTCTTCAATGACTTTCGATTCATCGTCAAAAACTTCTATAAAAACACGACCGATGGTTTTTCGTTTGGTTTCTGGGTCAGAAATTCCCACGAGTTCACCCAAAAAACGCGCTGATGCGTCCACTCCTTTTACGTTCAAACCCATTCCTTGGTATTGTTCTAAAACTTGCGAAAATTCATTTTTACGCAAAAGTCCGTTGTTGACGAATATACAATACAGGTTTTTTCCAATTGCTTTGTGCAACAAAACTGCTGCTACCGTAGAATCTACACCACCAGAAAGTCCGAGCACAACTTTGTCGTCTTGCAATTTTTCTTTCAATTCTGCCACCATGTCTTCTACAAAAGCATTGGGTGTAAAATT
>JGI25914J50564_10000678_pt1 | contig 11503 bp, 10 predicted proteins | sample LauGreSuBDMM15SN_2_FD_50564 | JGI IMG/M metagenome (IMG submission 50564) | reverse complement strand
GGTTCACCGCTGATCGGGTGATTAGTAAGTTCAGGTTCCATGACATTCACTCAAGCATGCTTTTGAACGCGTTAGAAGAGGCAAATGCGCATGGACGCAAGATGCAGCAAAAGCCTGCCTTGAAATTCGTTCACTTTTGCCCCATTTCTGGGAAGATGCGCGTACTTGCGCTTTTAGAACAAATCTGGAACAAGCTGAACTATGTCTCTCACCCACATCAAGGTGCGCGGTGCGCGCGAGCATAACCTCAAGGGCGTCGATATCGACCTGCCGCGCGACAAGCTCATCGTCATCACTGGGCTGTCGGGTTCGGGCAAGTCCAGCCTCGCATTCGACACCATTTATGCCGAGGGGCAGCGCCGCTACGTCGAGTCGCTATCAGCCTACGCCCGCCAGTTTCTGGAAATGATGCAGAAGCCCGATGTCGAGCATATTGAGGGGCTGTCCCCCGCGATCTCCATCGAGCAAAAAACCACCAGCCGCAACCCGCGCTCAACGGTGGCGACCGTGACCGAAATTTACGACTATATGCGGCTTTTGTGGGCGCGCGTCGGTGTACCTTATTCGCCCGCGACGGGCCTGCCGATCACTGCCCAGACCGTCAGCCAGATGGTCGACCGCGTCATGGCCTTGCCCGAAGGCACACGCGCCTTCCTGCTCGCACCAGTCGTTCAAGGCCGCAAGGGCGAATATCGCAAGGAACTCGCAGAGTGGCAGCGCTCCGGCTACACCCGCGTCCGCATCGACGGAGAACCCTACGCCATCGAAGAAGCGCCCGCGCTCGACAAGAAATACAAGCATGACATTGAAGTTGTGGTGGACCGCATCGTCGTCAAAGACGGCATTCAGCAACGCCTCGCCGAGAGTTTCGAAGCTGCATTGAAGCTCGCCGATGGGCTGGCCTTTGTCGATCTGGCAGATACGACCGTGGCGGAGTTGCAAACCACCAACGCCGACAGCGTGCCAAGCACATTCGGCGAAGCGAGCGCGACTTTTGCTCCCGTGCCGAACGTCACTGGCGGCGCGATGAAAGGCACTGGCCTGCCCGCCAACCGCATCGTGTTTTCGGAGAAGTTCGCCTGCCCCGTCTCCGGCTTCACCATCGCCGAAATCGCGCCGCGCCTCTTCTCCTTCAACGCCCCGCAAGGCGCCTGCCCGGATTGTGACGGCCTTGGCGAGCGGCAGGAATTTGACCCGCAATTGGTGGTCCCCAACGAACATCTATCGTTAAAAAAGGGCGCGATTGTGCCTTGGGCGAAATCCAACCCGCCAAGCCCTTATTATATGCAAGTGCTGTCCAGCCTAGCGAAAGCTTATGGGTTCAGCCTTGAGTCGACTTGGGAAGATTTGGCTCCCGACCAGAAGCTTATCATCCTGCACGGGACCGGCGGCATGCCCGTTGAGCTGACCTTCAAGGACGGGCGCAAGGAATATACCGTGCGCAAGGCGTTCGAAGGCGTCATTGGCAACCTCAACCGCCGCCTGCTGCAAACCGACAGCGCGTGGATGCGGGAAGAGCTGTCGAAATATCAAACGTCGCAGCCGTGCGAAACGTGCCACGGCGCGCGGTTGAAGCCGGAGGCGCTGTCGGTCAAGATCGCGGGCGTCGACATCGCCACACCCACGAAAATGAGCGTCGGTGACGCGCTCGTCTGGTTCGGCAGCGTTGACCAGACGCTGACCAACCAGCAGCAGCAAATTGCCAAGGCAATCCTCAAGGAAATCAACGAACGCTTGGGCTTCCTCAACAATGTCGGGCTCGATTATCTCAACCTTGACCGGACCAGCGGCACCCTGTCCGGCGGGGAAAGCCAGCGCATCCGCCTCGCGAGCCAAATCGGCTCCGGCCTGTCGGGCGTGCTCTATGTGCTCGACGAACCCAGCATCGGCTTGCACCAGAAGGACAATGACCGCCTACTCGCCACGCTGCGCCGCCTGCGCGATCTGGGCAACACCGTCATCGTGGTGGAACATGACGAAGACGCGATCCGCACTGCCGACTGGGTCGTTGACCTTGGCCCCGGCGCTGGCGTCCATGGCGGTACCGTCATGGCCGAGGGCACGTTGAAGCAAATCCTCAAATCGAAAGACAGCCTGACCGCCGCGTATCTCAACGGCACCCGCGAAATCGCGGTCCCCAAGACGCGGCGCAAGGGCAGCAAAAAGAAGCTGACCGTCCACAACGCCCGCGCCAACAATCTGAAGAACGTCACCGCAAGCATTCCGCTGGGGACATTCACCTGCATCACGGGCGTATCGGGCTCGGGCAAGTCGAGCTTCACCATCGACACGCTCTACGCTTCGGCGGCACGCAGCTTAAACGGCGCGCGCGTCATCGCGGGCGCACATGACAAGGTCACTGGCCTCGAACATTGCGACAAGGTCATCGACATCGACCAGTCCCCCATCGGCCGCACCCCGCGTTCAAACCCCGCGACCTACACCGGCGCGTTCACCAACATCCGCGACTGGTTCGCACAGCTGCCCGAAAGCGCGGCGCGTGGGTATAAGCCGGGCCGTTTTTCTTTCAACGTCAAGGGTGGACGTTGCGAAACCTGCAGCGGCGATGGCCTGATAAAGATTGAGATGCACTTCCTGCCCGACGTCTATGTGACGTGTGAGGAATGTAACGGCAAACGTTACAATCGGGAGACACTAGAAGTCAAATGGAAGGGCATGAGCATTGCCGACGTCCTCGACATGACCGTCGAAGACGCGGTGGAGGTGTTCAAGGCCGTCCCCCCGATCCGCGACAAAATGGCGATGCTCGCCGAGGTTGGCTTGGGCTATGTCAAGGTCGGGCAGCAGGCAACAACCCTATCGGGCGGCGAAGCACAACGCGTCAAACTCGCCAAGGAACTCAGCCGCAGGTCCACCGGCCAGACGCTGTACATCCTCGACGAGCCAACCACTGGCCTCCATTTCGAAGACGTCCGCAAGCTGCTTGAAGTGCTCCACCGCCTGGTGGAACAGGGCAACAGCGTCGTGGTGATAGAGCATAATCTCGACGTCATCAAAACCGCAGACTGGGTCATCGACTTGGGGCCCGAAGGCGGCGTCAAAGGCGGCGAAATCGTCGCTGAGGGCACGCCAGAGGACGTGGTCAAGGTCGCGGCGAGTTACACCGGGCATTATTTGAAGCCGATGCTGGAAAAGGCGAGCTGAGCTAAGTCCAGATTGCTGTCACGCCCCGGTCATCTTAATCTGCGAGGGGCGAAAAGTCATTTGAGGAGAGTATCATGCGTAATTTGCCATCTGCCCTATTGGCGTCCTGCCTGATCACCGCGCCGGTTATGGCGCAATATGCGTCTACCCCTGAACCTGCACCCTCGTCGGCTACAACCGTCAAACCCACCGCACGCCCCATTGGCACGCCACCGCTCACCACCAGCGAGGGCTATTTAAAGGCGGGCGCGGCTGAGCTCGCACGGTTGGAGGCGGACAAGCCCAATGACCGCAAGGCGCGCAATGTCATCATCTTCATTGGTGACGGCATGAGCGTCACGACGTTGACCGCTGCGCGTATTTTTGAAGGGCAGCAAAAGGGCGTCGACGGCGAATCCTATATCGCGCAAATGGATCGCTTGCCGAACACCGCCTTGGTCAAAACCTATTCGCATGATGGCCAAGTGCCCGACAGCGCGCCGACAGCAACCGCGATTGTCTCCGGCGTCAAGACGCTGAACGGCGTAATCGGCGTTGGCCCACAAGCCGTTGAGAGTAATTGCAAGGCAACCGAGCCCTATAAGGTCAAATCCTTGTTCGAAATGGCCGAGGACAGGGGATATGCCACCGGCATCGTGTCGACCGCGACCATCACGCACGCCACACCCGCAGCAACCTATGCCCACACCGCGCAACGCGATTGGGAAGTCGACGCCAATATGCCCGCCGCCGCCAAGGCCGAAGGCTGCATCGACATCGCGCGGCAAATGGTCGAATGGCCGCATGGCGACGGATTTGAGGTCATGCTGGGCGGTGGACGCCAGCATTTCATGCCCAACACCGCCGCTGACCCCGAATATGCCGGTAAAATGGGCAAGCGCGCCGATGGCAAGGACCTGACCGCAAGCTGGGTGGCCGCCAACCCCAATAGCGCATATGTGTGGAACAGCGAAGGCTTTGCCGCCGTCGACGAGCAGAAGACCGCAAAGCTGCTTGGCCTGTTCGAACAATCGCACATGCAATTTGATGCCGACCGAACCGCGACGGGATCCAAAGAACCATCGCTCGCCGAAATGACGACGAAGGCGATCGCGATGCTGTCCAAGAACCGCAAGGGCTATGTCCTGATGGTTGAGGCGGGCAAGATCGACCATGGCCACCACGCCGGAAACGCCTATCGCGCGTTGCAGGACACGGTTGCGCTGAACGATGCGTTGAAGGCGGCGATGGACAGTGTCGACCTGCGCGATACTCTAATCGTCGTCACATCGGACCATAGCCACACCTTTACCATGGCGGGCTATCCCGAGCGCAGTAACCCGATCCTCGGCCCTGTGGTGGACCAGAAAGGCAAATCGATGCTGGCCTTTGATGGCAAGGGCTACACCACCTTGGGCTATATCAATGGCCCCGGCGCGGTCACGACATTGCCGCGCGCCGACCCGTTGAAGGAAGATACACAGGCGCTGAATTACCGGCAGCAGGCGTTGATCCCCACCGGCTCTGAAACGCACAGCGGCGAAGATGTGGTCGCCCGCGCCGCTGGCCCAAAGGCGCATTTGTTCAAGGGAACGATTGAGCAGAACACCATATTTCAGATCATGCGTGCTGCGTTGGGTTTCAAGTAAGGAGGGCGCATGATGACTGGCCTTGCCCCTGTCCTGCGCACTGCGACAACTGCCCTTGGCAGCATTAGCCCAACGCCGCGCCTTGATGCGGAGCTTTTGTTGGCGCACGCGCTTGGCATCGACCGGTCAGCAATGCTGTTGCGGCAGCACGATCTTTGTGCACCGGACAGTTTCGGCGCGCTACTCGCCCGGCGGGCTGCCGATGAGCCCATAGCCTATATTACTGGCACGCAAGCGTTCTGGGACCTTGAATTGCACGTCACGCCCGATGTCCTTATTCCCCGGGTGGATAGCGAAACCTTGCTTGAGGCGGCAATAGACTGGTTTGCGTCTAACGAAGCGCCTTCCCGCATCGCAGACCTTGGAACAGGCTCTGGCGCCTTGTTGCTGGCGGCGCTGTCGATATTTCCAAATGCGCGAGGCTATGGCATGGATGCCAGCCAAGCGGCACTTGCCGTGGCGCGCAGCAATGCCGAACGCTTGGGCTTTGCCGACCGGGCGGAGTTTGCGCACCGCGATTGGACAAAGACAGGTTGGCACGTTGAGTTAGGTGTGTTTGACCTCATCCTGTGCAATCCACCGTATATTGAAGACGGCAAACAGCTTGCCCCAATGGTGTCTGCGCACGAACCGCATAATGCCCTGTTTGCGGGCGCAGACGGACTAGATGATTACCGACTTTTGATCCCGCGATTGGGCGCGTTACTTGACCCGCGTGGGGTCGCGTTCTTTGAAATTGGCTATAATCAGGCAGAATCAGTTCAACGACTTGCCTCAGACGCCGGTTTTCTAACAGAACTGCATCATGATCTTGCGGGCAATTCGCGCGTCATTCGCTTTTCGCTTGGAATCAAAGAATAGTACGACTAGGACGAAAAGGCATCGCCGCAAAAACTCCGGCTCAACGGTCTTTTAGCGCGAAGCCGCCCCCCAGCGCAGATGGAAAAATTGACAGGGTCAATGCTGACCCTAGCGCAACCCAAATCGGGTTCAGGGGTTCCATGTAACATTAAGTGCCAAAACAGAGGACGGGTCAGCCCTGATGAATACCAACAACAGGCAGCAGCAGAATAACAACAATCGTCGCCGCGGTCGTAATAACAACAGCAACAACAACCGGCAACAGAACAACAACCGCAGCGGTTTTGACTATCAAAATCTGATTGATAATCGTGCGCGCGGCAACGCAGCGCAGATGCTCGAAAAATACAAGAAACTGGCACAAGATGCGCAGTTTAATGGCGACCGCGTCAATGCCGAATATCACCTGCAATTTGCCGATCACTATTTCCGTGTGCTCGCAGATTTCCGCAGCCGCCAGGAAGCACGTCAGGAACAGCAAGGCGAACGCCGGCCACGTGACGACGCGCGCGATGACAACCGCGACGATTGGCAGAACGACGATCGTTCGCCCAATTATGATCGCTCGCCAAATTATGACGATCATCCATCGTCCGGAAACGCAGAAGCCGCATCCGATGAGGACTCAAGCGACAGCGATCAACGGGACCAACGCGAAACGCGCGCCGGTCGCCCGGAACGCAGCGAACGTCCTGAGCGCAGCGAACGGCCCGCAAATAGCCGGAGCGCAAATCGTGGTCCACGCCGTCATCACAGCGAAGACCATGATGACGCCCCGGCCGGCCTCGACCTTGCCGTCTTGCCGCCTTCGATTGCAATATCGTCAAGCGAGGATGACAGCGCGGGTGAAAAGCCAGCCCGCAAGCCACGTGCGCGCCGGGCAAAAGCAACTGGTGATGAAGAGGTTCCAGCCGCAGCAGAATGATTCCACGGAAGCTCTCGTGAGGACGCTTCAACTATAATCTGTCGGCTAAACGCGAGCAGATGGCTTGAGGAACACCGGTGCGGTCAGCCCTCAGGCAATGGCCGTGGCTTATGCTCATCGTCAAGTGCGACGAAGGTGAACAGACCTTCTGTGACTTTCACCTCTTGCAGGCCACGCGCACGCGTTGCAATCACCTCGACCCGAACCCCCATTGAGGTGCGCCCGCGCCGCTTGGAAGATTTTGAATATTCTCGGTCACCGGTCGACTTCGTCCGCAAATGGGTCGTCAATAGCCTCATCATGCCCTGAGCCGCTCGATAAAAATACGAGCCCCATGAGTGCCGCCGTTAGCATGACAGCGCCAAAAATTGCGCCTGCGGTCGCAATGAAAAAGTGGATGGAAACCATACCGTTTTGCCACCAGAAGGTACCCAACGCCGCGACAGTAACAATCAATGTCACGCCGAACATCCAGCGCATGAGGCGCCAATATCTGTGCCAAGCGAAGCTAGCATATAGGGGATCATCGAGGCGGGAGGGACGAGTCATGTCTTGATAAGGTCGTTCTATGCTATAAGTTCCATCCGAGGCAAGAACATAGGGAGAGAGTCGATGACGATTTCTGCAATACTGGCCAATCATCGTCCTGACGTGCTTACGGCATCACCGGATGAAAGCGTGGGAGATCTAGTGGTTCGTTTGGCGGAGAACCGGATCGGTGCACTTCCTGTGATAGACGGAAAGTCCGTCATCGGCATTTTCTCCGAACGCGACATTGTCTACGGGGTCGCCAAGCACGGCGCATCCTTCCTAACCAAGACGGTTGCGGATACAATGACCGCTCCCGCTATATCTGTCACGCCCGATACGGCAATACTTTACGCGTTATCACTCATGACCAAACGCCGCATCCGCCACTTGCCAGTTATCAAAGACCGTGCCCTTGTTGGCTTTGTATCCATCGGTGACTTAGTAAAGCACCGGATCGAAAAAATTGAAGCCGAAGCAGCGGCTATGCGCGATTATATAAACATGGCATGAACTGGGCGTCACCACCGCCATTGACGACTAACCAGGTTGTAAGGGCGTAGCGACGCCAGCCGGCGGCGCTGTCACCGGCGGGGCCATGATGTTATTGGGCGGCGCATATACCGGCTTGGGCGCATATTTCATGTTCCAGTCCGCCAAGTCGCCTTGGTACTTCACATAGGCATCATAAAAATTCACAAAGAGAGTATCGATATCGATGAGGCCGCCAATGGCATATTCGGCCAAGGCTTCCTTCGGCACCTGATTAGCCTCCGTCAGCTTGCGCAGTGACATGTCGCAATATTGAGCCCGTACTGGCGGCAGAGCGAAGTAATTGTACAAATCGGTCAACTTCGTGTCGCGAATGCGCAAGCCGTTTTGCTTGGGGTAGCGCTTCACATATTCGCGATCGACTGCCTTGCTGGTCTTTGACAACAGCACCTTATGGATAACGATGAACTTGTTATACTCATTCGCAATTTGTCCCCAAACTGGCCCTTGGCAATTAAGCGCTGCAACATTCAGGGCCGACCGGAAATGCCAGATCTGTTCGTCACGACTAAGACCGCGATTGGGCGTAACGCGAACGCCATCCAAACCGATTGGCGGAATAGTCATTGATACAGCAGCGCCACCGGGCGGCAGCGGCATCGCAGGCGTAAGAGCGGGAGCGGCAGACAGTGGCACCACCTTCACTGGCGAAGGCGCGCAAGCAGCAACTGCACCAACGAGGATGATGGCTGCTAGATTCTTAACGCTCCAGCGCATTACTTAGTCTCCGATTTGATGAACCTGATTCCAACAAGATTTTACACGGAAAGAAAAGCCCTGTTCGACAAAATCCCAAAGAAAATGGCCCAGTGGTTTCCCACCGGGCCATCCTTATGCGTTCAAGCGGAACCGCCGATGATTATTCGCGATTACCGAGGAAGCTCAGCAAAAACTGGAACATGTTGATGAAGTCCAGATACAGCGTCAGCGCGGCCATAACCGCTGCTTTACCAATCATTTCTGGACCTTGCAGGTAGAAATACTCGCTCTTGATACGCTGGGTATCATAAGCCGTCAGACCTGCAAAGATGAGCACACCCGCAGCGCTAATCACCCAATGAAGCGTATCCGAACCAAGGAAGATGTTAACGATAGATGCAACGATCAAGCCGACCATACCCATCACGAGGAAGCTTCCCCAACCGCTGATGTCCTTCTTTGTGGTGTAAGCCCACAGGCTAAGCCCAGCAAAAGCTGCAGAGGTGGCAAAGAATGTCTGTGCAATGGATTCGCCTGTGAACATCATGAAGATGCGCGCCATCGAAAGGCCCATCAGGACTGCAAAACCCCAGAACATTGACTGAAGCGTTGACGCCGAGAATTTGCCCTGGCCAAAGCTCATCGCCAGTACAACCACCAATGGTGATAAGATAATGACCCAGCTCATCATGCTTGGGTTGGTCATTAGGTTTTGCGCCAACTCGGTTTGCGCAAACAGCATCGCAACGACGCCAGTCAGCAACACGCCCGACGCCATATAGTTATAAACCTTGAGCATGTGCGAACGCAGACCGGCGTCAAAAGCGACGTCACCGGCGCGTGAGCCGACACCTGCAAGACTTGACTGGGCCCCGGTTACCCGTGGATCGGACCACTGTGCCATGACTTATTTCTCCTCAAAACACGGCACTATAGCCGCATGGACATGTTATTGGAGGAAATCGTCCTAATTTCAAGTAAAACACGACATACAAAAAATGAATTTTTTTAAACCAATCCAGCCACCGCAAGTTGAATTGTAATTCATGTTGCACCCATTGCCCGTTGTGCTAGCCCTGCCCTAATAAGTCGATAACGGCGCATGAGGGAGAGGTCAGTGAGTGGGACGGTCGAAGGCGAACGGAGCAAATCGGCTCCCATAGAGCTCGACGCACCTTCCCCAGAGGCCAGCAGCTATAGCTGGTATGTCCTAATGGTTCTGGTTGTCGTCTACATTCTCAATTTCATCGACCGGCAAATTTTAAGTATTTTGGCTGTTGATATTAAGGCTGACCTTGGCCTGACAGACGCCGACATGGGGTTTTTGGGCGGCGCCGCCTTTGCGGTTTTTTACGCTCTATTCGGCATTCCGCTTGGTCGGCTCGCGGACAATTGGAGCCGCGTGAAGCTGCTGTCGATTGGCCTTGCCTTATGGTCAATTATGACCGCCCTATCTGGCTTTGCGCGCAACCAAGCTGAGTTGACCATGGCGCGCATGGGCGTTGGCGTTGGCGAAGCAACCGCAAGTCCGACGGCCTATTCGCTGATTTCCGATTATTTTCCAAAAAAGCAGCGTGCGACTGCACTCGCGATTTACTCGTCCGGTCTTTACATTGGCGGCGGTGTTTCACTTTTTCTTGGTGCGCTGATTGTCCAGAGTTGGAACGCTGCTTACCCGCAAGGTGGACCACTTGGACTATCTGGTTGGCATGCGGCGTTCGTCGCCGTTGGTATTCCGGGCGTGCTGGTCGGCTTATGGGTCGCTTCATTGCGTGAGCCCTTGCGCGGCGCGATGGATGGCCTTGTTACCCCAGCGCATCCCGCCCCATTCAGAACATTCGCGCAAGACCTTTCGATGATCGTGCCGCCCTTCACCCTTTGGGGTGCCTATAAGCGCGGTCCTGCAGCACTCGTCATCAACCTTGCAACCGGAGGTGCGATTGCTGCTTTTGCTTATATGATGATCCAACTCACAGGCAATTTCCCGCAATGGTCGGCTGTTGGCTTCGGCTTCTACGCTGTGTTCTCATGGGCATCATCGCTGCGCGCAAAAGACCCAGCGACCTTCCGTTTGATTTGGGGCACGCCAGCATTTATCTGCACCACCATTGGTTATGGCCTGGTGGCTTTGGCTGCCTATGCACTTACCTTTTGGTCAGCACCTTATGCCGAAACGGTTTTGGGCCTGCCCAAGCAAGAATTAGCATTCATCCTTGGCGCAAATGGAGCCCTCAGCGGCTTTTTGGGCGTTATCATAGGCGGACGGGTCGCAGATGCGTTGCGTACGAAGAATCCAGCGGGTCGCATCCTCGTCGTCATCATGGGCGTCGTGGGCCCCATCATTCCCATCGGCATTGGGTATACCGCCGATAACGTGATCTTATTTTATGCAATGAACTTCGTCGCCGTCATGCTCGGTGCGACGGCGCTCGGCGCGGCAGCAGCCACAACGCAGGACCTGGTGTTGCCACGGATGCGCGGCACGGCGACCGCTGCGTTCTTCTTGGGCACTACGCTCGTTGGCTTGGCCTTTGGGCCTTATATTGTCGGGCAGGTTTCCGATCTCACTGGAACAATGGTCGATGGCAAGCTGGTGGGTAACTTGCGCGTCGGCATTCTGTCGCTGATCGCGGTCGCGCCTGTCGCCTTGGCTTTGCTAATCGCCGCCTATCGCACAGTGCCCCAGGCGGAACGGACAATAGTTGAGCGTGCCCGTGACGCAGGAGAGCCGGTTTAATCAAACGATTAAATTCGGCTTGACGCCCACGTCAACTTACTGCCATTGAAGTACGCATAACCGCAGGCCCATTTTGCAGGGGATTTTCACATGTCACTCGATACCATTCCACGTACCGCTTATAACGAAGATCATGAGGCGTTTCGCCAGTCAGTGCGCCTGTTCCTGCAAAAGGAAGTCGCCCCCCACGCAAAGCAGTGGCAGGAAGACGGCATCGTCCCAAAATCCATCTGGCCCAAGGCTGGCGAAGTTGGCATGCTGTGCCCCACTGCGCCTGTTGAATATGGCGGCCTTGGCCTCGACTTTGGTTACAACGCCATTGTTGATGAAGAATCGGCTTATTATGGCGGCGTAGCGACTGGATTCTCGCTACAGTCCGATATCGTAGTAAACTACATCACCAGCTAT
>JGI25914J50564_10000675_pt1 | contig 11518 bp, 10 predicted proteins | sample LauGreSuBDMM15SN_2_FD_50564 | JGI IMG/M metagenome (IMG submission 50564) | reverse complement strand
CGAGAACTACCACAGCCAGGAAAGCCATTTCCCCCATACTTTTCTTTGCCATTCCGTTGATACTACTAATCACCATCAGCCCCGCACCCGAAGCAATAAAGTAAATCACCCAAAGAAGATAAAAATCTTTTCGAACAAATAAACCAAGGGGCTGCACCGAAACCTGCATGACTGGCGAATTTTTACCTGCAACAAGGGCTTTCTCCTCCGGATTCTTCAGGAGCATGGCCAATCCACAGACGGAGATAAGAAAGAAAAGAGAATAAAACAACGTAGCAAAGCCAACCCCTCCCTTTTTCAGAAGCAGATCAGTCAGAGGAGCAATATAGAGGGGAGCTAACCCAAAACCCGCCACGACCACCCCTGCGACTTTGCCAGTCATCGAAGCTGGAAACCACTTTAAGGCAGGTGGCGTTGCCGCAGAGTATCCAAAGCCAATCCCAATTCCCGCAAGTACCCCAAAACCTAACACCCAAACAAGGTAATCGGAACTTTGAGACGAAATACCCAACCCAGCCGCCACCAGAACTCCCCCNAGCACCGCCGTCCATTTGGGGCCAAACCTGTCCTGGCATCGCCCACCTAGAATCATGACGAATGAGAAAACAAGACAACAGACAGCATAGGGATCGTTCAAACGCGCCGGATCCCACCCAAAGTCTTTTTCGATCGCACTTTTAAAAATACTCCACGCGTATAGAATCCCAAGCGCCAGATTGATCCCTGTTCCCGCAGCCACAACCCTCCATCCAGGATTTCGCATTTTAACCCGTGGTCCTCAAGCCAGCCGCAATCGCTGCAATGGTTTGCCTTAACTCCGCGAGCAGAGCATCTGGATTACCATCACCCTTCTTCTCTGCTGAACGCCATTCCTGCAGAAGGTTTACTTGCCAACGATGTAAGGCCCGCAAGGGGCGCACTCGTCTCTCCACGGTAAAGCGGAAACGAGGACGCCTTTTGGCTAAAGAATCTGGAAACAGTTGCGCTAATCCCTCTTTGACTGCCTCAAACTCCGATTCGATCATCCCAAAAATACGACTCCTACATTTTTCATCCTCGACCAAATCGCCATACCAGTGACCCACTTCAAGGTCCGCACTCGCAAAACCACTTTCGAGGTTATTAAAAACGTACCGAGCGAACGGCCACTCGGTCACTTTCCCTTTCAGGACACGAAAAAGCTTCGCATTCTCTTTTTCCAATCGAACTAAGGCGCTGCCCGCCCCATACCACCCGGGCAAAAAGAATCGCGCCTGCGACCAGCTAAAAACCCACGGGATCGCGCGCAAATCAGCCCAACCCGCTTGCCCTGTTCTTTGCGAGGGCCGAGAGCAATGGTGCTTCGCTCGACTACATCGATCGGAGTTGCCTGCCGAAAAAACTGGATCATTCCCGGCTCCTCAACAAATGCCCTGTACGATTTCATGCTGGCCTCGGCAAGAAGATCAAAGACTTCCCCCATCTGCGGATCCTCGTCGGAAACGCTCACCGAAGAAAGAGAGCTCCTCGCCGTGCCCGCCAAAAGAAGTTCTAAGTTATAAGCTGCTGTCGCGGCTGTGCCATACTTCTGTCCAATCACCTCTCCTTGCTCTGTCAATCGTAGGTCACCAGTCAATGTCCCTCGAGGGAGCGCTTCCAAGAAGCGATGGGTGGGTCCCGCTCCTCGACTGACTGTCCCTCCTCTTCCGTGAAAAAATCGCGCAGAAACACCCCTCTCTTTCGCCGACTGGTAAATCTCCTTTTGACTTCGGTGAAGCGCCCATTGGCTAGCTAAAATTCCTGCGTCCTTGTTGCTGTCACTATACCCGATCATCACCCGTAGGATGGGTGGGGGTTCCATCGGTAAAATGACCGCGCCTTCCCCTGGATCAACCAAGGCCACCCTTCTTCGCAGGGTAACTTGAGCCTCTTGTTGCGCCAATATTTTGATCGTTTTCTGGGTGACAGGATGACTCAGAAATTCACCCACCACGCGCGGGGCCGCCTGCAAATCCGAGAGGGTTTCGAAGAGAGGAGTGATAGGTAGAGGACAAACTTCCGATCCATCCTCCCCGGGGCAAGTCAGCCCTGCTGCACGACAAAAGATATGAACTGCCAAAAGATCCGACACATCCCGAGTCATACTAATAATTGAAAGCCCTAGCCCATCGATCCCATGCAATTGCGCATGCCGGGCGAGAACTTGGTAAGTCCCAATGACGTCAGCAGCGGCTGGACCTGCTCCGATCGCCTGCTCCACGGTCCAAGGTGTTTTTTTAAGCCATCCTTCTAAAAGGATTCTTCTTTCCGGCTCGGAACGACTTCGATAAGGAGTACCCACTTTACCACCGGTGGCGGCCTCCAGCTCCTCAATCGCCTCATCATGACGAGCGCTGTTCTGACGTACATCCAGTACCGCCAAATGAAATCCAAACACCTCCACGATTCGGATCACGGGATCCACCTCGGCTGCCGCAAGTCGAGCCGAGCCCACGGCAATTAACGAACGACGAATGACCCCCAAATCTAAAATTAGATCCTCCGGCTGGATGTAACCCCCTTGTCCCTCTATTTCTGGGGGCAGATGCGCACGCATTAAAAGAACCGCCTCCCGCCAAGGCTCCTCCTGATAAACTGCAATTTTGTTCCGCTGCTCCGGATCGACTCTCTTTCGCCAATCTCCCAACCACTTTTCAAGTTCTGGAGGGATTCCGTGGTACTTTTTCGAAAGAGTAAGCCGAGCCGCCAGCTTCTCTAACGAAATACTCAACAAGCGTATGGCTGCCTCCCGATACTGCATCAAGCTCGTCGCGGTTGTGGCAGAAGTAACCAAAGGGTGCCCATCCCGATCCCCCCCTACCCAAGTCCCAAAGGAAAGAGAAGGTCGCACCGCAGGATGATGAGGCCCCGTGAGACCCAAACCCGCTAGCACCCATGCCTCCTGCAGGCGACGATCTGTTTCTGCAATCGACTTTGCCATCGATCCGGCCAAGCAGTGAATCACCCCCTCCCTCTCCATATCCACCGTAGGCCTCTGAGTTCGAACCTCCTCCGTTCTCCACCACCGCTCTAAAACAACCTTCAACTGGGCCTTTCGATCTCGCTCCCCCGAATCTTTCTCCCCGAGCACAGATCTTCCAACTAAAATACCGTAAATTTCCTGCATGCAGGCCAACACAGATCGGCGCCTCGCTTCTGTCGGGTGAGCCGTCAGGACTGGCTCAACCCGCAAAGTTGGCAACTCCGCCGCAAGGGTATCCGAGTCCACGCCCTCTTTTTTCATCTGCCGCAAAGCTTGGGACCATGAGCCTGGTTCATTGCCAGGGCCATGAACCTCTTCATTCATCCTGCGCATCGCCGCTGCCGTAGCCTCCTCCGCAACGTTTAAAAGGCCGAAGGCCAATGAGTAAGCGCGCGTAACTTTACCTTTTTCAATTTTTGGCAGCTCCCTCTTCCCACTCCCCCGAAAAGGAAGCGCGTCAACCACCGCCTCCTCCCCAAGATCAAACAATAGTTCACAGAATGACTCCATTAACCACTGCAGATCACTCTCCACCTTGGCGAAACCCATCCTCAGCCGCTTTTGATAGGAAAGATTCCCTTTAGTCGCCGCGGCCTTCTTCTTAACCCCTACCCGCTCTCTTTTTTTCATTCTCTTTTCCTAAGTGCTAAAACTATCTCCACACGAGCAGGTAGCTCTGGCATTCGGATTGGTCACCCGAAAACCTCCCTTCAGAAGATCCGTGCTGAAATCCACCTCCGATCCACTAATAAAAACAGCACTTTTCGGATCAACCGAAATTCTCACTCCACGACTCTCCACCAGAATATCTTTTGGACCAGCACCCCGCACCAGCTCCATCTGATACTGCAGGCCGCTACATCCACCCCCAACCACTGAAACCTTCAAGGCACCCTCCGGATACTCCTTCTTCTTGAGTAAATCCAACAAGTGGGTCGCGGCTGCATCGGAAAGCTTCACCAGCTTTTCAGACCCAATCATAGGTCCAGCCGATCCCCCTACTGCCATTGAATTGATCACCAGTTCACCCTAGACCGATTTTTCACACTCAACCAGCCTGCTTACTTTTCTGGGAATAGGCTACTTGAGGTGGGCGCCAAGCTTCGCTCCACCAAGCGAACCAGAGGACGAGGTTGAAGCCCTAAAAGCAGCTGGAAAAAGCCTGCCAACAGCAAAATCCAAACCAGAAAAGATGGAAAACGTTGCGCAGGAATCGAGTCCGCCTCGCGCTCCCAGTACATCGCCCGGATCGGCATCAGGTAAAAGCCCAATCCCACCACAGCCATGACCACTCCAACGACCAGCCCTGGCACCTCACCCGCATTCCACAAAGTCGTGAAAACCGACAACTTCGCGGAAAAACCCAGTAAAGGCGGTAAGCCTGCCATGGAGAGGAAACATAACGCCAAACCAAGAGCCACACCCGGATCCCTTTGACCTAAACCATCCAAATGCCGCAAATCCGCACTTCCGTGCACTCTCTCCATTTCCAAGATGAAAATGAAAACTGGAAAAGAGGACAGTAAATATACCCAAAGATACCCCACGAGGGTCCCCATGCCGGCCTCCCCTAAGGTTCCGAAAGCCAAAAGCATATAACCCGCATGGGCGATTCCGGAATATGCCAAATACCTTTTCAAGTTTCTCTGAGGCAGCGCGGCAAGGGTTCCAAGGGTCACCGTGGCAATTCCCAACGTCAAAAGAACAGGACGAAAGACAACCGCAACCGAATCGAGTGCAAAAGCCCCAAGCCCAAACACTCTTAAAAGAAGAACAAAGCCAGCCGCTTTGGAGGCGATCGCGAGGAAGGATGTAATGGGGGTGGGAGCTCCCTCGTAGACATCAGGCGCCCAAGCATGAAAAGGAACTGCCGCAATTTTAAACGCCAACCCCGTTAAAATTAATCCGACCGCCAAAAGAAAAGCTAAACTGGCCGGACGGCCAGCTTGATCGAGAAGGATTTTACTGAAATCGGTAGATCCAGTGGCCGCATAAAGCCACGCAATTCCCATCACTAAAAACCCTGTCGAAAGGCCCCCCATCACAAGCAACTTCATTCCCGCCTCAAGACTGGCCGCTCGACTCCTATGAAAAGCTGCAAGCAAGTAGAGAGATATGGCCACAAGCTCTAAGGCCACAAAGATCGCAAGGAAATCACGGGCACTTGCCAGCAGGCATAGCCCTGCGGTGGAAAAGAAGGGCAAGGCTAGAAACTCCGCCCTGACAACCTCCTCCTTCCCCATCGGATATCGGACTGACATGAAAGTCACCCCGACAAGACAAAGCACAAAGAATGGTTGAAAGACTAAAGACAACCCATCCGTAACAAAAAGATTGCCCCAACTGGTCGGCATCGGCTGACCCGCACCCCAAAAAGTCCACCCCAACAATGCGAAACTGATAACCAGCGCCAACTTCGGGAGCCACCCTTTTCTCCCATCGGCAACCAGCGAGTCAGCCAGAATGAGCGCGACTCCAGCCAGTACCAGCAGAACCTCTGGGCAAAACCACCCGCTCATGGCTGAAGAATTCTTTCCAACACAGGTCGAGCAGGTCCAAGAATAAGATTCGGAATGAATCCTATGGCAAAAAGAAAAAAGGTTAGTAAAGCAAAGGGCCAAACCTCTTTCACTCCATTGAGGTCTGCAGTTTGATGAGTCACCAAAGCCGCCGTGCAGGCGCCGGTCGAGATGCCCCGAATGGCACGAAGCATGGCAATCGACGACAAAACAACACCCCAAGCCCCGATTCCGACAAGAACAGGATGAGCCGACCATGCCCCAAAGAAGATCATGATTTCACCCGCAAAATTCGCCATTCCCGGTAGACCAATCGAAGCCATCCCAGCCACGAGCAGATAAAACCATAGTTTGGGTGCTCTTTGAGCTAATCCCCCCAAATCCTGCATCCAAGTTGTTCCCGTACGATTGCCAATCTCCCCCGCGACCGCAAAGCCTAAGGCCGCACTAAATCCATGTCCGACCATCAAAACCAAGGCGCCCCCTAACCCAAGAACCGTTCCCCCAATTAAGCCTAAGAAAACTGTCCCCATGTGCATCGCGCTTGAGAATCCAAGAAGCCAGCGAAAGTCGCGTTGCGCAAGCGAAGCAAAACCGAGATATAAAATATTTGCCGCTAACATCACTCCGATAATCCAGCTGATCTCCTTCCATCCTAAGGGAGTCATCGGTAAAGCCAGGCGCAGTAGTCCATACAGACCAAACTTCTTCAGAACACCTGCGTGCAACATGGCGGCAGGAGCAGGAGCCGAGGCATAGCCTCCTGGCGCCCAGCTGTGAAAAGGCACCAGCGAAACCAAAGTCCCAAAACCAACCAAAAGAAGTCCCGCCAACCAAAATTGATTCTCCGCACGAATCGGGTTGGCTCGTAAAGTCTCACTCAACACTCTCCAATCCAAGGTGCGGGCCGTTTCGGGTGCCGACCAAACCAGTCCAATCAAACCCAGCAAAAGAATCAAACTCCCCAACATTAGATAAAGAGTCATTCTCCAAGCCGCGCCAGTCCGATCCCCCTGCCCCCAAATCCCAATCAGAAGGAAGCTCGGAATTAATGCCACTTCATGAAACGAGAAGAAATAGAATAGATCCACAGAAAGAAATGCTCCTAACGCTCCTAACCCTATCAGGAGGAGGCAAAGAAAGTATTCCTTGGCTCTCTTGACCTCGGCGCGAGCAACCCCTACCGCACTTAGCGTGACCACGAGCGTCAAGAGAACTAGGGGAAGGCTCAATCCATCCATGGCCAAACGGAACTGAACAGGAAACACTTCGCGAATCGATGTTACTTCAGGCCCAAACAATATTTCCCCTTGGCGCAACACCACCCCAAAAGCGAGAAACGCAGGAACGCAATTCAGAACGGAAACCCACAAAGCCGTTCGGCGAGCAGGCGCCCCAAGCGCAATCGCCACAACCCCCAACAAAGGAAGCCCCAACAAGCAAGGGAGCGAATAAGACAGGATCATCGGAGAACCCCGCCCCGCCAAAGCCATCCAATCAGAAAAAAGACCCCAAGGATAAATACCGCCGCATACACCTGGACTTGTCCGCACTGCACTAAGCGCAATCCCTGACCAGATGCCCGAGCCACTACCCCTGAACCTCGAACTAAGAATCCACGAACCACCCACCCCTCAAACGCATCGACCAATTTAGCGAAGGAGTCTTGAGTCCGCACCAGCGCCCTCTGGTAAAATTCGTCAACGTAGAATTTGTTTTGCAAAAGCAACAGATGGAGTGGGTCGTGTGGCGCATTCCGATAAAGCTGGTAGGCAGGGATAAATCCAGCAAGGGCCAAGATGAGGGAGATCCATAATGTCCATGCCGCATGACCACCCTGATGAGTTTGCCCCAAAAACTTCTCAATCGGAAAAAGCCCAGCAACAAGCGAAAGGAGGGCTAGGACCGCCATAGGGGCGATCATAAGAAAAGGACCCTCATGCGCATGACGTGCCGCCTCATTTTTTGGCTCACCTGTAAAGGCCACTAAAATGACTCGCAACATAAAGAATGAGGTGAAAAACCCCGCCACCATCGAGAGCGCAGCCAGTCCCGGATAGTGCGCTGTGGCCGCGAAAATGGCGTCCTTACTCCAGAACCCAGAAATTGGGGGGATTCCACAAAGCGCTAAAGAACCCACCAGGAAAACAAAAGCAGTAAAGGGCATCCGCTTCATCAGCCCGCCCATTTTCCAAATATTTTGCTCTTCATGACATCCATGAATCACCGACCCAGCCGCCAAGAACAGAAGGCACTTAAAAAAAGCATGGGTTGTCAGGTGGTACATCGCGCTACCCGGCACACCTAAGCCCACTGCCATCACCATGTAGGCGATCTCCGAAAGGGTCGAATAAGCCAAGATCCGCTTCAAATCGTTTTGCTGGCACGCGATCAAAGCAGGAAAAAGGGTCATCAAACCACCCACCCAAGCAATCGTCATCATCGTTGTTTGACTTAACTCTAAAATAGGCAGGATGCGGATGAGCATGTAAACCCCTGCCACCACCATGGTCGCGGCATGGAGCAGCGAGGAAACAGGGGTTGGACCCTCCATGGAGTCGGGTAACCAAACATGCAGCGGAAATTGAGCTGATTTACCTAGGCAACCACAAAAAAGACCCAACCCGATTGCTGTCACTGCCCACCCCGGAACCACCCCAATCACCCGAGCCGGGAAGTCGGCGAAGTGCACCGTCCCCAAAAGCGCCCAAGCGCCCAAGATTCCCAGAATGAATCCAAAGTCACCCACCCGATTCACCAGGAAGGCTTTGTTCGCCGCTGCACCCGCAGCAGGTTTCTCAACCCAGAATCCAATCAGAAGATAAGAGCTCAGCCCGACCAATTCCCAAAAAATAAACATCGAAACCAGATTATCGGCCAAAACAATTCCCAGCATGGCAAAGACAAAGAGAGAAAGCTCAGCAAAGAATCGGCTACGGGAGGGATCTTTTTCCAAATAAGCAATGGAGAAAAGGTGCACCAGAAAGGCCACTCCAGAAACAAGCGTGGCCATTCCGCGAGCTAGCGGATCCCCTAAAATACCAAAGTTGGCGCGCAAACCTGCCCACTCAATCCAAGGAAGCGAGGGAACCGCGAAAACACCCTCCCCACTTCCGAGCACAAGAAAGACCAAAGAGCCCAGAAAGCTTCCCAAACAGGCAAAGGTCGAAACCGCTACAGAAACCCGAGGAAACGGATGAAGAAAAAACCGTATCGAAACCGCTGCGAGGAGCGGAAGAAGCAAAATCAGATATGGAGTATAGGCCAACATTAGAATCGCAAGGAGGCAAGCTGATCCGCCGCGGTAGTTTTACGAATTCGGAAAATGGCTACTAAGATCGCCAGTCCTAGAGAAACCTCCGCCGCAGCTACCGTGATGACAAAGAAAACGGCTACTTGAGGATCGGGTAAACCTTGAAAACGCCCCACCGCCACCAAGGCCAAATTGGCCGCATTCAGCAGCAGTTCGAGGGACATCATAATAATCAGTAGACTTCGACGCAAAATAACCCCAGCCAGCCCGATCAAAAAGAGTAGTGAGCTCAACGCGAGGTAGTGACTCAGAGTGATTTCGCCGAAGTTCATCACTGGGGATCCCTCCGACACAAAACCACCACACCTACCGTTGCCACCAAAAGCAGAACCCCTGTGGCCAGAAAAAGCGGGCTATAAGAGGTGAAAAGCAGCTTGCCCAGCTCTGCCGCAGATCCACCCCCTTTACCCTCTCCCCAGTGCAATGTCTTTTCCGCAAAGGGGAAAAGTGTCGCAATCTTGGTGGCACCGAAAACCGCACCTCCACCCACTCCGACGACGGCGACCACCTTCGCCCAAGAAGCTTTCCGCCGTGCTTCCTCTTTGACATCCAGCAGCATGATGACGAAAAGAAAAAGCACCATGACCGCCCCCGCATAAACAATCACTTGCACCGCTGCCAAAAAAAACGCCTCCAAGGTGATGAAAAGCGCCGCCTGCATCACCAGCGCCACCACTAAACATACGGCGTTGGTAACGGGATTGCGAAACGCCACCAGCGCTGTCGCGGAGATCAGGAGCCCGGAGGCAAGAATCCAAAACGAAACAGCTTCCATCCGCCATCAACCCTTCCGACTACTTCCCGCGCCACTTCCGAATCGGCCGATCCATCACACCCCCCAAGGCATAAAGTTCTTCTTTGTGCCGAACCATTCCAGCTCGAGTCGTGCCCACAAAAATTGGCTCCTCTTTTTCAAGTAAATTGCTTCCTCAGGGCAAACCTCTTCGCACATTCCGCAGTAAATGCATCGCAACATATCGATATCGAATTCCCGCGGCTTCTTTTCCACGTTCGCGTGCAAATCCCCATTGGGAATGGATCCTGGTGTAATCCGAATCGCTCGGGGGGGACAGATAAACTCACAAAGCTGACAAGAAACACACTTCTCCCGTCCCTCTTGATCTCTGACTAAAACAGGTGCGCCCCGATACCCGTCCGGCATGGGCCACTTTTCTTCCGGATACTGCATCGTCATCAAGCCCGTGCTGCTCATATCCATCAAGGATTTCGCACCACCCTTTTTTCGCGGAAAAAGGCGCCCAAGAATGGTTTCCGCCATATGCCGCAGCGTGATCAGCATGCCCCCGACAATCGAAGGAAGATAAAGCTTCTCCCACAAATTCAACTCCGGTCGTGGTACTACCATAGCCATCTCAAGAAGTTAGGTTACGGCTTCCGCGGAGCAAGTTGGGACAGTGGAAAGGATACGGATTCACCTTGATCTCCATCCGACCGACGTAATTCACCCGTAATCATCGGATCTGCTAAGGACCAATTGATCTGAATCACGCCGAAGTTCTGACCATTGACGAGGGAGCCAATTCGATCGGGATTCTCCTCTTCTCGAATCGAGGAAACCTCCGTCAAACCGCTGGAGGTGAAGTCGTAAATCGGATATCCGGCCTCGCTTCCCTTTTGACAAGAGATCTCCCCATTGTGCCGGTCACCGCTCAAAAAGATGACCCCTCGAGCACCCGTATCATGAATCAGCTTGAGCATCCTAGCTTTGCACTTCGGAAAGTTGGCCCACTTTTCAAATCGGTGCTTCTCCGCGACAAACTGGACGCTGGATCCAATCAAGACAAGGTCTGCCCCAGGCTTGGAAAGTTCTTCTTTCAACCACTTCCACTGCAACTCTCCCAACATGTCACCGCTCGATTTTGGCTCACCTTTCTTCGGAAGAGGGTCACGCTGGTAACGCAGGTCGAGCATGATCACCCGAACGCACTTCCCTGCTGGCCCCCAATCCTTGGCTGAATAAACCCCATCCGCCCGGTCCGGGCTGCCCCAGAAAGCCACAAATGCTTTTCGTGCCTCCTCCTTCCGGGCGTACTCCTTTCCTGCGTCATTCTTTCCAAAATCATGGTCATCCCACGTTGCCATCACCCGATCCGGCATCAGCTGCTGCAAGGCCGCCATGCCCTGACTNTGTCGCAGGGAATCATACCCCTTCGCAAANGCCTTGGGATCATCATTNAACCGAACGTACTTTCCATCCACCCAATCATTATAAAAGTTATCCCCTAACCACAGCCACAGCTGAGGCTCGAATTTTTTCACCGCACTCCAAATGTCTGTGCTCTTCTCCGGTTTATAGCAGGAGCCGAATCCGATCCGCTCGATCACCTCGTCCGAACCCGCCCAGACAAAACCGCCTAGAAAACAAAAAACTAAAATCCCCCGCCAAACACTTCTCACGTGCCTAACTCGAGCTGCTCGTCCTCCTCCGTATCCACCACCCTCGCCACCCCCTGCAATCGATCGCCTTTTTGCAATCGAACCAGATAGACCCCCTGCGTGTTTCGCCCCGACTCCCGAATATCTTTCACCTTGGTTCGGACCATCTGCCCTTTTTCCGTAATCATCATGATCTCATCCGCATCCTTCACCGAAATGGCACCTGCCACTAACCCCGTCTTGTCGGTCGTCTTCATCGTGATAATTCCTTTCCCGCCCCTGGTCTGA
>JGI25914J50564_10000671_pt1 | contig 11539 bp, 11 predicted proteins | sample LauGreSuBDMM15SN_2_FD_50564 | JGI IMG/M metagenome (IMG submission 50564) | reverse complement strand
CTAAAGGCAAATATGATACCAATTTTTTCGAGTTTATAAAAAATATTGAAGAATTTAAAAAGAAAAAATTCATTCAAACGATGTTAAAATATTATAAAGATATTAAAAATAAAAACAATACAAAAAATGAATATATTGTTTATAAAGAGGTATATAATATTTGTATAAGCGCAATAAATATAATGCGGCCATTAAATTGTATGGAAATTTATTCAAAATATAAAGCAAAGAGAGTCCTAAATTTTTGTGCCGGTTGGGGCGGTTCAACTGTTGCCGCTGCGGCTCTAAATTTGGACGCGTTTTATGGTGTAGAAATAAACACTAGTTTAAAAGAACCTTACGACAAATTGGTGTCATATTTGAAGACAAAAAGCGCGACGTTTTTTGATATACGATTTGGCGACGCTGCGGACTTCGATTATAGCGAATTTAATTATGACACTGTATTCTCGTCTCCGCCTTATTATTTTATTGAAAAATATGCCAACAATGCGCACTACGAGTCTAAAAAGGACATGGATGAAAAATTCTACAAACCCGCGTTCACTAAATCTTATAATGGTTTACAATCTGGTGGACATTTTATAATCAATATTTGTAAAGAAGTTTATGACAATGTATTAAAAAAACTCCTCGGCGAAGCTAACGAAATGTTCCCATTAAAAAAATCTAAGAGGCAAAATGAACATACTGAAATGGTTTATGTATGGCAAAAAAATTAACGACGAGTACCCATTCCTATTTTTACACTTGCTTGAGCTCTAGGTTTGGCTCCTATGTATCCTGCGTATTGTGATGAATATTTATTTGGAGGTGGTTGTTGTCTCATTTGTTGTTGTCTTATTATATGTTGTTGTCTTATTATATGTTGTTGTTGAGTAGGAGGAGTTGGTGTAACTAGTGTCTCTTCTTCAATACTATTATTAAAATTATTAAATGAATCTTGTTCAATTTCTTTTTGTTTATCAATTGCTATCTGTCTTAAAAGATCTTGAGGAACTGGTTTACCCATTGACATTAAATATTTTACAACATTCTCTCTTTTTTCTCTCGTTGTTGGATAATGAGGGATATTTGACCAATCATTTGTTGTTACTACTGTCTTTCTAGTTTCCTTTATTTTATCCGGATTTATTATCTTTCTTTTTGGTTCTCTCAAATCATAATTATAATATTCTTCAGAACCAAATGGAATATGTGTTAAAAATGTCGTCACGTTTATAAAGATTATTTTATCATTATGTACTGTAAAAATATTATCATTTGGATTTTCAGATTTTTCATCAATTGTATATTTAAGTTGTGATATAGTTCTTAACCCATCTACTCCATTATCATTTTCACCTCTCCAAGGATCTTTTTTTGATATAATTCTAGATATTCCATCAAAAAGTTGAAGAATTTCAGGGCTACCAATATTATAAAAAACACTTCTATCAATTTTTAAACCAACTGCTTCACATCTTTTTTGTAAAGAATTATCTTCCATTCCCCAACCCCAAAAACATGGAAAACCATTTGTCTTTTCAAAATCACTGCCTTTCATTACAACTATTCCTCCTAATGCATATTTAAACCCATAATAATGTTTTACAACTCCACGTGTTGTTTCATAATCAAAAATTTTAGCAAAAGGAATTGTATCTACATCATTAAATATAAAAGTTATATCTTTATAATGTTCAGGATATTTATTTCTAACTGCTATAAAGCCTATATCTTTAATTGCTCCTCTATTAAAAGTTCTTGCATCACATTGATGAGTAAAATAAATTTCATAATCTTCATCAGTTTCAAGTATAAAACTCATATATTTGCTAAAAAAGAATTTATGTTGGATTCTGTTTCTATAAGGAACTATAAAAACACGTTTTGGAATTTTCATTTCGGATGTCATTTTATAGTGTTATTAAAGCTTTTATTTTTAAATTTATAACTATTTAAAATATATTTAAAGATAATAATTTATTTAGTATATATATATTATGTTATCATATATTCTTATATTTTCATGTATGTCAATAATTTTTGCTTATGATCCATCGTGTAGTTCTTGTAAAAATTTTATTCCTCATTTTAAAAATAATCACGATTTAGGACTATGTAAACTGTTTAAAGATTTACCATATAGTGATACTAATATACTTGTTCCTAATTTTGCTGTACATTGTAGAAACGATGAAAATCAATGCGGTAAATCTGGCGTTTTTTATGAACCTGATTCTGAAATAATCATGAAAAAATTTTTTGATGATTACGAAGAACTTAATAATAGATGTTGTGGAGAAGTTAATGAAAAAAATGAACTTGAAGATCTCGAAAAAGAATTCTTTGAATTATTTCAAAAAATAAAAAAACATAACACAAGAAGAATATATAAAACTACTAGAGATTTGTATAAACTATTTAAAAAAAAATAATTGCTACAAATATTTCATATGAATTTTTATATTAAATATTATTTACTCAATTCTAAATTATACTTCTTTAATATTGCTACAGGAATTATGTTTTCATCCTTTGAAATTTTTTCTAGCTTCTTATAACATTTATTAATTGTTACTTCACTTGTCTCACTAACAATTTTAACATCTCTTTTACTTACATTTAATTTACATATTTGCGAAACAAAGTATACTACACCGGCAGCAATTGAAGGAGGTGTGTTTTCAGGCATTACATCCATTTTTTCTATTTTCATAGAGATAAACTGACAAAGCTTAGTTAGTTCATTATTTATATTAAGTTTACTACAATATCTCTCAATAAATGCCTCTGGTTTTGTTTTTCCAAAATTAGTCTTGTCTTTATTCACCATGTCCTTTTCTAGATTATTTATAATAGCTAGCGCATTCTTACATCCCTTTGTCGCACTTGTTACATCTAAATGAAATATTGATGCGATTTCCTTAGCAGTTCTGGGGTAGTTGTTTACTCGACACGATATATAAATTGAAGCCGCTAATATACCATCTCTATTATCACCTCTAAATGTCAATTCATATTCTGAAATCTTTTTATGATACTTAATAGCGTCATCAATAATCATCTTTGGAATACCAGCATGTTGAGCCATTGTGGTAATTATTTGAAATTCATCGTATTGTGATTTTTCTTTATATGGCATTGATTGCCACTCGGTATATCGTCGAATCTTTCGCATTTCATATGACATAGGTCCACAACACAAAACTTTACAACCAAATGAAGATTCCTGTAATAATGGATTTATTGGCATTCCACATCTTGTTGGGTCTGAATTTTGATTATCGTCAGCACCATAATATCTCCATTCGGCTGTCTGATCTACTAAATCCTTGTAAATAATTCCACATTTTAAATTTGTACATGTCAAAAACCCTTCATCTGAAAATGCTAAATTGCTTGTACATCGTTCACAATTCTCTCTATTTCCAGAACCATACATACACTCTAGTGGAATTGATTGCTTTTCTGGATTTTCTATTTCTGAATCAAATATATTCCATAGTTCAGTCTTATTTATATTATTATTTTTCCGTTTTTGACTCTTATCTTTGCTCATCATTATTATATTATCATCATTAGATAAAATATTTTTAATTCAATTTTATTTATATTATTTTTCAATTATTTTTTTAAGATACTATAATATATGGGAAATATTACTTCTACTAATTCAAATAAGTCTGCTGAAAAAGAATTTAATAACTTTTATGATGTCATAGACTATATTGCTACATATTATATTCTTACTATGGATTTCAAGAGTTTAAGCAAACTTTCCGAAAAAGCTTATTGTGATAAATTGGTTGTTCTAACTTCTGACATAATTGAAAGATACTTTAATGATATGGAAATCACCTACCTCGCACAAAGAATTAAAAATGGAGTTGAAGTTAATGATCTTAATAAAGAAAAGGTTATTTTTATTAATAAAGATAATCTTGAAAGTTTAGATATTTCTAATGATGCTCAAAAAGGTATCAAAAAAAAGCGTGTATGTATAGGCATTGCTAAATTTTATGTAAAAGTCGCACATATATTTGCTGCTATTATTATGACAATAAATCCTGTTTATACATATAAAGATGCTACAGGTCAAACTGTTAAAACTGGATTATTAGAAAAAGACAAAATTCCTAAAAATGTTAATAGAAAGTTATATAAATTAAATATTTGTGATAACAGAATTAGAGCACTTAAAAAAGGCGAACTAATAGATGATGTCAATGGAAATGTTACACTTCAGCCTAAAGTGTGTGATATGAATGTTAACAAAAATGGTATCGATAAAAGTCTTGCGGATGAACCTGGGATTACCGAGCTTATGAGGCTTTATCTTGATGATAATTATGATTATTCTAATGGAAATTTTACAGGAATGACTGAATCAACCAAATCACAATTCAATAAAGATTTAAAACTTTTTTATAATGCTTTTACTGGAAATGAAACAATGCCTCCAGAAATTACTAAATTTAGTGATATTAAATTAAGAGATTATAACAAAAAATCTGGTTGTCAAGGTACAACTCCTGTACTTAAAAATAAATTTATATTGAATCAAAAAGATAAATTATTTGTTGATTATGCTGAAAATACTAAAAAAATGATTCAAACTGCTGCCGACAATCAATCTAAATTATTATCTGTTATTAATGAATTATTTACATATGTCATTGATCCTTATTCAGGTAAAAAAGTTATTAGAATTAACCCAAAATTAAATGATGAATTCTTACAAAAAGCGGTTGAAAAAACTAGACGTTTTATTGTTGATTTATATATTAAATGTGAAACTGATTATGTAAATGGAATTAAATTATATGAAGCAATAGTCGAATCAAAAATATTAGAAACTACACAAAAACAAATAGACAACCTTAAAAATGAAGCTAAAAAAATTATATCTGAGACTCAAAAATCAACTGCTCCTGTTGTACAAAAACCAGCTGTTATTATTGCTGAACCATCTATAAGTATACCATCTACTTCAACGAATTCTATAATTTCTCCAGCATCTACAATAACATCAAGTAATCAAACTACTTCAACAAATATATCACCTATAACATCCAGTAATCCGATTACTTCAACAAATTCTATAGTTTCTCCAGCATCTACAATATCATATAGTATACCAACACCTCCATCTATTACAGGACAAACACAATTAGCGACAAGTAGTTTAACACCTACTGCGTAATTTAGAAATAATTAAATAAATGTATAAATAATTAATATATTTATTTAATGTATAAATGGTGAAAACTCGCAGTATGAGACGTACTAAAAAGCAAATTTACAGTACCCGCGTAAAATCTTCCGTTTGTCGAAAATTATCTAATGATAAATGTAGAAAGAAAAATGGTTGTAAGTCAACTAAGAAAGGACGCAGACGTTCTTATTGCCGCAGTATGAAAAACCGCAGCGCATAAATTATATATATATTGAATATTTCTCCAGTTTATTGTCTTTCCAGTAATATAATGATTAATATAATTTTTTTTATTATTTTCTATTAAACTATTAACGTAATTCATATCAACCAAAACCGGATGTACATACCAATCTTCAAATGGAAATTCCTTATCATTTATGTGTGGAAACCCACAAACATATCCTCTTTTTTAAATATACATTAATTTTTTATATTTAAACTCAAAATAAATATTTTAATTATCTAAAGATTGTATTACTTTACTTTCAAGATATAAAATTATATAAAATAATTAAATATTGTATTATTTTATATGATTACTAATAATATAAAGAAAATGAGAGAAACTAAAAATAAAACAAGAAAAAGAAAGGAAAAATCATCTACCTCATTATATTTAACACTTAAACAACAAACAATTAAGTGTAAAAATTCGGCAAATACATATACCACGTTTGAAGATAAAGTTGAAGAACTATTTAAGAAACAAAAAGTTGATGTTGTATCTACAAGTTTTAATTTAGAAAAAGAAATTGTCTCTGAACTAAAACAAGCCGTAAATCCCAAAGGTATTAAACCAAATGATGATTTTTATTCATATATTAATGATAGATGGATCACAGATTATGAATTAACAGAACAACAACAATATATTGTTCAAGTCGATGACTTTAGAATTACTCAGGATAGGGTTTATCGAGAACTTATACAAATAATTGAAGATTTTATATCTAATCCTAAAACAAAAAATGATAAAAAAGCAGTATGTATTAAAAACGCATTTAACTCATTTAAACTTTACAACACAGATAAACAGACTAAATATTTATCAAAAACATTTCTTGAATTTGTAGATGAAATAAGAAAAGACAAAGCTAACGTATGGAAAATAATTGGAACAATGAATAAAAACGAAATTATCTCTAGCGGATGTCCTTTTGTTTGGTCTATTAATCCAGACGATAAAAATCCAAAAATATATAGATGTTATTTAGAACCACCACAGCTATCATTAATTGACGTTGATGTTTATTTTGACGATGATACTGATAGTGAAGAAATAAAGAAATATAAACAAAATTATAAGAAACATTTTTTTACATATTTAAATAACTTATTTACAATTACTTTTGGTGAAAATCATGGGTTTAATGTTAAACATGTATTTGATACAGAATTTGAAATATTAAATGCTATGGCATGTGACTTAATAAAAGAAACGGATGATGATGATTACAATTTAATAACAAAGGATGAAGCTTTAAAAAATTTTGGGTTTAATTGGGAAGAATTCTGTAAAGCACTTGGTTTTAAAAAAATACCTGAAAAATTTGTAACATCTAATGTAAATTATTTATTGTGCGGAACTAAATTATTACTTGAAAAATGGGATAGTGACCAATGGAAAACATTTTGGATTTACACATATATACGTCAACAATGTAGATGGAATAAAAAAGGAGCGAACAATTTTTATGAATTTGAAGGAAAATTTGTTACAGGTCAAGCAGGAAAGGTTGATGATAGTATTAGACCTATTTTTACAATGGGATTTTTATTTAACACATTTTTAACAAATGAATATATTTCAAAGTATAACAACCCTCAAGCAATTAATTATGTTAAAACAATGGCAGAAGATTTAAAAATAGTATTTATTAGAATTATTAAACGAAATGATTGGATGCAGCCAAAAACTAAAGCAAAAGCTTTAGAAAAATTATACAATCTTAAATTAACAGTAGGTTCGCCTGAGATTTTAAGAGAAGATCCTTTACTTGACTATAAAGAAGATGATCCGTGGGGTAATTTAATTAAAATGACTCATTGGAGACATCATAAAGCTATTAATCTAGTTGGTGAAAAAATTACAGACATCCCTGTAATTGATTGGACTCAAATTCCTCCCAAGTTTGTAGGAACTCAAGCCTATGTAGTAAATGCTGCTTATACTCCAACTGAAAATGGTATCTATATACCTTTAGGATATATACAAAAACCCTTTGTAGATTTAGATGAAAGAGGTTTAGAATATAATTTGTCGCGTATTGGTTTTACTATAGCACATGAAATGTCTCATGCTTTAGACGATTGGGGAAGTAAATATGATGAATTTGGAAGATTAAACAATTGGTGGACAGAAAAGGATATAAAAGAATTTAAAAAAATTCAAGAGGATGTTATTAAGCAATATGAAGTTTTTGCGGGATATGATAATATAAAGTTTGATGCTGAACCAAGTATAGGAGAAGACTTAGCAGATATTTCTGGTTTAGCAATTTGTCAAGAATATTTAAGAGATTTTCAGCTTAAGAATGAAGATATTTTACCAATTCAATCATTATCATATGAAGCCTTTTTCATTTTTTTTGCTATTCAATCCAGACAAAAAATTTCCAAAAAGGCTATTCTAGCTCAATTAAAAACTAATCCACATCCTTTAGATAAATATCGTTGTAATGTTCCTTTATCAAGAACTAATGTATTTAGAGCAATTTACAATGTTAAAAAGGAAAATAAAATGTGGTGGCATTCAAGAAATAGTGTTTGGGGAAAATAATTTTGATTAATTTAGAAAAATAATTAAGTCGTTCATAATTTTTTTTTGTAAGTTATATATATAAATGGCAAGAACTCGTCGTCGCTCAATGTCTAGATCTAGATCCGCTTCCCGCGCTGCTGCTCGTGGAAGAACCCGTGCCGCCGCTCGCGGTGCTTCTGCCGCCGCTGGTCGCGCTGCTTCCGCTTCTCGCGCTGCCGCTGCCGCTGCTTCCCGCGCTGCCGCTGCTTCCCGCAGTGCCTCTGCTTCCCGTGCCGCTGCTGCTGGTCGTGCTGCTTCCGCTGCTGCTGGTCGTGCTGCCGCTGCTGGACGCGCTGCCGCTGCCGCCGCTTCCCGTGCCGCTTCCGCTTCTCGTTCTTAAATTATAGGACGTTAAATGGTAGTTTTTATTTAAATATTTAATATTCAATAATTAAATATTTAATGTTTTTAATATATATAAATGGCTACAAGACGTAATAAAATTACAAGAAGAAATATAACTAGAACTAGAAGGATGAGGGGTGGTAAAAAACCCAAAACTGGAAAAAAATGGGTTACAGCTATTGATGCTGCCTCAAGAACTCTTGAAAAAACTGGTTCTATTAATGCGGCTAAAAAAAGTTTAAAGAAACAAGCATTGTTTAACGCTCGTAAATTATTCGGTTCTGTTGGCGTATAAATCAGATAATTCACAAAATATTATAATCTTATTATATTTTAATATAATAAGATGTCTGCTGAACAACCTCCTCAACTCCGTCGAGTCAACGCCAACACTATGACACTACGAAACCCTGCTGATATGGCTAGGGAAATGGAGCGTACTAAAATGAGTGACAAAGATTTTTATATAAATTATGCAAGTTCTAATCCTACAGCTATAAGCAGTTTACCTCGATATAATAACTCACAAGGCGACTCTGGGGTTAAAAAAATACATGTGTCTCCATACCTCACCAGAGATGAATTAGATGCCGATAGTGGTCTTATTGTATCATATGATTCAGATGGAACACGCCTAATAAATGGGTGTAAATTATTAAAATCAGGTGATAATGAATACTACTATGACACATCAAGAGATGAACAAGAAGGTGGTATAAATAGTTATAGAAAATCTAAGAAACGCAGAAAATCTAAGAGACATGGAAAATCTAAGAGACATGGAAAAACTAAAAAAAATTAAAAATCCGTAGAATAGTAAAGGTATATTAGTCTCTAAAACAAAAATCGTATTTTATTCAAAATAAAATACGTTTAAAAAATGATGATTAAATATTATTTTTCAACCATTACTTCTCTTGATATTTTTTGTATTATTTTTTCTTCTTTTTCAAAATCATTATCACCTGAACCTCCCATCGATTCAACAATAATTTTATTATATTGATCCGAAAATTTTGAATTGTATTTGTTATAATCAGGATGAAGTTCTTTAAATTTTGGTATTAAATTTTGATTCTTACAAGTAACTCTTCTAACAACTTTATGTAATTTCTTATTATCTTCATCTTTCTCCCACTTATCTTCATCATTAATATAAATAGTTTCTCTCTTCTTATCAGTACAATGAAAAGGTCTTTGAGTAACATCCATTTCTTTTAGATTTTTTACTATAATATTAGATATACCTTCAACATAACCTAATTCTCCAACTTTCTCTAGATCAGAAAGTTGTAACTTAATTGAATCAACAAAATCCATAATATTCATGGCATCTTTACATGTTTCGTTGAGAAAAAAGTTTAAATTAAATGCTTTATTATGTGAATTCGTATGAGTAGTATTATTAGTAGTATTATGCGTTCCATTTTCAATAACCTTCATAATCATATTTTGTTGTTCTAACATTAAAGTTTTCATTTCTTTATTTTCATTAATTAACATCATAACTAATTCTTTGTCTGATATTCCATTTTTTTCAACTTTATGTTCAGTTGAATTATCTTTAAAATTACAATTTTTGGAATGTTTCCATAATCCATTTCTAGATGCGTATTTTTTATTACAATTTTCACAGCAATATTTTTGCTCATTTTGCTCATTTTTTGTCACCGAATTGTCACCTTTCGTTAGCTGTATATGTTTACTAGACAATAAATGTCTATTGAAATTAAATTTTTTACAGCATATATAGTTACAAATACTACAATTAAAATTAGACAGCTCATATTGCTCATTTTTTGTCACCGAATTGTCACCTAAAGTTTCCATAAAATAGAGACAGATTTTATTTTTAAGCTTTTATAAAAAAAATTACAATCACAATTTTAGAATTATTTTTTTGGTGACCAGACCATAAATTTCAATTATGGTCACAGAATTGTATTATTTTACATAAAATATCCAAGGTTTTCATTTTTGGACATTTTTTTTGTCCAATTTCAAAATTGAGAAAAACTTTCCCCGAGATTTTTCACACTTTTATATAATAAATTGAAATACCTACTTAAAGAAATCTATCTTCAATTTTATTTAATAGTTCGTCATCATAAATCAAATTACCTGAAGGTTTATACGACTTAATTGGGGTATATTCTTTCTTTTGTGGTTTACCTTTTTGTTCCATATTTTGCTCTCTTAACATATAATCATTTGGATTTGAAGGTTCTATTGTCTTTACATCTTCTTCTTCTTCTACTTTTTTACCATATTCATTAAGGGTTATGCCTGTTTTCTTTTTAATTTCTGTTCTAACATATGAAGGTACCCAATGATTCCATGATATAAAAAGTAAATTGGGATGAATATATCTTACGTTAAACCCATTTGTTTGTAGTTTACTAATTAAATATGCTATACATCCTGCTTGATCGTATCTTGGCACTCCAATTATTGTTTCGGGAACCAAAAACCAACATGCTTGTTCGTCTACCTTTTGTCGCGATACTGTTTTAATTTTAACATGAATTCTATTTAAAATCTTATTAAATAAATCTAATTTATTCAAGTCTTGTTTGCGTTTTTTTTCATATAATTCGTCTATATTGACTTTTTCTGAGAAGTCTTCGATGTTTTCCAACGTAAATATATTTGCCATTTAAATACATTTTAGAAAAAAATTTAATAAATTATTCATATTAATTTATTTTATAATAAATATATATACATGTTGACTTTAGATAAGAGTGAGCAAGTTTACATATTGCTGATATCAGCAATAATTTTAAATTTCGTAACTGTTGGGTGGTGGGCAATAGGAAAACAGAGAATTATTTATACAAGTGAAAATTTTCAAAAATTTTTATTTTTTATTAATATTGTAATAATATTAATCTCTCTTTATTTATTATTTAATTATAAAATTTCAAATGTCTATATTTTGGGTTTGTTATATTATTATATTGTTAAAAAAATTATAGATGAAGTAGTTATTTTAAAATATCACCACTATTTTATTACACCTAATAATATAAAAAGAGCAGAAGAATTGTTCTTAGATATAGCACTTATAATAACAAGAATAGTTTTCTTAATTGAATTTTATATTTTGTATTTTATATTTTTTAATAATAAATAGGTATAAATAAATTATTGTTATTATTTAATTTTTAATAATAATAATAATAGCATAA
>JGI25914J50564_10000667_pt1 | contig 11548 bp, 9 predicted proteins | sample LauGreSuBDMM15SN_2_FD_50564 | JGI IMG/M metagenome (IMG submission 50564) | reverse complement strand
GAGTCATCCCAGGCCAAACAAGCATCGGTGATGCTTTGGCCATAGGTCAGGTCTTCTACTTTGTCTTTGCCAGGGGTGAATTTTTGAGCGCCGGCTTTAAGGTGACTCTCCACCATCACGCCAAACACGCTGTGCGATCCGCCTGATAACTGGTGCGCAATGTCTTGAGCCACCACCAACTGACGCTGATGCTGTTTGCTGCTGTTGGCATGGCTGCAGTCGATCATCAAGCTGGCGGGTAACTTCGCAGCTTCAAGTTCTTTGCAGGCGGCCGCCACACTGGCGGCGTCGTAATTGGGCGTTTTGCCGCCGCGCAAAATCACATGGCAATCTGGGTTGCCCTGGGTTTGCACAATCGCTACTTGACCGTTTTTATGCACCGATAAAAAGTGGTGTCCGCGCGCCGCAGCCTGAATGGCGTCGGTGGCAATTTTGATATTGCCGTCAGTGCCATTTTTAAAGCCAATCGGTGCCGACAAGCCCGAAGCAAGTTCGCGGTGCACTTGGCTTTCGGTGGTGCGCGCGCCAATCGCGCCCCAGCTGATCAAGTCGCCAATGTATTGGGGTGAAATCACATCTAAGAATTCGCTGCCAGCCGGCACGCCTGCTCGGTTGATCTCGATCAACAACTGACGCGCAATGCGCAGGCCTTCGTCGATGCGAAAGCTCTCATCCAGATACGGGTCGTTGATCAAACCCTTCCAGCCTACGGTGGTGCGGGGTTTCTCGAAATACACCCGCATCACAATTTCCAAGGTGTCGGCGTATTTTTCACGCTCGAACTTCAAGCGGCGGGCATAGTCCAAAGCAGCGGCGGGGTCGTGGATGGAGCAAGGGCCCATCACCACCAACAATCGGTCGTCTTTGCCCGCCATGATTTTGTGGATGCGCTGGCGGGNTTTGGCGATCAGGGTTTCAACAGCGGTGCCTGCGATCGGGAAAAAACGAATAAGGTGTTCGGGAGGCGGCAGCACGGTGATGTCCTTGATGCGTTGGTTATCGGTTTGGCTGGTTTGGTCGTTGATAGGCGCATAAGCATCANGCTTGGGGGTTTTCATGGAGGCTCCTTGGAAGCGTTTCAAATCTGTGGCAAAGGGTGCAGGGCAAAAAAAAACCGCCGGAGGCCGGCGGTTGGTTCGTGGGGTTCATCGCATCGTTTGCGTTTAAACCTCTCGACCGCCAGCGCAGCGTGAGAAGAAAAAATAAGCAAAGTAAAAGTGCAAAGAAGCCATAGGAAGTAATGTAGCACAGGCTTTTTCAGAGCCTGTGAACGTGTTTTAAGCCGTGCCGCCCACCGTCAATCCGTCGATTCGCAAGGTGGGTTGTCCCACACCCACCGGCACACTTTGACCTTCTTTGCCGCAGGTGCCCACACCTGGGTCTAAAGCCATGTCATTGCCAATCATGCTGACGCGGGTGAGCGCGTCTGGGCCGTTGCCCACCAAGGTCGCGCCCTTGACAGGGTATTGAATCTTGCCGTTTTCCACCCAAAAAGCCTGACTGGCAGAAAACACAAATTTACCCGAGGTGATGTCGACTTGTCCGCCGCCAAAGTTGGTGGCATACAAACCCTTTTTGATGCTGGCAACGATTTCTTCAGGGTGCTTGTCGCCGCCCAACATATAGGTGTTGGTCATGCGCGGCATGGGCACATGCGCATAGCTTTCGCGCCGGCCGTTGCCCGTGGGGGCCACGCCCATGAGGCGGGCGTTCATGCTGTCTTGAATATAACCAACCAAAATACCGTCTTCAATCAGCAGGTTTTTCTGGCTGGCGTGGCCTTCATCGTCGACGTTGAGCGAGCCGCGCCGGTCGGCGATGGTGCCGTCATCCAACACGGTGACGCCTTTGGCCGCCACACGCTTACCCATTTTGCCGCTGAAGGCGCTTGAACCCTTGCGGTTGAAGTCGCCTTCTAAGCCGTGGCCAATCGCCTCGTGCAACAAAATGCCAGGCCAACCCGAGCCCAGCACCACGGTCATTTCGCCCGCAGGCGCAGGTCGCGCCTCTAAATTGGTGAGGGCAGAACCCACGGCGTCTTCCACATAGCCGGTGAGACAGTTGGCGTCGAAATGGGCCAAGCCAAAACGCCCACCACCGCCGGCCGATCCACTCTCGCGGCGACCGTTTTGCTCGACGATGACCGATAAAGACAGTCGCACCAAAGGCCGCACATCAGCGGCCAAGGTGCCGTCTGCACGGGCCACCATGACCACGTCGTACTCGCTGGCCAGACCAGCCATGACTTGCACCACTCGCGGGTCTTTGGCTCGGGCTTGCTTTTCCAAACGCTCGAGCAACTCAACTTTGGCGGTGCTGTCCAAACTGCCGATAGGGTCCACACCCATGTAGAGCGAACGGCTGGGCGCAATCACTCGGGCTGGCACCTTGGTGCTGGCGCTCAAGCCAGCCGTCGCAATGCTGCGCACCGTGTGAGCAGCGTCCATGAGCGAAGCCATGGAAATATCGTCGGAATAGGCAAAGGCGGTTTTCTCACCACTCACTGCCCGCACGCCCACACCTTGGTCGATGCTGAAAGAGCCCGTTTTGACAATACCTTCTTCCAAACTCCAGCCTTCCGAGCGGGTGTATTGGAAATACAAGTCGGCATCATCGACCTGGTGGGCGCGAATGGCCGACAAGGCTTGGGTGAGATGGGATTCGTCCAAACCATAAGGGGTGAGGAGCAGGTTTTGCGCGATGGTCAATCGCTCGAGGGTGGGTTCGCGTGAAATCATGGCGCTATTGTAAGAGTCGACCAACAACCCTTTGGATCGCGGGTTGAGGCGCGGCTATGACTGCACCAGTTGCTTGGCTTTGGCAATAGACAACAAAATACCTATGCCAAAACCCAGTGTCACCATGGCTGTACCGCCGTAGCTGACAAACGGCAAAGGCACGCCCACCACAGGCAGCAGACCGCTGACCATGCCCATATTGACAAAGGCATAGGTGAAAAATATCAGGGTTATGCTGCCTGCCAACAATCTGGCAAACAGTGTCGGCCCCTCCAGCGCAATTGCCAAGCCACGAAACACCAAGACCAAAAAGCCACCGATAAGCAGCATATTTCCCAGCAAGCCAAATTCTTCGGCATATGCGGCAAATACGAAATCGGTGGTTCGCTCGGGGATGAAATCGAGTTGGGCTTGGGTGCCTTGCATCAAACCCTTACCCCAAAAACCACCCGACCCGATGGCGATCATGCCTTGGATGGTGTGAAACCCTTTACCTAAGGGGTCGCGCCCCGGGTCAAGCAAGGTACACACCCGCTGCTGCTGGTAGTCGCGCAAAAAGGGCCAGTCCACGCCAGGGACGCATAAACTGGGCTCAAACACCACCAGCAAAACAACTGACACCACGCCCAGAATCAGCGGAGGGATGATCAACCACCAACTCAAACCAGCAAAAAAAATAACGTACAAGCCAGCGGCCATGACCAAAATGGCGGTGCCCAAATCGGGTTGCTTGACAATCAAGGCCACGGGTACAGCAGGATCAAGCCACCCACAAAAAAGTCAAGTATTCTTAACTGGCCTTCACGTTTTTGAAACCACCAAGCCAGCATCAGTGGCATACCAATTTTCATGATTTCGCTGGGTTGAATGACGATACCCACATTCAGCCAGCGCTGCGCCCCTTTCTTGGTCAAACCAAACAAAGCCACTGCCACCAGCAGCGCCAAACCGACGGTGTAAATGGGTACGGCTAAAGCCATCATGCGTTGGGGAGGTATTTGCGCCACCACAAACATGATGGCGCAGGCAATCAACATATTGCGGCCATGGTCTACAAAACGCTGTCCTTCACCATAGCCGGCTGAAAAAATAGACAGCAAACCGATAGCGGCCAACAGCAAAACTGCAAAGGCAATGACATTATCAAAGCCTTTGACCAGCGGCGTGATGCGCTGGAACACACTGTATTTACCAATTTGAGTTCCCATGCTCAAAGTTTATCGGAGCGCCATGGGAGAATCCATACCTATGTATGCACTTTATGAAGAAGGCGGGAAATTCCAAACTGGGCGGGTTTTGTCTGAGGCTGAGGCGTCGGCGCAAATCGAGCTTGACAGCGGCAAGCGGGTCAAGGTCAAAACCGCGCAATTGCTGATGAAATTTGATAAGCCTGCGCCTGCTGAGTTCATGCGGGCCGGTCAAGAAGTTGCCCACGGTATGGAAGTCGAGATGGCCTGGGAGTTCGCCCCCGAAGAAGAATTTGGGTTCGCCGACTTGGCCCGCGACTATTTCTCTAAAGACGCCAACCCCAGCCAACAACTGGGCGCTTTGCTTTGCCTCTTTGAAGCGCCTCATTATTTCCGTCGCGCTGGCAAAGGTCGCTTTCGCAAAGCCTCGGCGGAAATTGTGCAGCAAGCCCTCATCGCCATAGAGAAGAAGAAGCAACTTCAGCAGCAAATTTCCGCTTGGGCAGCCAAGTTGATTGAGGGCCAGTGTCCGGCCGAAGTACAGACTCAGCTTTTCAAAATCCTTTTCAAGCCCGATAAAAACGCAGCTGAATACAAGGCGGTGGTTGAAGCCTCGCGTGAAAGCCAAACCGCGCCTTTGGTTTTGCTGCAAAAGGCTGGCGCCATTCGCTCGCCTTATGAATTTCACTGGCAACGCTTTTTGTTTGAGCATTTCCCCAAAGGCACGGCCTTGCCCGACTTGCTTGCCCCGCCGATTGAGGCTGACCTGGCCTTGGCTGATGTGCGAGCCTATTCCATCGATGACTCACAAACCACCGAGATTGATGATGCTTTGTCGGTACAAGGCTTGGGCAGCGACTGCATCACTGTGGGCATTCACATTGCCGCGCCGGCCTTGGCNCTGCAGCCTGCAGACCCCATTGACCAGTGCGCCCGTGCACGTTTGTCGACNGTCTACATGCCAGGACACAAAATCACCATGCTGCCCGACAGCGTGGTGAAAACNTATACCTTGCAAGAAGGTCGCGCCTGTCCCGCTTTGTCTTTGTATGTGAGTTTTGATGCCCACACACTGTCGGTACTGAAAACCCAAACTCGCTTAGAACAAGTGCCCATCGTCGCCAATATGCGCCATGATCAACTCGATAAGGTGGTCACCGAAAGTTGGCTGAGCCAAGACGCTCTTGAGCCCCAGGCCACCCCAGAAGTCGCCATGCCGCATGCTGAATTGGCATTTCTCTTTCGCCTGGCCAAGCATTTGAAAGCAGCCCGCGAAGTTGTGCGTGGCAAGCCCGAAACTTTTAACCGACCTGATTACAACTTNCGCCTNCAAGATGTTCCTGAAAATGGCCCGATTGGCGATGAGAAAATCCTCATCAGTGTTCGCCAACGTGGCTCTGCACTCGACCTGATCGTGGCAGAAGCGATGATTTTGGCTAACAGCACATGGGGCCAATGGTTGGCCAGTTTGGGCGTGCCAGCCATTTACCGAAGCCAAGCCTCCTTGTCGCCTGGCATCAAAGTGCGCATGGGCACCAAGTCCTTGCCGCATGCGGGTATCGGCGTGCCCAGCTATGCGTGGAGCACCTCGCCCTTGCGACGCTACACCGATTTGGTCAACCAATGGCAATTGATTGCCTGCGTGCGGCATGGCGCTACCGCCGCACTGGCTGCGCCGTTCAAGCCTAAAGATGCCGAGCTGTTTGGCATCATCACCGGATTTGAATCCGCCTACAGCGCTTACAACACCCAGCAAGCCAGCATGGAGCGGTTTTGGACTTTGCAATACTTGCAGCAACATAAGCTCACCGAGCTTGAGGCCACCGTCATCAAATCTTTTCCAGGTGAAGCCCCGTTGGCACGCGCAGACCATTTGCCGCTGGTTTTTTCAGTGATGGGTTCGCCCGCACTTGAAAGAGGCAGTCGGTTGCGGGTTCGACTGGGTGAAATGGATTTGATTTCGCTCGATATCCGTGCACAATACCAAGAGTCTTTGTTAGAAAAACAAGATTCTGGCGACTCCGAAGACGAAGAAGACATATCCACCGGTACGCTGACCATTGCGGTCAACTTAGATGATGCAGATGAAACCTCCACAGCGCCTGCCAGCACTTAGGGACAAATACTTTTTATCGCTATGCGAATGCTTGCCGTCAAAATTAACGCCGACAAACTGCTGCCCTTGGCTTTGGGAATTTCATTGACCGTGCATGCTGCCGCGTTGGCAGTTCGGCTCAGCCCTCCAGAGGCTATTGATCGATTGGTGCGCGACGCGGGGTTGGAAGTTATTTTGGTCAATACAAACTCGGACGAAAAAGCGCCAGTCAAACCCAAAGCTATCGCACAAACCCATCTTGCGGGTGGCGGTGAGACAACTAACGACCGATCCACATCGCCACTGCTGAACTCACCCTCGACCCGCTCTGGTCAAGCCGATGATCAAGTTCAACAAAAATTATCAGCTAAAGAGCGTGAGCAAGCCGAGCTTTTGACACGCACCAAACAAACCCTTGCCAAGCTCAACACCTCACACAACGACAACAAAGACCCGGCGATCGAGCGTCAACGCCAACAACTCATTAATTTACTTGCACAAATTGAAAAACGAATACAAGAAGAAAATGCTCGCCCGCGAAAACGCTATGTCAGTCCCAGCACGCAGGAGGCTTCTTACGCCAAGTATTACGACCTGATGCGACGCAAAATTGAAGAACGCGGAACGCGGGAGTTTCCTCAACACCAAGGTGATAAGTTGTACGGCAGCTTGATTATGGTCATCACGATTGATGCGCGTGGGCAAATTCTTTCGGCTGATGTTTCTCAAAGTTCTGGCAATCCATTGCTTGACTTTCAAGCCAAGCAAATTGCTAAAAATGCTGGTCCTTATGGCGTCTTTAGCGACAAGATGCGGCGCGAGATGGACCAACTTGCTTTGGTCACGCGCTTTAGTTTTGACCACAACAATATGTTGAAAACCACACTGCAAGCAGAATGACTTTGCACCTGCGTCGACATCCTTTTTGGCAGGCTGGACTTCGCTGGCTGATTTTGCTGATCTTGTGTGCTTTGGGTTTGCAAGTTTTTTTTCTAAGTCGCATTTTTTTGATGCGCTATATAGACCCCGCCTCCACAGCTTTTCAAAGGTCTGAGGTTTGGCGCATCAGCCACAAAAAACATGATTTGCGATGGTCTCAGCGCTGGGTTTCCTCTGATAAATTTCCTACACAAATCCAACGCGCTGTGATTGCATCCGAAGACGATACTTTTGCTACGCACACGGGGGTGCAGTGGGCAGCGCTGGAGCGTGCTTGGAGCAAGAACTCACGCGCGCAGGCCAGAGCGCAAGCCAGAAATCAAACACCCAAAGTGGTGGGTGGTTCAACCATCACCCAGCAGCTGGCTAAAAACCTTTTTCTCAGCGGTGAAAGAACTTTATTTCGCAAAACCCAAGAGCTGATTTTGACCTTGGCTTTAGAGCAATTTTTAAGCAAACAACGTATTTTGGACATTTACCTCAACAGTGTCGAATGGGGTGAAGGTGTGTTTGGCGTCGAGGCGGCTTCAAACCATTACTTTAAGCAACCTGCTGCGCAATTGAACGCTTGGCAAGCGGCCAGGCTCGCCGTCATGTTGCCGCGCCCTAAATACTATGAAAAATTATCGCGTTCGCCTTATTTGAATGAACGTGCAAGCGTCATTTTGAGTCGCATGTCCATGGTCACTTTGCCGTGAATCAAACCGTTCGTATTTTGGGTATTGACCCAGGTTTGCAATGCGTCGGCTTTGGTGTGGTCGACATGACGGGTCATCAATTGCTCTATGTCGCCAGCGGAACCATCACCACCACCCATTTGCCGCGTGAAGATTTACCCGCTCGCTTAAGCGTGATTTTCAAAGGTATTGTTGAAGTGGTGAAGCGCTATGAGCCGCAAGAAGCGGTGGTTGAAATTGTCTTTGTGAATATGAACCCACAAGCCAGTTTGTTGCTAGGACAAGCCCGAGGGGCTTGCCTCACCTCCTTGGTTCATCAAGATTTACCTGTGGCTGAGTACACAGCTTTGCAAATGAAAAAGGCGATTGCGGGTCATGGCAAAGCGGCCAAAGCGCAAGTGCAGGAAATGGTTAAGCGCTTGCTCAATCTTCCTGGCTTGCCAGGGCCAGATGCAGCGGACGCTTTGGGCCTAGCGATCACGCATGCGCATGCGCGTAACAGTGCGCATATGCGCGCACTTGGGGATCAAGCTACCAAGCCGGTGCCAGCTGGGCAAGTCCGCGCGGGGCGCGACGCTCATCGTCGAAGCTGACGATTTCATAGGCTTGGGGTTGGCTGAGCAACTCGCGCAGCAGTCGGTTGTTCAATGCATGGCCAGATCTGAAGGCACTGTAGGCGGCTAACAATGGACGCCCCAGTAAATACAAGTCCCCCATGGCGTCCAATATTTTGTGTTTGGCAAACTCATCGTCATAGCGCAAACCATCGCTGTTGAGGACTTTGTAATCATCCATCACGATGGCATTGTCTAATCCACCTCCCAGAGCCAAGCCATTAGCGCGCATATGTTCTATGTCTTTGGAAAAACCAAAGGTACGCGCTCTGGCAATGTCTTTGACATAACTGCCGGTTTCGGTATCAAACTCAACACGTTGGCCAGTTGCGTCCACTGCTGGGTGCTGAAAATCGATTTCAAAACTCAACTTATAGCCATGGTGGGGTGAAAGCTTGGCCCACTTGCGGTGCTCTGCTTGACCTTCAGTGACAGATACTTCACTTAAGAGTCGGATAAAGCGCTTGGGTGAATTTTGTAAAGCAATGCCCGCACTTTGCAAAAGAAACACAAAGGAAGCTGACGAGCCATCGAGTATGGGCACTTCCTCGGCTGTGATGTCGACAAACAAATTGTCGATACCCAGTCCCGAGCAAGCCGACATCAAATGCTCTACCGTGTGTACTTTGACGCCATGCGCTGAAATGGTTGATGCCAGCCGCGTGTCTGTCACCGCAGTGGCCGTCACCGGGATATCAACAGGATGGGTTAAATCGATGCGCCTGAACACCACGCCTGTATCGGGTGGCGCTGGGCGCAGACACAATTCAACACGCTGGCCGCTGTGCAGACCAACACCCACCGCACGGGTGAGGGTTTTAAGGGTTCTTTGCTTTAACACGCAGGGGATTTTAATCTGCTTGTTTGCGTAAGAACGCTGGTATTTCGTAGTTGTCCATTCCGCCCGAAGACATGGCGTCGACTTTGGCCGCGGCTTGGGTACGGTCACGCGTGCGCCAAACTCTGGGCACATTGACATCGCCATAGTCTGTGGGTGTTGCCATGCTGGGCGTAGTGCTCACCATGGCGCCGTTACCGGACACACCACTGCTTGGCATGATGGCTTGAGGGGCATAGCCCACATTGTCTGTACCGGTTCTTTGTATGACCGTCAGCGGTGGGGCGACACGCTTGCCTGCCTGGGCTAAACCCGTGGCAACAACTGTGACACGAATTTGGTCACCCAAGGACTCATCGTAAGCCGTTCCATAAATCACATGCGCCTCAGCAGAGGCAAAGGCCCGAATGGTGTTCATGGCTTCACGTGATTCAGCTAATTTCAGTCCACCTTTGGCCGCTGTGATGAGGACCAGCACGCCTTTGGCGCCCGTCATATCGACACCTTCAAGCAAGGGACAGGCAACGGCTTGTTCTGCTGCGATGCGCGCACGGTCTGGTCCGTTGGCCGTGGCAGTTCCCATCATGGCCTTGCCTTGTTCGCTCATGACGGTACGTACGTCCTCAAAGTCGACGTTGACCAAGGCCTCTACATTGATGATCTCGGCAATGCCACCCACAGAGTTACGCAGCACATCATTGGCATAAGCAAAAGCTTGGTCTTGTGTGACATCGTCGCCAAGTACATCCAGCAGTTTTTCATTCAACACCACAATCAATGAATCCACGTTGGCTTCCAACTCTGCCAAACCCGCTTCTGCATTGGTCATTCGGCGTCCGCCCTCCCAATCAAATGGCTTGGTGACCACACCGACCGTGAGAATTCCCATCTCACGTGCAACACGTGCCACCACTGGGGCAGCACCGGTACCCGTACCGCCGCCCATGCCCGCAGTGATGAAGACCATATTGGCGCCTTCGAGCACCTCTCGAATGGTTTCAGTCGCAGCTTCAGCAGCCGACTGTCCACGCTCGGGCTTGCTGCCTGCGCCCAAACCGTTGTCACCGAGTTGAATCACACGGTGTGCTGAACTGGCACGCAGGGCTTGGGCATCGGTGTTGGCGCAAATGAATTCAACACCTCTCACACCGCTCTTGATCATGTGCTCTACCGCATTGCCGCCGCCACCCCCTACGCCAATAACGCGGATTTGGGTGTCAGAGCTAAATTCGTTTTTTTCAATCATTTCGATGTTCATATATTTCTCCGATGTCTGTGATTTTGTTTAACCGTTAAGTTGTTGTGTGTGGCTACAGTCCTAACTGGTGGGCGGCGCGCCTCCTGCACAAGGTCGCCATCGGCGATGGTTGCGGTATCCATTGGGGACTCTTTTAAATCCGTAAGCGCTGTGTATTTTCATCATCAAAAATTCCCCACAAACCAATCTTTTACACGTCCAACCGCTGTTTTCATTGAGCCATTTTTTTGCGCGACTCTGAAACCTCTCAAGCGAGCCAAGCGCGCTTCTTCCAATAAACCCATGACAGTGGCTGCGCGTGGGTGGGAGACCATGTCGGAGAGCGCACTGCTGTAGCGGGGAACACCTCGACGGACCGCTTTTAAAAATATGTCTTCACCGAGTTCGATCATCCCCGGCATCATGGCACTGCCCCCCGTCAACACAATGCCAGAAGAGATGACTTCCTCGTAACCAGAATCACGCAAGACCTGCTGGACCAAGGAAAAAATTTCTTCGATGCGAGGTTCGATCACGCCTGCCAAGTTTTGACGGCTTAGCATGCGCGGTCCCCTGTCGCCCAAGCCCGGCACTTCAACTTGCACATTCGGGTCGGCAAGCAGTTGCTTGGCAAAACCAGACTCCACCTTGATATCTTCAGCATCTTTGGTGGGCGTGCGCAGTGCCATGGCAATATCGCTGGTGATCAAGTCACCCGCAATCGGAATCACCGCAGTGTGGCGAATCGCCCCATTGGTGAAGATGGCAACATCTGTGGTGCCAGCGCCAATGTCTACCAAGGCAACCCCAAGCTCGCGCTCATCTGCCGTCAGTACAGAGTGACTGGAGGCCAAGGGATTGAGCATGAGTTGCTCCACATCCAATCCGCAACGCCTGACACATTTGATGATGTTCTCTGCTGCGCTTTGTGCACCCGTGACAATATGCACCTTGGCTTCGAGTCGGATGCCGCTCATGCCAATCGGCTCTTTCACATCATGCCCGTCAATCACAAATTCTTGTGGCTCAACCAACAGCAAGCGCTGGTCGGTTGAAATATTGATGGCCTTGGCGGTCTCCACCACTCGGGCCACATCAGCGGCGGTGACCTCATGGTCTTTGACCGCCACCATGCCATGTGAATTCATGCCACGTATATGGCTGCCGGTGATGCCCGTGTAAACACGGGTGATCTTGCAGTCAGCCATCAACTCTGCTTCTTT
>JGI25914J50564_10000665_pt1 | contig 11571 bp, 10 predicted proteins | sample LauGreSuBDMM15SN_2_FD_50564 | JGI IMG/M metagenome (IMG submission 50564) | reverse complement strand
CTGTGTAATCAACTGTGCAATGGGTTTCGGATTACTGAGACCTTGATTTCGCAGCCTGGGATAGTGTTTTGCTAATGGAAATTCAAGCAGCAATTGGACAAGATAAGGTGGCGGACTTTTTAGATTTAAGACGTTGCACTTTGCTCATAAATTGAGTTCCTTGAAGTAGAGGATTATCAGAAATCTTCTCTTATAGAGTGGTACTAAAATCAGGTCAATTCTGGATTATGATTGTTAAATGTACTTATACATATCGACGAAGACTAATTTAAAGACAGGCCTGCGACCGCCGACTTATTTATTTTTCCTGTTCCACTAATGAAACATTACAAATTGCGCTTGCTCGCCGCTGTCATGCTTTTCTTTTTTGTTTTCTTGGGGAACGCACAAACTCTGGCACAACCCGAGGTTTTTGCCAGGGACATGAAGGAAGAAATTGTCCACATCAATGTCACCGTTAAGGATTTTTTTGGTAGGCAGGAGACCCGAACGATTCCCGTTACCATTTTTCGCCCGGAAGGTGACGGACCCTACCCATTTGTGGTATTCAATCACGGACGACCCGTGCAAAGCAAACGTGCCGCCCAGGGTCGTTACCGGCCCGAACATGCGGCCCGCTACCTGGTTGCCAAAGGCTTTGTTGTGTTTATCCCGATGCGTGTTGGATATTGGAAAACCTATGGGGATTTTGATCCCGAATATTCCGGATCATGCAGCAACCCATATGACATCGAAGCTATGTCTATTGCCGCCTCCGATCAGGTCCTGGCTACCGCCGAGTTTGCTAGGACCCAATCCTATGTCGACGCGTCGCGTTGGCTAGTTGCGGGTACGTCGGTTGGCGGCTTGACAGCGGTGGCTACCGTAGGACGAAAACCGTCGGGACTAATTGGGGGAATTAACTTCGTAGGCGGTACCGGCGGGGATCCAGACCAGAATCCAAGCAACCCATGCGCGCCACACCGGATGTCGAACTACTGGGGCAAATTGGCGAACCCAGCCGTGGTCCCGATGCTCTGGATATATTGGCAAAACGACAAGTTTTGGGGTGAAGACCATCCAAAGGTATGGCACAAGGCATGGGTAGCCAGCGGAGCGTCCGTAGATTTCAAGATGTTCCCGCCGGCGGGCTCGGACGGTCATTCTGGACTGAATATCGACATGAACAGCTGGCTACCAGTGGTTGATAATTTCCTTAGCAGACTCGGGTTTGATCAACCAGCGATCGTCAGTAGACCGCCAGCAACGGCTTATGCCGAGTTAACCAGCACTGACAAGGTACCAGTGTCTGATTCGGGCAAGGCGGGGTACGCAAGATTCTTGGAAGCTAAGCTACCACGTGCTTTCGCGATTGGTGAGCGTGGCGGCTGGGGCTTTTCCAGCGGCGACTACCCGATGGGCAAAGCGATAGGAAACTGCCAGCGCACTGGCCAGAAGTGCAAGCTTTATGCCGTCGACAACGATGTTGTATGGCAATGACCAGTAACAGCTGCAGTTGAATTGCTGTCAATTTAGGTCCACGACCAAAGAGAGTTTTCTTTAGTAAGTCATTACGGCGACATGGGTTGATTTTGAGTGAGTTGGGTACTTGGGCTTGAGGTGCTGAACACTTGCAAACGAATATCAAATTACAAGCTATAGATAGTTTGTCGGTTTACCCGACAAATTTACTGATCACCAGAGTTGCCAATAGTCAAAAGGATCANCCNACGCTAGNCCAAGGCCATCCCCNACGCTAGTCNAGCNGGATCCATGATTGNGTCAATAGACCNCAATCCTTCAACCTACTTATAAATGAACTGATATGAATTTGGCCTGCCCAGCACGATTCGAACGTGCGACCTACGCCTTAGAAGCTGTANAAATGAGCTAGAACAATAATTTAGACAATGACATCGAGGTGTTGGCTTTTGGTGTGGCATAGGCACCGAGATCTGTGCTGTTGGGTGGAATTCAAAGGATCTGACTTGGTATTGGCAGGTGGGCATTGATATCAATACCACCCAAGCCATTAATAGCGACTACCTGAATATCATCAAATTTTTCTTCGTAGATCGCACGCAACAGCATACGACCAATACGGCCATAACCGTTACGCCACTTTAATTGTCATTTTTCATTACCCGTTGAATCAAAAAAAATGGAATTACTAAGCTACTGAATTACTGCATTCAGTTCATTATTTTTATAGCGATTTGCCATCTTTTCCATCGATTGCACTTTAATTTTCGATGCTTGACCAGCACTCGAAAAGGCATTAAAACGATCGTGACAAATTCCACGTGCTGCAGCAGTGGCTACCTTAAAGAAAGCTCTTGGATCAAATTCTTCTGGTTTCTCAGCCATTAACTTACGCATCGCACCAGTCATTGCCAGACGTATATCAGTATCAATATTGACTTTACGTACTCCATTGCGAATGCCCTCAACAATTTCTTCTACTGGCACCCCATACGTCTCTTTGATATCACCACCATACTGACGAATGGTTGCCAACCATTCCTGAGGAACACTCGATGAGCCATGCATAACAAGATGCGTATTAGGTATGCGTTTATGAATAGCTTTGATACGATCAATCGCTAAAATATCGCCAGTTGGCGGTCTGCTAAATTTATAAGCGCCATGGCTAGTTCCAATAGCAATCGCTAAGGCATCTACTTGAGTCGCATTTACAAAATCTGCTGCTTCGTCTGGATCTGTTAATAACTGAGAATGGTCTAATACGCCCTCAGCACCTACCCCATCTTCCTCACCAGCAGTGCCCGTTTCTAATGATCCGAGGCAACCTAATTCACCCTCAACAGATACACCAACTGCATGAGCTATTTCAACAACCCGCTTTGTAACATCAACGTTATAGTCATAATCAGCTGGTGTTTTAGCATCCTCTTTTAATGAGCCATCCATCATCACACTAGAAAAACCACTGCGAATCGACATCTGACATGCTGCTGGCGATGCCCCATGATCTTGGTGTAAACAAACTGGAATATGTGGATACTGTTCTATAGCAGCCTGAACCATTAAGCGAAGAAATGATTCGCCAGCATATTTTCTGGCACCAGCCGAAGCTTGCAAAATGACAGGGCTATCTAGTTCATCAGCCGCTTGCATAATGGCGTGAATTTGCTCCATATTATTTACATTAAATGCAGCAATGCCATACTGTTGTTCAGCCGCATGATCCAAAAGCTGTCGTAATGAAATGAGTGCCATTTATATCTCCGTAGTATTAATGTGCTCTTTCAATTAAAACTTCTACTGCGGGCAATATTTTGCCTTCTAAAAACTCTAGAAAGGCACCTCCGCCAGTAGAGATGTAATCTACTTGATTGGTAATTTCATATTTGCTGATAGCGGCTAGGGTATCACCACCACCGCCAATGGTGAATGCCGGTGAATGAGCAATTGCCGCTGCCAACATCTTGGTGCCGCCACCAAATTGCTCAATCTCAAAAACCCCAACAGGTCCATTCCAGACAACTGTGCCTGCGTTCGAAATCAGCACAGACAGTTTTGCAGCAGTTCTTGGGCCAATGTCCAAAATCATGTCGTCAGGCCTTACCTCATGAGCCCACACCTTATTAGCACGCGCATGAGATGAAAATTCGTTGGCAACAATGACATCTTCAGGAATAAGCACCACAGCCCCTCTTTTTTCCATAATTGCAATGATTTCGCGGGCCTCTTCGATCAAATCTGGCTCTGCCATGGATTTACCTATAGGCAAACCTTTTGCCAACATAAAGGTATTAGCAATACCGCCGCCCACAATCAAATGATCTACTTTTTCGGACAATTTTTTCAAGATGGCTAATTTAGTCGATACCTTAGAACCCGCTACGATTGCAACTAAAGGTCGCCCAGGATTCTGAAATGCTTTTCCTAGAGCTTCTAGCTCTGCCGCCATCAATGGCCCAGCACAGGCAATAGGTGCATATTTGGCAATTCCGTAAGTAGTCGCCTCTGCACGATGGGCAGTTCCAAAAGCATCATTCACAAATACATCACAAAGCTTAGCCATTTTTTGAGCCAAAACGGGATCATTTGACTTTTCACCAATATTGATACGGCAGTTTTCTAAAAGTACAACCTCCCCTGCTGCAATCTTTACACCATTCTCGACCCAATTAGAAATTAAAGGCACCTTGCGACCTAATAAGTCAGCAATCCTCAGCGCTATAGGTGCCAGTGAATCCTCAGGGAAAAAATGGCCTTCCGTAGGTCTACCTAAGTGCGAAGTCACCATCACCGATGCACCCTGATCAAGTGCATATTGAATTGCTGGTATTGAAGCAATGATTCGAGTGTCATCCATGATCACGCCGGAATCATTTTGGGGAACATTTAAATCGGCACGAATAAATACCCGCTTACCAGCTAAGGCAACATTGAACATTTTTAGAAATTGCATCAGCTAAGCCCAAAAAATTGAGGAACCTCTGAAACATCCGGAATAACTCTGTCAGGATTTGCAGTACTAATAGGACGCCCATGGTTATAACCATAAGGTAGCGCCCAACAAATTACTCCCGCTGCCTTTGCTGTAGCTACATCAATTTCAGAATCTCCGATAAAAATACATTTATCAATGGGTTCATTCAGTGTTTTCATACAATGTTGTAGAACGCCAGGATTAGGTTTTTTGACGGGTAATGTATCCCCTGAAATAATGAGATCAAAATAGCCTCTTAAATCATGGGCATCAATGACACGGTCCGTAAAGCGCGTTTCTTTGTTCGTGACTACTGCCTGCTTAATCCCAAGCGCCTTAATCTTTTTTAGTGTCTCTAATACCTGTGGGAATAGATAACTACTAAGGCCGGCAGTATTTCCATAGTGAATGATAAAACGTGTCATTACCTGATCAAAAGGATGGTTGGCCTGTCCCGCACTCGTCGCTTCCCAAGCTTGCTCCATGAGCCATCCGGTGCCATGGCCAATCCAACGACGAACATCATCCTGATCTACATGAGGGCGATTAAAATCTTTGAGGGTGAGATTGACTGCCAGCGTAATCTCATTGGCTGTGTCGAGTAAAGTACCATCTAGGTCATACATTACTAAAGCCATTAGCTATCCTATCTAAACGAGAGAAGTCAGGTGATCAACAGTAATCCCAAGATATTCATACACCTGGGGTGCCGGTGCAGACTCACCAAAACGATTGATGCCTAATACAGCTCCCTCGAGTCCAACATACTTTCGCCAAAAATCAGGTTGGCCTGCTTCAATTGCAATTCGTTTAACACCTTTGGGCAAAACATGTTGTTGCCACTCCAGGCTTTGTCTATCAAATAATGCGGTGCAGGGCATAGATACAACGCGTACCTTTTTACCCATTGCTAATAATTTTTCCTGAGCTTGCATTGCAATCGAGACTTCAGAGCCAGTAGCAATCATGACTGCATCAGGGATCCCAGAACAATCGGAGAGAATATAGCCACCTTTCATAATCTCTTGAAAATGAGTACGTGCGGCAGAGTATTGCGGCAAATTTTGTCTCGATAAAAAGAATGCTGAAGGACCATTTTTTCGCTCCATCGCATACACCCAAGCAACAGCAGTTTCATATCCGTCACATGGACGCCAAACATCTAAATTAGAAATGAGTCTTAGACTAGATACATGCTCAATAGGCTGATGTGTTGGTCCATCCTCACCAAGACCAATAGAGTCATGAGTCAGGACGTAAATCACTCTTTGATTCATCAAGGCACTCATGCGCATCGCATTACGCGCATAATCAGAAAATACCGCAAAGGTACCACCGTAAGGAATTAAGCCTTGATGAAGGGCAATGCCATTCATAATGGCACTCATCCCAAACTCTCTGACTCCATAAGAGATGTAATTAATATCTTCATCTTTGTATTGATGCCAAGCTCTGCTGGTTTTTCCTGCGGTTAAATTAGAGCCGGTTAAATCAGCTGATCCCCCGAGTAATTCAGGCACTTGCTCAACCAATATATCTAATGCTTGCTGCGAAGACTTTCGGGTTGCAGTCGCCGCATCGACACCAGCCGCCATTTTAAAAAGGGTGTCCTTGGTATGTTCCCAAGCTGCAGGTAAATCTGATTGCATGACCCGTGAAAATTCAGCAGCCAATTGTGGAAATGATTTTCTATAAATCGAAAAACGACTTTCCCAGTCTTTCTGTAAGGCAGCCCCTGATTTCACTGCATTCCACTGCTCTTTAATGTCTGTTGGAATTTCAAAAGGGTCATGGGACCATGCCAAAGCTACTCGAGTAGCCATGGCTTCTTTTTCACCTAGCGGAGCACCATGCACTTCATGTGTTCCCGCCATATTAGGGGAACCAAAGCCAATTGTAGTTTTACAAATTATGAGGCTAGGCTTCTGAGCTTCTGCCATAGCTTGATTAATTGCGGCACTGATAGCGCTAGCGTCGTGTCCATCTATTGGTCCAATGACATTCCAACCATAAGATTTAAATCGAAGCGCAGAATCATCCTGAAACCAGCCGTCAACATGGCCATCAATGGAGATGCCGTTATCGTCATAAAAAGCAATTAGCTTATTTAAACTCCAAACACCTGCAAGAGAGCAAGCCTCATGACTGACGCCCTCCATCAAGCAGCCATCACCCATAAAAACCCAAGTACGATGGTCAACTATGTCATGCCCTGATTGATTAAATCGCTTGGCTAATATTTTTTCTGCTAATGCCATACCAACTGCATTAGCCAAACCCTGACCCAAAGGCCCAGTTGTTGTCTCAATTCCAGGCGTGATCCCTACTTCAGGATGACCAGGTGTAATGCTATGGAGTTGACGAAATTTTTTAAGATCCTCAATAGATAAAGCATAACCAGTCAAATGTAACAGTGCATAAATCAGCATCGACCCATGGCCATTAGATAAAACAAAGCGATCTCGATTACACCAATTTGGATCCAGCGGATTATGCTTAAGATTGTGGCGCCACAATACCTCGGCGATATCTGCCATCCCCATAGGGGCTCCCGGATGACCTGATTTAGCCTTCTCCACCGCATCAATTGCTAACATCCGAATAGCATTAGCCGTCACTTTTAAGGATGATGCTGGTTTCATTTCAGTCCAATCAATCTCATCATATTAAGGAGTTAAGTGATTCCTAAAACACGTTTTTTTCTTTCCATCAAACGCCAAATAAACGGTGTGAAAATCAATTGCATCGCAATCTCCATCTTCCCGCCAGGCACAACAATCGTATTTGCTCGAGACATAAAGCTATCGTCAATCATATTAAGCAAATAGGGAAAATCAATGTTTTTAGGATTTGCAAATCGAATGACGACCATGCTTTCATCGGCCGTCGGAATATCTCTAGAAATGAATGGATTTGAGGTATCAACCATTGGTACACGTTGAAAATTCACATGGGTATGCGCGAATTGAGGAACAATATAATTCACATAATCTGGCATCCTTCTNAGNATTGTATCNGTCACNGCCTCAGTGCTATATCCACGCTGGTTTTTATCGCGCCAGAGTTTTTGAATCCACTCTAAATTAATCACAGGCACTACNCCCACTCTGAGATCGGGATATTGAGCAATATTATGCTCTGGTGTCACTACTGCGCCATGGAGGCCTTCATAAAACAGCATATCGGTTCCGGCCTCAAGGTCCTCCCAGGGTGTAAATGTCCCTGGCTCCTGCTGATAAGGAGCAGACTCTTCAGCATTATGCAAGTACCTTCGAGCTTTTCCAGAGCCTTTTTCAGAATAGGTTTTAAATAATTCTTCAATCTCTGAAAATAAATTATTTTCTGTCCCAAAATGACTAAAGTTTTTGTTACCGATCTTTTCAGCATCCGCTTGCTTCACTCTCATTTCAGCGCGATCAAAACGGTGAAAGCTATCGCCTTCAATCAAGGCGGCTTTAACACCCTCGCGTCTAAAAATATTAGAAAAGGTTCTAGTAACAGTCGATGTACCAGCCCCAGAGGATCCGGTGATGGCAATAATAGGATAGCGATCTGACATGATATTTCCCGTAGTGTTAATTCGTTTTTACTGTAATTAACTGAAGGCTCAGTCTCTAAATAAACCGTGACTCACAAATAAAGGATTTTTATATTCATCTTGCATTGGCTCAGCATGATATTTTTCAATGCGGTCAACTTCTTCCTTTGATCCAAAAACAAAACCGATCCGTTGATGAAGAGAGCTAGGCGGTACAGTAAGAATCGGTGCATAGCCATTACTAGCTCTTCCACCAGCTTGTTCGATTAAAAATCCGATAGGGTTTGCTTCATATAAGAGGCGCAATCTGCCTGGCTTTTTAGGGTCCTTGGTGTCGCGCGGATACATAAAAACACCCCCACGCAGCAATATTCTATGGGCTTCAGCAACCAAAGAAGCGACCCATCGCATATTAAAATCCTTCTCACGCGGGCCCGTTTTACCAGCAAGGCACTCATCAACGTAGCGCTTGACGGGAGCCTCCCAGAAACGACTATTAGAAGAATTAATTGCAAACTCATGTGTTTGCGGGGGAATAGTAATATTTGAATGCGTCAATATGAACTCACCCAAACTTTGATCTAAGGTAAAACCATAGACACCGCTACCTGATGTGAACATCAACATCGTGGTCGGACCATAAATTGCGTAGCCTGCAGCGACCTGCTCTGAACCGGATTGAAGAAAGTCAGCCTCGGTAACCCCTCTTTCAGTATAGCTCTCTTTGATGCGCAGGATGCTAAAAATAGATCCTACCGAGACATTGACATCAATGTTCGAGGATCCATCTAGCGGATCAAACACCAATAAATACTTACCGCTGGGATACTCAGCAGGAATTTGATAAGGCACTTCCATTTCTTCCGAAGCTAAACCTGCTAGGCTCCCACCCCATTCGTTGGTGCGAATAAAAATATCATTACTGAGAACATCTAATTTCTTTTGTATCTCACCTTGAACGTTAACGCTTGCCTCACCTGCTCCAGTATGCTCTGCTTGNAAATCCCCAGCAACTCCACCNAGCTCTCCATANGAAATAGAATTAGAAATTTCCTTACAGGCCATCGCGACATTGAGAATGAGCGCATTAAATTCACCATTAGCATGGGGAAAATTACGCCGTTTTTCAATCAAAAACTGCGTTAAGGTGGGGCGTTGATTATTTTTGATATGGGGCCTATGAATGCAAATGAGAAAGCTGTGTAAGGGGAGCTTCGCTATGCCAGCTTCGTAATTGCTCAATATCAACATCAGCGAGATTAGGAAGCACCTTTAAAGCGCCAGAGAAATTATGATGCTTTGTATATGAATTCACCGTAACAATAGTGTTCAGATCCGCCGCTAGGGCAGCCTTCAAGCCATTCGAAGAATCTTCCAAAGCCAAACAAGCGCTGGAAGGCAATCCCAATCTGGCTAAGGTTTGCACATACACCAGGGGATGGGGTTTTTTCTTGGGCGCGGTGGACGCGTCTTCGATGACGATAAACAAATCTTTCCAGTCAGGCCCAATGGCGTTGCGTAACAGCACCGCGATATTCACAGGCGAGGTGGTGGTGGCAATCGCCAAACGCAGGCCTTGCTGATGTGCTTGCTCAATCAGCGCCAATACCCCAGGGCGCAACTGAACAGCCCCACCTTGCACAGCAGCTTCATACGCCGCAGTTTTCAAAGCGTGAAGGTGCTCTATGGTGTCACGCAAGCCCGAGCCGTCTATGTCTTTCATATCAGGATGCGCATGATTCCAATAGTGCAACATGCGCTCTTTGCCGCCAGAAATCTCCAACAAGCTTGTGTACAGGGCCACATCCCAATGCCAGTCTAGGCCTTGCTCGGCGAAGGCGTGGTTAAAGGCGGCCAAGTGTGCGCTTTCGGTGTCGGCCAAGGTGCCGTCGACATCGAATATCAGCGCTTTAAGCCGCAGATCACTATCAACATTTTTATTCATCCGAGCGTACGTCCGCTTGCTGAAAGACCCGACTGGCGGCAAAGTCGGACGCAGTCAGGGTCCTTAAATCATCGACGCTAAGCTGTCGGTCGCGGTCGGCAAAGAGCCGGCTGGCCTGGCGCAGGCGCGCCCGATCCAATGCATTGCGCACGCTGCGGGCGTTAGCAAAATGGGGCTGCTGCACCCGTAAGTCCAGGTAGCGCTGGAACATCGTGTCGGCATCCGGCGCAAACACATAGTTCTGCTGGGTCAGCATTTTTTGCGAAATCTGTAGCAACTCGTCAACCGAATAGTCGGGGAAGTCGAGGTGGTGTGCGACGCGTGAACTCATGCCGGGGTTGGATTCGAAGAAGGTATCCATCCGGTCTTTGTAACCCGCCAGAATCACCACCAAGTCATCACGCTGGTTTTCCATGACCTGCAGCAGTATTTCGATAGCCTCCTGCCCATAGTCGCGTTCGTTTTCTGGGCGGTACAGATAATAGGCTTCGTCAATAAAGAGCACCCCTCCCATGGCTTTCTTCAGCACTTCTTTGGTTTTGGGTGCGGTGTGGCCGATGTATTGGCCCACCAAATCGTCGCGGGTCACTGCTACCAGATGGCCCTTGCGAACATAGCCAAGGCGGTGCAGGATTTGCGCCATGCGCATGGCCACCGAAGTTTTTCCGGTACCAGGATTGCCCACAAAGTTCATGTGCAAGCTCGGTGCCTCGCTGACCAGACCCAGATTGATGCGCAGCTTGTCAATTACTAGCAAGGCCGCAATGTCGCGGATACGGGCCTTCACCGGTGCCAGACCCACCAGATCACGGTCCAGCTCAGCGATGACATCCTCCACCTGAGACTGCGCCAAAACCTCACCTACGCTGCGCGCTTGGCCCAAGGCCACCGGCGGATCTGCGGATTGCGCCGCCGTTGTCACAGAGTTTTCGGCGCGACCGCTAGGAATGGACGAGTTGCTCATGGTTGTTTCACAGTCGGGGCGCGCTTAGTAACGCTCGCCTTCGGGCTTGTCGGTGGCATAGCTGTGGACGGTGTACTGGATCTGACGACCGCCTATCTCCTGCCTTGTCAAGCCGAAGCCTGGTTCGTTCTTGGGCCGGTTGACGATGTAAGACATTTGCACCGACTCAACGCCTTGTGTTGCATCGAAGGCCGTCACGCGAACGTAGTGATTAGGAAACGTCTTGCGACACGCATTGATCTCCTTCAAGATGCCTGACGCGTCCTTCAAGTCAAACATCGGGTTACCGTACATCTCCCAGTAGGTGTTGCGAGGATGCGGGTCGTCGGTGTATTCGACGCCGAGTGCCCAGTTTTTGCCGAGCGCGTACTCGATCTGAGCGGTGATCTGCTTATCAGTGAGGTCGGGCAGGAAGGAGAACTGGCCCTGTGTGAGGCGATTGCCTTGGTTGGTCATCATGATGTGGTATCTCCTTAAATGGAAGCCGTCGGCGTGACGGCGAAATCGGCGGTGTCGGTGGACTCGTAATTAAAGCTGATGTCGCCCCAGGTGTCGATGGCGGCCTTCAGTGGCGAGCACCACTTGGCAGCGTCCTGCAGAATCTGCGGACCTTCGTTCCAAATGTCGCGGCCTTCATTGCGCGCCAGCACCATGGCTTCAAGTGCGACGCGATTGGCCGTGGCGCC
>JGI25914J50564_10000664_pt1 | contig 11594 bp, 12 predicted proteins | sample LauGreSuBDMM15SN_2_FD_50564 | JGI IMG/M metagenome (IMG submission 50564) | reverse complement strand
ATATTATAAATGAATGATAAATTAACTATTGTTATTGATGTTCGTGAAGAATCATTATATAATGATATATTTGACAGAGATTTAGATATTTACAAGGATAAAATAGATATTATAAAAGAAACATTAGATATTGGAGATATTCATATTAAATATAATGATATTCTATATATATTTGAAAGAAAAACTGTCAAAGATCTTATATCTTCTATACATGATGGAAGATATAGAGAACAGAAGGCGCGAATGTTATCATGTTATTCTAAATATCAATTATCATATATTATTGAAGAAGATGATGTTATATCTTCTAAAATATATTCAAATAAATCAATTATTCAAGGTGCTTATATAAATACTATGTTTCGTGATAATATCAGGGTTTTATTTACAAAAAAAATTAGCGAAACAGCCACATTATTGTTATCAATAGCAGTTAAAATAATAGAAAATCCTAAAAAATTTACTTATGTTCATAGCAATGAAAATGAAACATTATGTTATACAGACCATATTAAATTAAAAAAAAAAAAAATAGATAATATTGATATTGACACCTGTTATATTATGCAGTTATCACAGATTCCTCATATTTCAAATATAATAGCAAAGAATATTGCCAAGATATATCCAAATATGGCTACTTTAATCACGAGTTTAATAAATAATGAAAATAAAACTAAAGAATTATGTAAAATAGATGGAGTAGGTAAGGAGAAAGCCGCTACAATTATTAAATATTTATTTGGAGACAATTGAGAACATCTTATAATCACCAATAATATCTTTAAATCTTCTAATATTATTAATGATTTTAAGGTCTCCTATATTTTGAGTATTGAATATATCACCTAATATATTAGTTTCATTCGATTTTTCTATATCCTTATAATATACTACTGCTGTATTATATTCAGTTATAAATTTCTTATTATTCAATGTAATCACATATTTCTTATTTTTATCATAATTAATGATTTTACTTATAATATTTATTACTTCTTTATTCTTATCCTTACAATTATTTTTTTGATATTTCCATATTTTGTATATTCCATCGCCAATATAAGCAGATGAAATGATAACACCTGTCTTAATATTCTTAGTAATTTTAATATCTACTTTAAATGTTCCATCTTCAATATTTTTATCAGATTTTTTCATCTTCTCCTTATCGGTGCTAATAATCTCATCACATTCTCCTATAATATTCTTATTATCATTTACAGTTTCAATATTAGTAATCTTATTGGCCTTCACTGACTTAGATATTTTCTTAACTTTTGGTTCACTTAATATGTTAATATACTTGTCAAATAATAACTCTTTAACATTCAATAATTTTAAATTATCTAATCTGTTTTTTCTACGAATATTATCCTGATACATCGGTTTAGTTAATAATTCTTTATCAACATTTTGCCAATATTCTTCATCTTTATCATATCCNGGNAATTGATCGATACACAAAGCATATAATTGNATAATAGGTTTCATTATTTGATTCGTTATATAATGAAGATAATCTGGTGTCAATTTATTCTCTACTATATATTCGGGGTTTTCTATCCTGTCTCCTTGAAGAGAGTTTGGATTATNAGTTTTTATATATACAAATGGAATGCGTTCGTTTACACAAGGACGATTTCCTGGATCTCTTGCNCCTATTCTATCTGCCAAAACCTTATGNGCAATTTTTGAAGGGTCTTTATAAGACGCCTTTATACTTTTAGTAATTACTAATTCTTGTATAGATGTTTTGCCTTCTACCAAGTCCTTTAATTCTTCATTTAGAAACTCTATAGAAGAAGCCAAATCTTGTTTTGTCAATATTATATCAATGACTCCTCCATATACTTTCTTAACAATATGAGCATTATCACGTCGTTTCAATACAATTCCCATAGATTTCTGTTTATAACTATTAATATCCGTTTCATATAAGTTTCCAACGTATCTCTTTTTACTTAGCAATATGAATGGATATAGTGATTTTTCATAATTTAATTTCTGAGGTTTAGGCATTATTTTAGCAATCTCTTTTTCTACAATTTTACCCATCTTTATAGCATAAGGCAATGCGTCCTTTCCCAATACTATATTTCCTTCCTCGTCTTTTAATGGAAATTTACAGAATATAGAATCAGTATCACCGTATATAACATCAGCACCGTAATTATCTTCTACAAATTTCTTAGCCATCATAATCATTTCTCTTCCTGTTGCNGTAGTACACGCNGCTATTTCTTTCAAATATATTGATGATGTCCTAGCACCAATTTGACCNTATAGTGAGTTTGCTGTAATTTTATAAGCAATCTGTCGCGAATCTAATACATCCTNTTCAAATGTATTATATGTATCTTCAATTGATATTACACTATCTTTTTGAATATTATAACTTTCTTCTGTATCTATATTAAATATATTGTATATTTCGCCCTTATCTATACAAAATCCAATATATGTATTTGTGGCATCTTTGATTGTCTTATATTCTATTTTTTTCCTCGTATTTTTCCTTTCAATTAAAAGCATATCTAAAATGTCCGCAATAATTCCCTTACGCCCATCTTTATATTGTACNAANGTACATTCTTTTTCTCCAATCTTTTTCTTCTTATCTCCCTTACCTTCATATATATCATAATAGATATTCTTGTATTCTATATTAGGATCGGCGACCCTATATTTTTCATCTATCAAATAACAATCGTGAGATAAATTATTTGAAATCATAGATGAAGGATATAGAGACCCGTAATCAAATACTACAATAGGGTCGTTTAAATATATTGCTTCTTTAGGGTCTAAGACAACCGCACCCTCATATCCATCTTCAATATCAATTACATCATTATCATACGATTTAATAGTAGGGATAAGTGTATTTTTTTCCATACATTGTTTAGCNATTAAAGAGAATATTTTAATGCCTTGACCTCTGCGAAATAGGAAATTAAGCGGAACTAAACAAACATTACCCATACCAATATTATTCTCTATAATCTTTAATTTATGAATAAGACGATTAACAAGACAGCAATCTTGAATACAATATTTCGCAATCTCGCATCTATCTTTAGAATTACCTTTGAACTTATTGAATATTTCTTGCGGCTTTAAATCATTCTTATTATCGCCTAAAAATATTGATGCCACATTATCTAATTTATAACTATCCAATTTTTGTTCTCTTTGCATTACTTTTAATAAATCGATTAATACCACTCCATCCATATCAATATATCTAAGAATATTATCTCCCATAGCAGATGATGATAATTTTTGTTCAACAAGTGACGTTTTACGGGTTATTAATCTACCCCATCCTATACTATATTCTTCTAATATTCCGAGCTCTTTTGCTCTATCCCAAATATATGGCATATCAAAACCAAATATATTATATCCAGNAACAATATCCGAGTTCAATTCATTCATTAATTCCTTCCATTTTATTAATAATTCTTTTTCTGTAGAACATGATAAAACATCACAATCTTCAATTATATCGCATGTATCTAATGTTATAATATTTTTATATATTATTTTTTCAGATCCATAAATATGAACCGTTGTGCCAATTTGAATAATTTTATCACCCTCTAAGGGAACTAATAAACTATCTAAAATTTTTGCTAATTTTGTTTCTTCTTCATTCAATTGAGCAATTGTCATATTTACTTCATTTTCTTCTTCTATTTCTTCTACATCTTCTTCACTATGAGAAGTTGATTTTACAGATGCTGATATTTTATCTAGTATAGATATTATATCATTCATATTTTTTTCTAAAAGCACTGGAATACTATCAATATACTGATTGCTTATTTTTCTCTTAGTATATACACGATTAATTTTTAAATCAATTGCTTGATCTATAATGATATCTTTTTTATAAATATTCTTTAACCAATAAATTATAAAATCACTCGTATATTCATATCCTGCTTTTGCCACTAATGCCAAATCTTGTGCGACCTTACTATAATTCTTAATGGCTACAGGAAAATCGCCGTGACTACTGGTACATTCTATATCAAAAGAGGTTATTAGAATAGGTGCTATTTTATTGATATCTAATGGAATAACGTTTTTACCATCGACACTTATATTATAATTACATCTTCCTGTATCTTCAGCAATATCATATTTTTCAATTCTTACCCATCCACACGGTTTGATATTTTGAATATGGATATATTTAAGAAATGGATCAATATTGCTTTCATATGCTTTATAACCTTCCTTCTCACGAGATTTAAAATAGTATTTGAGATTATTATATAATTTCAAAGATTTTACGGAAACCTTGATAAAGCGAAATAATTTATTGTTAGTAAAACCCCAAAAGTCTTTTTTTTCTACTATAGAAATATTAGAGAAATGAGATAACATATTATTAGGAATAATTTTTTTCTCATATTTATTTCCTTTGAATTGTGCCGTATATTTATCATTTAATATAGTATTTTTGAGTTTTACTACATTTGCCTCAAAAACATTACTATTATAATTTTCCCAATACTCTGGTGGTTTTATATAAAAGAATGGTTTAAAACATTTAACCGTAGTTGATATTGTAGCGCCATTATTGCAGACACCATATAAAATAATTGAATAAATTTCTTCAAAATCCTTATCTTTATTTCTATCATTTTCGGGAATATAGATATCAGTAATTTGAAATTCTATTGGTTTATTATCTAATGGTTCGTAATCTTTTCTTGGTTTATCCATAATAAATAGATAATGACAATTATTTAAATATAATTAATTAAAATCAATTTTTAATTTATTATAAGTAATAGAAGAATGGATATAACTATAGAAGGTTTAATTATTATAATAGTATCTTTAATATGTATTTATTATATTTATAATTATTATCTTAATTTTGGATTAATAAAAGTAAAAAGTAAAATAGATAACAACGAATATATAGTTCAAATTAAAGACGATTCGTTAGAAGCCGCAAATTTAATTGCTAAAATACGAGAGAAATTAATAGTTTTAATGGAACATCTCGAGAAATCATTTGGTATGAATGATAATCGCGTTAAATTATTAAAAAAAAACTTTAGACCAGATAGATTAAAAGAAGGTGTTGATAGTCCGGGTTATACTAGTTATTCTATAAATAAAGGTGAACAAATTATATTATGTCTTCGTAATAATGATAAATTAGTCGATATTAATACTATGGTTTTTGTAGTACTACATGAATTTGCACATTTATCAACGGAAACTATAGGACATACAGAAGAATTTTGGGATAATTTTAGATGGATATTAGAAGAATCAATCAATATAGGTATTTATATTAAACAAGATTTCAAAGTTAAAAACGAAGAATATTGTGGTATGACTATTACTTCTTCTCCATTAGAATAAATATTATATAAGATAAAATATATTATATAAGATAAATATATATTATCTATATTATAAATACAATGAATGAATTGGTGATATATAATAAAGACTGTAATCAATTTGAATTATTTCTATATATAATATTTATATGTATGATGATTAGTAAAAAATATACAAATACTATCAAATTTGATGTATTGCGAAGAAAAATAAATCAATATACAAATTGGAATATCTATTTAATATTATTAAATTACTTATTGATTAATTACGCTGATATTAATAATCTTTTAATATCTAAGTTTATTGCCAATAATTCTTTAAATATATTTATAATATTTCATAGTTTTTTGCTCTATGATAGCCGAATATTATTTCAAACTATAGATAATACACCATTTGTTCTTAATAAAATAATCAAAAATATTTCTGATAAACGATTATTACAAACTGAATATATGATATGTAATGTTGTTTTTCATATATTGCCTGTATATTTTTATAGAGATACGCTATTACAATATAAATCTTATGATGATACTAAAAATATGTATTTATATACAATAATTTTTAAGTTTATGTGGACTCTTAATATTTTTGGGAATTATAATTTTATGTCTATTTATATACCATCATTTGATTTTTCTAATATTAAATTAGTTAATGGAATAATTGTATGGGATTATATCTTAGATAATCTTCTTATGAATTTATCTGTATAATTTTGATTACGTAATATATAAAGATATTATTATTATTAATTATATAATATGATACCTAAAATAATACATCAAACATGGAATGATGACCCTGTTCCGCCTATAATTAATTACATACGTAATGAAAATGCAAAACTATTGAAATCATTAGGATATGAAATAATTTTATGGACTGACAAGATGATATTGAAATTAATAAATGAGGAATATCCTGATTTTTATAAAATATATAATTCGGCACGTACAGGTGTACAACGAGGAGATATAGCGAGAATTTTACTTATATATCATCACGGTGGTATATATATAGATTTGGATATATTGGTTTTACGTGATTTTGCTGAATTGCTAGATATGAAACGTAATACTTTTTACATTAGTTATGAACCTGTTGAACAAACTAAGTTAATATATAATAGCGATAGATATATATGCAATGCTTTCTTTGCNGCTAATAAAAATAATATATTTTTACATAAATTGTTACGTAATATTCCTGAATATATAAATAGACATGGGTATGATTTATTTNGCAAATTTGATATATTTGGAGGATNTTATATATTGACGAATATAAATGATTATGATAAAAATATGAAAGAAAATGATATTTTCATAATAGAAGACAGAGAATTGATATATCCTATAAATGATTTAAAATTAGAAAATATTCCTACAGCAGTTAAAGATTGGACTTCTGTTAGAACTGGAAAATATACATCAAATCCTATTATGGTTCATTATTGGATACATGGAGATTTTGAATCTAAGAATCTTCTTAATATATTTAAGCCCGATGTTAATTATAATATACATTATAATATGTATATATTTTTCAAGATATTGTATCCTAATATAGAAAAAATTGATAATCTCTCTTAATAGTAAGTGGTTTATGTTATTAATAATCTTGCTATTATTGTTACAAATTAGTTGTGTTAAAACTTTTGCTAAAATGCAGTATACAAATATTATTAAAGATACTATATTAAATGATCCTAAAATGCCAATGATTTATACTAATAAATATTTGAAGAAAAGTTTAACTAATACAGTAGCAAATTGTAATTATAATAAACAGTTTGTTTCAGCCGAACACATATATCCACAATGTTTATTAAATATTAAACAGTCTAATGATATGCATAATATTATCAAGACTATTAATACACTTAATGCCAATAGATCTAATTATAAATTTCACGAAGATTATGATATTAAAAATAAACACTGGGTAGAACTAGAATGTAATAATTACGTTAATCACAAAGAAAAAATATTTGTACCAAATAATGATTCGCGAGGTTTTATATCTAGGGCTATCCTGTATATGTATAAGGAATATAATTGCAATCCAAATAAAATAATAGATATAGAAATATTAAAGAAATGGTATTATAATTTTACACCAACAATAGAAGAACGATATCACAATGATATTATAAAAAGACTACAGAATAAGAATAATATATTTATATCAAATTATAATAAAAAAAATAAAGGTATAAAAAAAATAATAGATTCCTTGCCATTATGATAATATATATTATAATTGTTTATAGTTAAATATTGCGATATATTTATTTTTTGATTATAATAAAAAATGATATTGACATAAAATATCTCATTTTTATAATGAATCTTTTAAATGAAGAGCAAAATAATGCTTTAAAATGTGTTATGGATGGTCATAGTATATTATTGACAGGTTCGGCGGGAACAGGAAAATCATATACGATTAAATATATTATAGAGTATTTGAATAATGCGAATAAGAAATATGCTATTACGGCTTCTACAGGAACGGCTGCTGTTATTATTGGAGGACAAACATTACATTCATTTTTAGGACTTGGATTAGGAACTGGTAGTGTAAAAGAAATATTGAATAATATATTGAAGAATAAGAAAAAATATGAGAGTATATTAAATTTGGATGTATTAATTATTGATGAGATTTCGATGATTGATAAAGAATTGTTTGAAAAGATATCTATTATATTAAGTATTATAAAGTCCAATGATAAATTTTTTGGTAATATTCAGTTAATTCTAGTAGGAGACTTTTGTCAACTTGCACCTGTAAAGGGTAAATATTGCTTCTTGGCTGATATATGGAATAAGATGAATATTAAAATAGTATTATTGGAAAAATTAATAAGACATAATGAAGATTTACTATTTCAGCAAATGTTAAAAATTCTTAGAAAAGGTAAATGTACGGATAATATTATTAAGGTCTTAAATAAATTGAAAGATACTGAGTTTGAGAATGGTATTATTCCAACAAAATTATATCCAATAAATGTCAATGTTGATAAAATAAATAATATTGAAATAGAAAAATTGAAAGCAGAGGGAAATATCTCTAAAACTTATAGAGCCGTAACGAGTTGTGATAAAGAGAAAGAAGGTGAAAAATTCACAATAGAATTAACATTAAATGCACAGATTATTGTAATTAGAAATATAAATGTTGAAGATTCTCTTGTTAATGGGACACGAGGTATTATTAAACATCTTGGAGAAGATTTTGTTATTATTAATGATGTTAAGGGAAATATTCATAAAATCAAATATTTTACTGATACATTTAATAATGTTATATCTTCTAAAAGTTCTTATATAATACATATGCCTATTAGAATATGCTACGCCCTTTCAATACATAAATCTCAAGGTATGACGATAGACGCATTAGAATTAGATTTGGGTTCTAATATATTTACTTGCGGTCAATCATATACCGCATTGTCGCGTGCTAAAAAATTGAGTTCTATTAAAATTATTGATATTGATAAAGATTCTTTTAGAACTAATATAGATGTTAAAAAATTTTATAAAAATTGTAATAAATAATCTTAATAATTATTAGATATAAATAAAAATGAAAGAAGCATTTGTTTCACAAAGTGAAAACGATGATATTGTAAAAAATGTGTTTATAATATTTGGTTATTCGATTGCAAGTATTATAACTATATTATCATTACTATGGGGATATAATACAAATACTAATATATTTATAGCAATTTATTCTTTAATAATAATTATATATAATGTAATGATAATTTCAATAGTTGTTATGAATAAACAAATATATGATTCTACAAGTTATNGTATAATATTTGGAACTACCATATTTTCTATATTTTTGACTTTTTTCATAGGTGTTTATTTTACGTACAAATATTTTGTAGTTTCTCCGTCAAAAGGAGCATCAAATGTTCAAAATGTTCAAAATTCATATAATTATTAAATTATATATATCCTATGTATGATATGATATATAGTATCATATATAATGATAATGTTTTTATATATATATCAAGTGGTAAAATATTTTCTTGTAAATATTCGGGTATTTTATCATATATATTATTTATTATTCCACTAAAATAAATTAAGAATACTATAATGACTATTATTAGATTCTTTTTAATCAATTCGACATCTATATATAACATATAATCGTTTTTATTATGTTGATTAAAATGTTGTGAATATGGATTTTGCGACGGATTTGGTGGATATGACGATTGTGACTGAGAAGGATAATATTGATTCGGAGATTGATTATAGGTTTGTTGATGAGATTGATTAGATTGATGAGATTGATTAGATTGATGAGATTGATTAGATTGATGAGATTGATTAGAATATGATGGGTTATTGGGTGAATTAGGTATTCCTATACTTGGCATCTCATGTATTATAGGTGGCTGTAAATTTACATTCATTTCTTTATTATTTTTAGATATTAATATTTCATCTCTGAACTCATTTAGAACATCTTGTACGATAGGATCATTTATATCATTATGTTCGCTACTATTAGTCATTATACCGTAATAATCTAATATTATATTATATTTAGATATTGAATATAATTACGCAACATAATTATATTATATATATTATAATGTTGCTAAATCCTAATTATTTAATTGAATTGCTTACAACTAATAATATAAAAATAAGGAAGTGTATTCATATAGGTGCTCATAAATGCGAAGAATTGCCAATATATATTAAACTAGGATTATCTCATAATGATATAATATGGATAGAAGGAAATAGCGATTTAGTTTCTTTGTCAAAAGATAACAAAATATATAATTATATAATATTAGATAAGGATGATTGTGATATAATATTATATAGAGCAAATGATACATCATCTTCGTCTATTTTAGATATGTATATTCATAAAGAAGTTTATCCGAAGATATCATATATAAATGAAATAAAATCTAAAAGTATTACTATTGATACTTTTTTACATTTACATAATATAAATAGGGAAGAATATAATTTCTTAAATATTGCTATTCAAGGTGCTGAACTATTAGCGCTAAAAGGTGCTATAAATTATTTGAAATATGTAAATATAATATATTGTAAAATACACGAAATAGAATTATATAAAAATTGTGCTAGCATAAAAGAATTAGATGAATTTTTAGGAGGCTATAATTTTAGGCGTATTATAACAATTATGACAGATAAAGGATGGGGTGATGCATTGTATATTACTTCTTAATAGTAGGTATTTTAGGTGGTTTAAGTGCTTTAGGTGGTTTAATTTTATTACATCTTCCTGTTTCTAAATTTCTTATTTCATCTTCTTTACATTTTTTAACACATTTTCCTGTTTTAGGATTAATTTCTTCATCGTCTTTACATGCTTTAGTATCTTTTTGAAGTTTAGGTAGTTTTTTAGGTTCTTTCGAAGGCGTTGGTATAAGTTTTTTAGGTTCTTTCGAAGGCGTTGGTATAAGTTTTTTAGGTTCTTTCGAAGGCGTTGGTATAAGTTTTTTAGGTTCTTTCGAAGGTTTTGGTTTTACAATTTTATCGACAATATCATTTTTAAGAGATATTTTTTGATATGTATAAATTTCTGGAATATCTGATGCTTCATATTTATATTCTAGATATTTGCGTATAGCCCCTTTAGTTTTATCTTTTTTAATTTCTTTCATTAAATCTTCTTTTATAGATAAGTAGTTTTCGTAACTTATATGTGCTAACATTCTTTTATTTTCATATAGTTCTTCATATTTATTCTTCTTTTGATTATTTATATCTTGTTGTTTATCAAAATTATCAAGATATTCTTTAATATCTTTTTTTAAACTATTAACATCATTTGTATTATTATTAGCAATATTTAATATTTTTTTTTCAATATTTCTTAATATATCCATTTAATTATATTGAGGATAAAAATAATTAAGGTAATATAATATCTTCAAACATTCCCTTGTAAAACGTTTGAAGACTCTCATCTGGTTTCATTTGTTCTTCGTATGTACTTCTTGGTATATATTTAACAATTATTTTTTCCTTATCACAAGTATTTTTCTTACTGTAATATCCTTGAACTATTAATATAGTACCTATAAAAAGTAAAAATATTGCAATTGCTTTCATTTCTTAATATTATAATATAGTTTATTTTTATGTATTTCTTTCACTCCATACATCAACCTTCTCAAG
>JGI25914J50564_10000662_pt1 | contig 11600 bp, 9 predicted proteins | sample LauGreSuBDMM15SN_2_FD_50564 | JGI IMG/M metagenome (IMG submission 50564) | reverse complement strand
CCGGCCTGACGATCGGTCCACCAGACCAACGCCAGCAAGGGCAAGGTGCCTGCCGCTGCGCCTAGGCGCAGCGGCAGGCTGGAGGGCAAGGCACTGAGGCGCAGTTGCAGCTCGCGCCGGCCCCGTAGGGGCACCTGCACCAGCAACAGCGACCAAGGATCGGGGGGCAGGCGCCACATCAAAAACGCCGGTAGCAAGACCCCCAAACCCCAACAGAAAAGGCGCTCCACCAGGGGAAAGGGACCGGGATCGCCGCCGGCCAGCAGGAGCAGCAGGCCAAGGGCCTCCAGGGGCCAGGCCGCCAGCCCCAGGAGCTGGACCCAAAGCAGGGGTTCCCTGCTGGCGGTGGCGCCCTGGAGGCTGGTCACGCTCAGGTGCTGAGGGTGCGGCGCTGGGTGACGAGCTTGTAGGCCTCAACCCGGTCGCCTTCCTTCCAGTTGGCGAAGCGATCGCAGCCAATGCCGCACTCGAAGCCCGTGGCCACTTCCTTGACGTCGTCCTTGTTGCGCCGCACGGAATCGAGATCGCCTTCGAACACCTTCTCCTTGCCACGATGCACGCGCACCTTGCAGTTGCGCTGCAATTTGCCATTGGTGACATAGCAACCGGCCACGGCGCTCTTGCCGATGTTGAAGACGGCTCGCACCTCGGCTTCGCCCAGGATTTCCTCGACCAGCTCCGGCTCCAGCAGGCCCTCCATGGCCATCTGGATGTCTTCCAACAGTTTGTAGATGACGTCGTAGTCACGCACATCGACGCCGGTGGCATCGGCAGCCCGCCGGGCCCCGGAGGCCATGGAGGTGTTGAAGCCCACCACCACGGCGCCAGAGGCTGCGGCCAGATCCACGTCCGTTTCGGTGATCTCGCCCGGGGCGGAGAGCAACACCCGCACCTGCACTTCGTCCTGGGGCAGTTGTTCGAGGGAGCCAAGGATGGCCTCGACGCTGCCCTGCACATCGGCCTTGAGGATGAGGTTGAGCTCTTTGAGGTGGCCTTCGCTGGCCTGGCCCGACATCGAGGCCAGGGAGACCCGGCGGGAGGCCATCTGTTGGGCCAAGCGGGTGGCGCGGGCCTCGGTGGCCCGATCCCCCACCACGGCCCGTGCCGTTTTCTCGTCGACGTAGACCTCGAATTCGTCACCGGCGGTTGGCACTTCGCTGAAGCCCAGGGCTTCCACAGCGCAGGAGGGTCCGGACTCCTTCACCCTTTTGCCGGTGTCATCCATTAAAGCCTTGACCTTGCCGAGCACATGGCCGGCGGCCACCACATCGCCAGCCCGCAGGGTGCCGTTCTGGATCAGCAGCGTGGCCACCGGACCCTTGGCCTTGTCGAGGTGGGCTTCAATCACGGTGCCCTTGGCCATGCGGTCGGGGTTGGCCTGCAGGTCCTCCACTTCGGTGACCAGCAGGATCATCTCCAGCAACTTGTCGATGTTGAGACCCTTGAGGGCACTCACTGGCACCATCACCACGTCGCCGCCCCAGTCCTCGGCCACGAGGCCCTGGCCAGAGAGTTCCTGTTTGACCCGCTCGGCAGAAGCGCCTTCCTTATCGATCTTGTTGATCGCCACCACGATTGGTACCTCGGCGGCGCGGGCGTGGCTGATCGCCTCCAAGGTTTGGGGGCGCACGCCGTCATCGGCGGCCACCACAAGCACGGCCACGTCGGTGACCTTGGTGCCCCGGGCGCGCATGGCGGTGAAGGCCTCGTGGCCCGGGGTGTCGAGGAAGGTGATCTTGCGGATCTCCCCGGCATGGGGAATTTCCACCTGGTAAGCGCCGATGTGCTGGGTGATGCCCCCGGCTTCGCCGGCGGCTACCCGGGTTTTGCGAATCGCGTCGAGCAGGCTTGTTTTGCCATGGTCGACGTGGCCCATCACGGTGACGACAGGCGGGCGACGGATGAGGTGAGCTAGATCGCTCTCCTCGATCATCTCGACGGTCTTCTTGGCCGCTTCCTGGACGTCGTCTTCGAGTACGGGTACACCGAACTCTTCGGAGACGGTCTCGATCGTGGATAGGTCGAGGGTCTGGGTGACCGTGGCGATGATCCCTTTGAAGAAAAGGCTCTTGATGATCTCGGAGCTCTCCACGCCCAGGCGGTCGGCTAGCTCCTGAACCGTGAGGTTGCCCTCCGGAACAATCAGCATGTCGGGCCGCACCTGCTTGGCCTCGCGGGAGGCGCGCAGTTCCATGGCGCGGCGGCGTTGGCGCTGACGGGTGGTTTCCTTCTTGCGCTTGCGCATGGCCGCCGTCGGCTTGACGGCCGCCACGGGACCCCGCTTGGGCTTCATCGGCCGCGCCAGGCTGGCCTGCAGCACTAGGGCTTCCTGTTCGCCCGCAAACCCGCCNGTTTCGGCGGTGAGGGCATCATCGTTTTCGCCGATGATGTGCACCTTTTGGCGCTGTTTCTGGGGCGAGCGGCTGCGCAGGGCCTCCAGCTTGGCGCTGTCGTCCCAGTCGGGCCGCCGGGCTTTGGTACTGCCAGGGGGTTGGGGCGTGCGGAAGCCCGGGCGCCTCGGTGCCGAAGGCGGCGTGGCGGTGGGCCGCACCGGTGCATCGGCGGTGCCGCCGGCCTCCGTGGGGCCGCCGGGGCGGCGAGGCGGCGCAGCGATGGGACGGGCACCGGGCTTCTGGAGCTGCATCAGCTCGCCCGGGGCCACGGGTTTGCGCATGCCTTGGGGCATGCCGGGGCGGATCGGACCGGGGGGGGCAGGGCGGTTGCCGCCGGCGCCAGCAGGGCCAGCCGCATCACGGCGGATGGGTTTGCCTACCAATTCCAGGGGGATGCCCTCGGGACGGCTTGGTGGACTGCCCGGTTTGCCGGGTTGGCCGAGCCGGATCGGAGCCCCGGCCCGAATTGGTGGTGCAGCGCCCGGCCGAACGGGGGCGCCGGGGCTGGGCCGCTGGCTCAACGAGGGCCGACCCGAGGGGGGCGCCGGGCGGCTGCCGCCACCACTTGGGCTGGCCTGGCTGGGTTGGCCTGGTTGGGGCCGGCCCACTAGCTGGGGTTTGGCGCCAGCGCCACTGGACCTGCTCACCGGGGTGGTGGGCCGCTGGGGTTGGACAGTGGGCCTGGCCGGTGGGGCACTTGACCTGGGCGCTGGTGCCGTCGAGCCCGGTGGTGTTGGCCGGGGGCTTGTGGCCGGGCGGGGCGCCGGCGTTTCCGGTTTACGGGGGCTGGGTGCCGGGCCGCGACTGACAAGCGTCTGGGCCTGGGGTTGGCCAGCTCTGGCCGGTGCTGGGGGTGCATCAGCCTTGGCCTTAGCCGGGGCAGCAGCAGCGGGTTTGGTGGCAATCAGGGTGGGTTTAGCCGGGCCCGCAGGCTTGGCGGCCCCAGGGGCGGGCTTGCTAGCGATCACGGCTGGTTTGGTGACGATCACCACTGGCTTGGCCGGGGCTGCTGGCTTGGCCGGGGCAGATACCTTGGCCGGGACGGCTGGCTTGCCAGCCAAGGCGGGCTTGCTCGCCATGGCCGGTTTGGTGGCGACTACCTCCGGTTTGACCCCAGGCGGCTTGGGGGATGGGGGCGCGGCTGCTGCTGGCGCCTTGGCTGGGGAGGCCGCCGCTGGTCGGGCAGGCGCGACCACTGGTGCCGCCGCCTGGCTTTCCCTTTCCGGGGGCTTGGGCGGGGCGGAGGGCCTGGGTGGCGCCACCGGCGCCTTTAGGGGGGCCACCGGCGCGCTCGCAGCGGCTGGGGCGGCGGCCTGGGGAGCCGCAGGACTGTCGCTGGTCGAGGCTTTCTTCAACGAAAGGATGGCCTTAGGGGGTTCGCTGGGCTTGACGGGGCCCTGAGCAGCAGGCTTGCCATTGCCCTTGATGAGGCCGCGGATGGCAGCGGCCTCGTCATCGCTGATCGAGCTGCTGTGGCTCTTGGCAGCAATCGACAGCTTGTCGGCGGCTTCGAGCACGTCCTTATTCTCCAGGCCAAGGTCCTTGGACAGCTCGTAAATCCGGACTTTGCCGCTGCTGGTCATTCAGGTCTCCAATCGGTCAGGGCAACAGGTGCCGCCGGGTCCTACNCGCGGTAAGACNACTATTCATCTTGCCTCAGCGCCCGATGGGCTGGTACTGGGCAGCCGACCTTCGAGGGCGGCGTAGATGGAATCTGCAACCTGGCAGCGCAGGGCCCGTTGCAGTTTGCGGCGGCGTTTGGCTTCGCTCAGGCAATCCTGGCGAGGACAGAGGTAGGCCGAGCGGCCCATCCCCGCATCGAGGGCGAGGCTTCCGTCTTGGAGGCGGACCACCCGCCAGAGCTGCTGACGATCNAGCAGTTCCCGGCAGGTGACACAGCGCCTCAGGACGGGCTTTCCCTTCACCGGGCCTCCGCCAGGCCAGGGGCCCCGTCCTCAGCGGCGAGCTCGGCGTCGGATTGGGCGTTGGTTTCAGCCTCCTCTCCCGGGGGCTCTACAGCGGTTTCGCTGCCCATCTGGGATCCATCGCCCTCGACTTCAGCGTCGACTGGCTCAAGGGCGGCGGTTTCGCCGGCCTCTTCGAAAGGAGCTTGATAGGTGTAGCCGTCGCCGACATACTCTTCGTCATCCTCGGGCAGGGGATAGAGCTCGCGCAGGCGGGCATCCTCCTCAGCGCGGGCGGCCTGCTCCACGGCTAGGCGGGCTTCGGCTTCGGCCTGCAGGGCCTCATCCTCCTGGCGCAACGCGATCAATTCGGCCACCTTTTCGTCTTCGCTGGCCTGGTCGTATTCGCTGCTGTTTTTGATGTCTAGCTTCCAGCCGGTCAGCCGGGCGGCCAGCCGCACGTTCTGGCCCTCCCGGCCAATCGCCAGGCTGAGCTGGTCGGGGGGAACCANAACATGGGCGTGCTGGCCTTCGGGATCCACCAGCCGCACCATGTCGACCCGGGCGGGGCTGAGGGAGTTGGCGATGTACATGCCGGGGTCGGGGGACCAGCGGATCACGTCGATTTTTTCGCCGCGCAGCTCATTGACCACCTGCTGGATGCGCGAGCCCCGGGCTCCGATGCAGGCGCCCACCGGATCCACTTCCCGNTCAACGCTGTCAACGGCCACCTTGGTGCGGGGGCCGACCGAGCGGGAGGGGGGATTGGCTTCCCGGGCAACGGCCACGATTCGCACCGAGCCTTCCTGAATTTCGGGAACCTCGTTCTCAAACAGATACACCACCAGGCCGGCATTGGACCTGGAGATAAACAATTGGGGGCCGCGCCGTGCCACCTCACTCACCTCCTTGAGGAACACCTTGAAGGTGGCGTTGGCCCGGTAGTTGTCGTTGGGCAGTTGGTCGCGGCGGGGCAGTTCTGCCTCCACCTCCGGACGGCCCAGGCCCGAGCTCACCCCCATGATCACCGACTGGCGCTCGAAGCGGATCACCCGGGCCGTCAGCACGGGATCCTCCAGGTCGGCAAACTCCTCCTGGATCATGCGGCGCTGCTGGTCCCGCAATTTCTGGGCCAGCACCTGCTTGGTGGTGGATGCGGCCATGCGGCCGAAATCGTCTTTTTCAGGGGTGACATCGAGCACGACCGTGTCACCGATTTGGGCATCCTCGGCGACCTGCTGCACTTCGGCCAGGGCAATCTGGTGGTCGTCGCTTTCGACCTCTTCGACAATGATCTTGCTGGCCAGCACGCGATAGCCCTCTTCATCGAGGTCGAGGGCCACGTCGAAGTTGCTGAAGTAATCCTCTTCAAATGGATCTTCGCTGATGCCCAGATAGAGGGTGCGTCGGTAGCGTTCGTAGCCCTTGAGCAGGGCCTCCCGCAGGGCCGCTTCCACCACCTGGGGAGGCAGCTTCTTCTCTTCGCTGATGTCCTCAATCAGATTGGTCAGGCCAGGGAGAAGAACCAGTGCCATTGGTCGGTTGCGCGGGGAAAAGGAATTTGGGAAGTGAAAGGAAGGGTGCCGGCTGGCGGGCGTCCCTCAGTCTTGAGAGGGGGTGATCAGTTGGACACTGAGCACTTCGGAGCGGGGGATGCGGATGGTGCGCCCCTTGACGTTGAGGTGCAGGTGGTCGTCATCGCGCTCCAGCAGAAGCCCTTCCCGCTGGCTTTCGACACCCTCGGGATCGCGCCGGTGGACCTCGATCGGGAAGCCGCGAAAACTGCGGAAATCCCGCTCCTCCTGCAGCAGCTCACTGACGCCCGGGCTGCTGATCTCAAGCACGTAGGCCTGTTCGAGCAGGCCACTGGCCTCGATCGCATCACCGATGGGACCGCTACAGCTGGCGCAGTCGTCCAGGTTGACATCGCTCCCATCGGCCCGGCGCAACTGAATCACCAGGGTCATGGGGATCCGCTGGTGGAGCAGCTGGCCGCCCCAGAGTTGGAAACCCAAGGAGGCAGCCACCTGGCGGGCCAGGCCGTCCAACTCGGGGGGAAGGGTATCGGCCAAAGCCAAGACAGGGACAGCAGGAGACGGGCAGCCCGTCCGGCATCTGCAGTGATCTGCCCTGCCCACCCCCGATCCCGCAGCATCACAAGGGCTTGGGGAGGTCCTTAGCCCAAGGGCGAAGGAACAAGGGTGTGGAACGGTGATGCCCGCCGGGCACATCAGCAACCTACGTGATGGCGCGGAGCCCTAAAGGGGCCCCCCGGGGTTACGGGCGCCCAGTTCCACAGCGGGGGGTTCGGCGAAGTAGTCACTGCTTTGGACCTCGCCGCGCAGGCTGGGGTCCTGGTTGATGCAACGGGCAAGCTGGTCGTCGCTGTGTAGGAACTGGCAGACCCGCGCCCAGAGCTTGGCCCGGCTGGCCGGGGCGCCCTGGCTGAAATGGACGAGGTCCGTGCCGCCAGCCATCCCCTGGATGTCCACTTGGCAGAGGTTGCAGCGCACGCGGGTGCCAGGGGGGATGGCTGCCATGGCAGGGGAATTGGGATAGCAAAACCTAGGCCTCCGGGCCATCACCTAGTCGGTTGTGGTGTGGTTTGTAGGGGCGTCCTGGCCGCCCTTGGCTGGCCCTCGATAGCCTGCAGCTCCTATCTCTGGCCCGCCGTGCCCCCTTCCAGGCGCCTGACCTTGCCCAGGGCGCGGGCCGGGCTTCTCCCCGTTCTGGCCCCCTTCCTTGCCCCGGTCCTAGTGGCTCTGCTGGTGCTGACCGCTCCCATCGGGGCCGCCGCCTGGGCCTTTGAAGCGGTTCCGGTCCCCCTGGCCGCCACCCCTGCGGCCGAGCCCCCCCTGGCCAAGCCCCGCAGTTTTGTGGCTGAAGCAGTGCAACGGGTGGCGGCCTCGGTGGTGCGGATCGATACGGAGCGCAACGTGCCCCCCGGGGGCCTGGATCCGGCCTTCAGCGACCCCCTGCTAAGGGAGTTGTTTGGCGATCCCTCCTCCCGTTCCCGGGAGCGGGGCCAGGGCTCCGGTGTGGTGATAGATCGCCAGGGGCTGGTGCTCACCAATGCCCACGTGGTCGAGGGCGTCGACCGGGTCGAAGTGACCCTGGCCGATGGCCAGCAGGTGGATGGCAGCGTGCTGGGTACCGATCCGGTCACGGATCTGGCCGTGGTGCGGATCGAGCCTGTGGCAGAGCTGCGCGCCGCCCCCCTCGGCGATTCCGAAGCCCTGGAGGTGGGTGACTGGGCCATTGCCCTAGGCACCCCCTACGGCTTGGAGCGCACCGTCACCCTGGGCATCGTCAGCAGCCTGCACCGCAACATCAACAGCCTGGGCTTTTCCGATAAGCGCCTCGAGCTGATCCAGACCGATGCGGCGATCAATCCCGGCAACTCGGGCGGCCCCTTGATCAATGGGGCCGGCGAGGTGGTCGGCATCAACACCCTGGTGCGCTCCGGGCCTGGGGCGGGCTTGGGCTTTGCCATTCCGATCAACCTGGCCAAGGAGGTGGCTGGCCAGCTCGGCCGCGGCAACAAGGTGGTCCATCCCTACCTGGGGGTTCAGCTGGTGCCGCTCACGGCCCGCCTGGCCCGGGACCACAACCGTGATCCCAATGCCCTGGTCACCCTGCCAGAGCGCGATGGTGCCCTGATTCAGACCGTGTTGCCCGATAGTCCGGCCCAGCGGGCGGGTTTGCGTCGCGGCGATCTGGTGGTGGCCGCCGCTGACCAGGCGGTGGCCAATCCGGCCCGGTTGTTGCGTCTGGTGGAGGCTTCCCACATCGGCGAATCCCTGGCAATCACGGTGTTGCGGGGCGATCGGGAGCTGCGGCTGACGATCCGGCCGGAGGCCTTGCCCGCTGCCAGCTAAGGGCGGTCCCGGCGGCCTCTCGCCTCGCCCCAGATGCCCCTTGCCCTAAACACGGCGCTTGCTACGGTCACGGGCCTTTCCGACCCCGGTGATGGCTGATCTGCAGGACCGCATGAAGCAGGCCGTGGCGGAGGCGGCGGTGCAGCAGATCCGCGACGGCATGGTCGTGGGCCTGGGCTCCGGCTCTACGGCGGCCCTGATGATCCAGGGCCTGGGCGCCAAGCTCCAAAGCGGTGAGCTCAAGGACATCACTGGCGTCACCACCTCCTTCCAGGGGGAAGTGCTGGCGGCCGAACTGGGTATTCCGCTCAAGAGCCTCAATGCCATCTCCCGTATCGATCTGGCCATCGATGGGGCCGATGAGGTCGACCCGGATTTCCAGCTGATCAAGGGCGGCGGCGCCTGCCATGTGCAGGAAAAGCTGGTGGCCCGCCGCGCCGACCGCTTCGTGGTGGTGGTGGATGCCAGCAAGTTGGTGGAGCGCCTCAACCTGGGCTTCCTGTTGCCCGTGGAGGTGCTGCCCGGAGCCTGGCGTCAGGTGCAAGCTGAATTGGGGGAGCTCGGCGGCGATGCCCAGCTGCGCATGGCCGTGCGCAAGGCCGGCCCGGTCGTCACCGACCAGGGCAACCTGGTCCTTGACGTGCGTTTTGCCGGCGGCATCGCCGATCCGGTGAGCCTCGAGCAGACGATTAACAACCTGCCCGGCGTGTTGGAGAACGGTCTGTTCGTCAACATCACCGACCAGGTGCTGGTCGGTGATCTGGTCGATGGTGTCCCTGGCGTGCGGGAGCTGGGGCGCCGTTGAAGGGGCGCCTGAGGCGCCCTCAACCCGCTGCCTCCCTGGACTGGTCTTAGCCCTCCAGGCGCAGCCGCACTGATTGGGCGTGGCTATGGAGCCCTTCGCTGTCCGCCAGGGTGACCACGGCAGGACCGGTGGCCTCCAGGGCCTGGCGGTTGAAGTGGATCAGGCTGGTGTGGCGCAGGAAGGTTTCCACCCCCAGGGCGCTGGCGAAACGGGCCGTGCCGGAGGTGGGCAGGGTGTGGTTGGGGCCGGCCAGATAGTCGCCCACTGCCTCCGGGCTCCAGGCACCTAGGAAGATCGCCCCCGCGTGCTCGATGCGCTTGGCCAGGGGTTCGGGCTGCTCCACCAGCAGTTCCAGGTGTTCGGGCGCAAAGCGGTCGCTCAAGACCGCCGCCGCCTCCAGGTTCGGGCAGACCACCACCAGACCCCAGGCATTCAGGGCTGCCAAGGTGATGGCGGCCCGGGGATGGTGGGCCAGCTGGGCTTCAAGGGCTGCCGGCAGGGCAGCCGCCAGGGCCTCGCTGGTGGTGAGCAGGATGGCTGCCGCCAGGGGATCGTGTTCCGCCTGGGCCAGCAGGTCGGCGGCCACCTGGTCAGCCCGGGCGCTGTGGTCGGCGATCACCAGCACCTCGCTGGGGCCTGCGAGCGAATCGATCGCCACCCGGCCATAAACCGCCTTTTTGGCCAGGGTCACGTAGAGGTTGCCAGGGCCAGTGATCACATCCACCCGCGGGATCGTGGCGGTGCCGTAGGCCAGGGCTGCGATCGCCTGGGCGCCGCCAACGCGGTAGATCTCGTCGACGCCGGCCAGGTGGGCAGCCGCTAGCACCGTGGCGTTCACCTGGCCATCGGGTCCTGGGGGTGTCACCATCACCAGCCGCTTAACGCCGGCCACCCGGGCGGGCACCGCATTCATCAGCACGGTGCTCGGGTAGGAGGCCCGGCCGCCGGGGATATAAATGCCCGCCGTCTCCACGGGGCGCCAGCGCCGGCCTAGCCGTTCGCCATGGGGGCCGGTCAGATCCAGATCGCTGGGGAGTTGGATCTGGTGGAAGGCCAGGATGCGTTCGTGGGCGAGTTCTAGGGCCGCTTTGAGGCGGCTGTCGCACTGGTTCCAGGCGGCCTGGAGCTGCTGGAGAGGGATGCGCAAGGGATCGGGACGCACCCCATCGAAGCGCTCGCTGAGATCGAGCAGGGCCCGATCCCCTTCGGTGCGCACCTGGGCGAGGATGGCGTCCACGGTTTTGATGGCCGCTTCCGCCTGACCGCTATTGGTGCGATCGGCGATCTGGTCCAGTCGCCTGGCCGCCGCGGCCAGATCGCTCAGCACTTCCAGCTCCAGGGCGGCTGCCCCAGGGGTTCTGCCGCTTGGATGCAGGGAGGGGCTGGCGGCCACGGCGCTGGAAGGGTTGAACGGCATTTCAAGTTAAGTCCAAGCCTTCTTGGATCGGGCTAGGGGGTAGGATCTTCGTTTGCTGATTCAGCGCAGAAACCGCCTGTGGCCAATAACAAGTCCTCGAAAAAACGCATCGAGGTTGCCGAACGCAACCGCGTGCAGAACCGCACTTACAAGTCGGCTGTGCGCACCCTGATCAAGCGCTGCTTCAGCGCCTGCTCGGCCTTCAGCCAGGCGCCTGGCGATGACGCCAAGGAAGCCGTTCAGGCCAGCCTGAACGCCGCCTTCAGCAAAATCGACAAGGCGGTGAAGGTTGGTGTCCTGCACCGCAACACCGGCGCCCACCAGAAGGCCCGACTCAGCACGGCCGTCAAACAGGTGGTCGAGCCGGCTGGCGCCCCCCAGGCCTGATCCGACTTCCCGCACCTGCCCCAAGGGCCCGACCGTGACCCAGGCGCATCCCAAGGCCATGTCCCAGCCGACCGCGCTGGCTGCTGATCCCAATGGCCAGCTGGCNGNTGATCCCAGCTTCAAGTTGGTAGACAGCCATTGCCACATCGTGTTTCGCAATTTTGAGGCGGACCTTGATGCGGTGGCCCAGCGATGGCGCGACGCTGGAGTGGTGCGCTTGCTCCATGCCTGCGTCGAGCCGTCTGAAATTGCGGCGATCCGGGCCCTAGCTGATCGTTTCCCGGAGCTGCGTTATTCGGTGGGGGTTCACCCCCTCGATACGCAGCACTGGCATGACCAGACCGCCCAGCAGCTGCGCCAGGCAGCCCTGGACGATCCTCGGGTCGTGGCCATCGGGGAACTGGGACTGGATCTGTTTCGTGAGCAGAACCTGGAGTCCCAACTGGCCGTGCTCAGGCCCCAGTTAGATCTGGCCTGGGAGCTGGACTTGCCAGTGATCATCCATTGCCGGGACGCCGCAGATGCCATGCTCCAGGAACTGGGCCACCGCCAGGCCCAGGACCGATGTCCCCGGGGGGTGATGCACTGCTGGGGCGGAACCCCGGCGGAGATGGAGGGCTTCCTAGCCCTGGGTCTGTACATCAGCTTTAGCGGCACGGTCACCTTTGCCAAGGCTGAAGACACCCACGCCTGCGCCCGCCAGGTGCCTTCAGACCGCTACCTGGTGGAAACCGATTCCCCCTTTCTGGCCCCGGTTCCCCGGCGGGGCAAGCGCAATGAGCCCGCCTACGTGGCCGCCGTTGCCGAACGGGTGGC
>JGI25914J50564_10000657_pt1 | contig 11658 bp, 10 predicted proteins | sample LauGreSuBDMM15SN_2_FD_50564 | JGI IMG/M metagenome (IMG submission 50564) | reverse complement strand
TACCGCGCTCCAAACGTTGATGATTTATCCAAGATCTTCGAATCCGCTCCCGGGAAATTGATTGTTCCAAACAAAGACCTGATTCCAGAAAAAACAGTCTCGGCCGATTTGAGTATTATTTTTTGGAATGGAAGCCGCTTCCAATTTGAAAACACTTTTTTTATAACTAAAATTTTCGACCCGATTTTAACGGATCGATTTACTTTTAACGGTCAATCTTCTGTTATATATGAAGGTGTAAATAGTCAGGTTTATGCCAATCAAAATCAAGGAACTGGCCAAGTTTTTGGTTATTTTGCTTGCGTGAAAGCGTATGTTGCAAAATCGATTTTGTTCTATGGAACTTTTAATTTTACAGACGGNAATGCGCGCAACAGCGCAGGTAGTTTTCCTTTAGATCATATTGCGCCTTTTTATGGGAAAACTGGTTTTAAATTTGAAAGTAAAATAATTAACGTTGACTTTTATTTGTTATATAATGGCAGCAAAAGTTTGTCAAAATACTCGCCTAGTGGAGAAGATAATTTGGGATATGCTCCAGCAAATGGAATGCCAGCTTGGGAAGCATACAACTTGAAAACTTCATTTTTACTTTTAAAAGAACTACATGTTTTTGCTGGTATAGAAAATATTTTAGATACACAATACCGCACTTTTGCATCAGGAATTAATGCTGGAGGTAGGAATTTTTATTTAGGAGGAAAATATAATTTTTAAATTAACAACTTTCGTTTTAATAAAAGCTTGTGGTGAAAACCGCAAGCTTTTTTTAATTTTTGAATTTTGGTATTGATTGAATATACAATTCTTCTACTTTCTTTCGGGCCCAATCTGTTTTTCGCAAAAATGTCAGCGAAGATTTTACACTTGGATTTTCATTGAAACATTTGATTTTTATCAATTCACCCAAAGTGTCAAAACCATAATAGCCAACTAACTGCTCTACTATTTTTTGAAGAGTAATGCCGTGAAGGGGATTGTTTTTTAGTTTTTCCATTTTGCAAATTTATATCAATTTTGTATTACTATTGTTGTTTCATTGTTTTGTTGTTACATTTGTAGTATGTTAAAAACAATTAATATTCTAAACAAGAGGGCTAAATTCGATTTCGAAATTATTGAAACTTATACCGCGGGCATCGTTTTGGCAGGAACAGAAATTAAATCAATCCGATTAGGAAAAGCCAATATTACAGAAAGTTTTTGCGAATTTAGCAACAACGAATTGTTTGCCATCAACACTTATATAGAAGAATATGCGTTTGGTAATCAGTTTAATCACAAAGCCAGAAGTGAAAGAAAACTATTGCTCAATAAGCGTGAATTGAAAACATTGGCAAAAAATGTACAGGCAAAAGGACTCACTATAGTGCCTTTAAAATTGCACACCAACGAAAAAGGTTTGGCTAAATTGGACATTGGTTTGTGCAGAGGAAAAAAGACTTACGATAAACGAGAATCTTTAAAAGAGCAAGACACGAAAAGAGATATTGATCGAATTAAGAAAAATTTCTAATTTTTTTCTAATTTTTTTGTTTGTTGCAATTCGTCTTTTCTATTAGTAAAATGTAAAATAACCTAGCTCTAAATTTCTTGTTTAGATATATAATCATTTAAAAGTTAGTTTGTTTAAAAAATAAACTAAGTAAAAGTATAAATTTTTTCTTCACTATTTGATTTAAATTTTTATAGAAATTATCCAACCTTTTTATTTACTTTTGAGTTATGAAATNAAATGCAAATAAAATATCTATCATTTTTATAATACTTTCGTTTGTATTTGCAAGAACGAGTTTTGTTTTTTTAGAAAAAGAAAATTTTACTCAATCTCACCTATTTAAACATTTGTTTTTAGATGTTTTCTTTATCTTGACTATAGGACTACTTATTAGGTATTTTATTATAAGAAGTGAAAAAGTAAACAAATTTAATTTTGAGAAATTAAAAAATTCAAATAATGAAATTCGTGAAGCAAAAGAGCGCTATGATATTGTTGCAAAAGCTACCAGTGATACCATTTGGGATTGGAATATAAAAAACAACGAGTTTGTTTTCAATAAAGGAATTCAAGGCATTTTTGGTTATGATAAAGAAGAGGTTGGAAATACGCCAAAATGGTGGTTTGATCGTATTCATCCTCAAGATATTATCAGAATTTCTATCAGTATTTATGGTTTTTTAGAAAAAAAATCGCAAAAATGGCAAGACGAATACCGTTTTAAATGCAAAGACGGAAGCTACAAATATATTTTAGAGAGGGGTTTTTTGGTATTTGATGATAATCTTCAGGCTATCAGAATGATTAGTGCCATGCAAGATATAACTCAACAAAAAATTGAAGAGCAACGACTTAAATTGTTAGAAACTGTTATTGTAAATACAAAAGATGCGGTAATTATTGCAGATGCAGATAATTCTGATTTGAAAATTCCTAAAATAGTATTCGTAAATGAGTCTTTTTCAATTATGTCGGGTTATCAATACAATGATGTTGTAGGTCAATCTCCCGTTATATTTTATAAAGAAAATGATCCGGAATTAGAAACATTAATTTCATGTTTAGCAAATATTCAAGAATGTGAAATTGAAACACTAAGTTACAAAAAAAACGGCGAAGCTTATTGGGTTCAATTTTCAATGGTGCCCGTTTTTAATGCAGAAAAAATACATACCCATTGGATTTCCATTCAAAGGGACATAACGGAAAGAAAAAATCAAGAAAAAGAAAAAGAACAACTCATAAAAGAACTGACTCAGAATAACAAAGATTTACGCCAGTTTTCTTACATCACTTCGCACAATTTGAGGTCGCCACTTTCAAATTTAATTGGTTTGTTAAAATTATCTGAAGATATCGTAATTGAGAATCAAGAACTCAAACTTATAGTTGATGGATTTTCAAAATCAACTTATTTGTTAAATGAAACTATTTCAGATTTAGGAAAAGTCGTAATTATTCGAGATAACCCCTCAATTGACAAACAAAATGTGGTGCTTTTTGAATCAATTGAAAATGTATTGGATCAAATAGCTATTTCAGTTAAAAAAACCAATCCATTAATTGAAATTAACATTAAAAAAGATGCTTATATTTATGCTAACAAAGCCTATTTAGAAAGCATTATTTTGAATTTAATTACCAATTCTATCAAATATAAATCAGAAATAAGACCACTAAAAATTAAAATTGATTTGGTAGAAGAAGAAACATTAACTACCATTACTTTCCAAGACAATGGTTTGGGAATTGATTTAGTAAAGTATAAAGATAAAATTTTTGGTTTGTACCAAAAATTTCATAATTATCCTGANAGCAAAGGTTTAGGATTGTATTTGGTAAAATCGCAAATCGAAAGTATGGGCGGAAAAATTGAAATTGAAAGCGATGTTGACGTAGGAACAAAATTTAGTATTTATTTTAAAAATCCCCAATAATATGTATAGAAAAGTACTTTGTATCGATGACGATCCAATTGCGTTATTANTTTCTAAACTTGTATTAACGAAAGCTAATTTTGCCTCAGAAATTGTGCCTCTCCATAATGGAGAAGTAGCATTGAATTATTTAGCACTAAATGAAACTAAAAATAATTACGATAGCAATCAAAATTTAATCGTTTTTTTAGATTTAAACATGCCCATTATGGATGGATGGGAATTTTTAGAAAAATTCCAAAGTCAATATTATGTCAATTATCCAAATATAAAAATTATTTTACTTACTTCTTCTGTTGACCCAAGTGATAAAGAGCGAGCAAATCAATTTCCGACTGTTTTAGAATTTTTGTCAAAGCCCCTTTCGAAGGAGGTTTTAAGCCGATTAGTAGAAAATTATAATTTATAAGTCATTCGACCGTCATAGCTTTTAATTTCATTCTATAAGCTTCAAGTGCAATTGATTTTGAAATAAATCCATGGTATTTACTGTTTTTTAGTACAGGTAAAAATGCTACTTTGCTAATTTCAAACTTATTCATTACTGTCTCCATTGTGTCAGTTGGATAAATAATTTCCTTTGGCTGACACATAATTTCTTGAACTCGAGTGTATTTTACTTTAAAATTACTAAAAATAATTTCTCTGATATCATTAAAATGTACNATTCCTAGCAGTTGGTTTTCTTTGTCAACAACAGCAAAAATTACTTGGTTTGAATGTGAAATTAAATCAACCAATTTCTCTAANTTTTCTTCGGGTGAAATAGTCAAAAAATCNGTTTGAATAATTTTGTTAATGTCTATTGTGGTCAATATGTTTTTGTCTTTNTTACTTGTAAAAACATTTCCTTTTTTTGCNAGGTGCTTTACGTCTAAAGAATGTTTTTCAAATTTGCGAGAAACCGCAAAACTTATTGAAGACACAATCATAAGTGGAATCATAAGATTGTAACCACCAGTGATTTCTGCAATTAAGAAAATGGCCGTTAGTGGCGCATGAAATAATCCACTTAATATGCCAGCCATTCCTACTAACGTAAAATTAGAAATGGGCAATTTTGTGATGCCAAACAAGTTGATTAATTTTGAAAAGAAAAAGCCAACATAAGAACCCATAAATAGGGAAGGAGCAAAGTTGCCCCCATTTCCGCCACTTCCGAGTGTTATTCCCGTTGCAAAAACTTTAAGTAAAACCGTCGCACCAATAAACAAAAGTAAAACCCAATTGTTGTTTCTAAAGTCGCTAAAAAGTGTATTTTCTAACAAAATTCCTGGATCGTTTTCTGATAGCGTTTTTATACTTTCATAACCTTCTCCAAAAAGTGTCGGAAAAACAAATATTATTCCTGCCAAAATTGAAGCTCCAAAAAATGCTTTTTTATAAGGACTTAATTTAGATTTAGAAAAGTAATTCTCTATTTTTTGAAAATTTCTCGCATAATAAACAGCCACAAATCCTGTTAATAGGCCTAATAAAACATAGTATGGAATGTTATGAAAATCAAAGGTTTGTTGTTGTTTAAAAGAAAGCAAAACGCTTTCATCTAAAANAATTGCTGAAACCAAAGAACCGGTCGCTGCGGCTATCATAATAGGGGTAAAAGCTGAAATACTTACATCNACCAACAGCACTTCGATAGCAAACAAAACACCTGCAATTGGTGCATTAAAGGCAGCTCCAATACCTGCTGCAACTCCACAGCCAATTAAAAGCGTTCTATCGCTATAACTCAATTTGTATTTTTGGGCATAATTCGAGCCAAAAGCTGCTCCAGTAATCACAATTGGACTTTCTAGACCCGCAGANCCGCCAAGACCAACAGTTAATGAGCTGGTTACAATTTGCGCATACATCTGTTTTTTGGGAATAATACTTGCTTTTTTCGCAACCGCATACAAAATTTGCGAAGTTCCTTTTTCAATGCTTCCGCCAAGAACTTTTTTTACAACAAGAACAGTCAATAAAATGCCTATTATTGGTAAAATACTGTTGATGAAACTCAATTTTAAAATTCCATTAATGTAAGTTGCAAATTCAAAAACTTTATGGGCAAAAGTTTTTAAAACAATCACCGCAAATGCTGAAGAAATCCCCACTAAAACACTCGATAAAAAGATAAACTGTTTGCTCGTTAACTTATTTTGTGCCCAAACCAATAAACTTTCAAATTTATTTATAATTTTTTTGAACATGGTGTCAAATCAGTTGGTTTAAAATGTATTTATGCTATTGAAAATCAAAACTTTAAAGTTCTAAATAATTTGATTGCAAAGTTATCAAAAATTAATGCAAAAGCAATTAAGTTTAACGAAAATCAAATTGTACATTAAACAGTTAAAAAATAACTCAGTGGATTATTCAAATATATCGTTTAAAAAGCAATATTGTTTTTTAATTTCCATAAAATCTCACTAATTTAGCCATTGAAATTTACAGCAATTGAATCAAACTATCAAAATTATTGAATGTCCACGCGATGCTATGCAAGGCATAAAACCTTTTATTCCAACAGACCGAAAAGTGGCTTACATTCAGTCTCTTTTGCGCGTAGGATTTGATAGTATCGATGTTGGTAGTTTTGTTTCTCCAAAAGCTATTCCGCAAATGCAAGACACCAAAATGGTTTTGCAACAATTAGATTTATCTGTGACCAAAAGCAAATTGTTGGCCATTATTGCTAATACGCAAGGTGCAATTTTAGCTGCTGAACATAGGGAAATTCAATATTTAGGATTTCCATTTTCGATTTCGGAAAATTTTCAAATGCGCAACACACATAAAACAATTGCAGAATCGATTGTAACCTTGCAGGAAATCCTTGAAATTGCCTTTAAATCAGATAAAGAAGTGGTCGCTTATCTTTCAATGGGATTTGGAAACCCTTATGGTGACCCGTGGAATGTTGAAATCGTTGGAGAATGGACAGAAAAATTATCGAAATTGGGTGTAAAAATTTTATCCTTGTCTGATACTGTGGGCAGTTCAACACCAGAAATAATCAGTTATTTGTTTTCTAATCTAATTCCAAAATATCCCCAAATTGAATTTGGAGCCCATTTGCATACCACTCCAGACAAATGGTTTGAAAAAGTAGATGCTGCNTATCAAAACGGTTGTCGGCGATTTGATGGAGCGATTCAAGGATTTGGCGGATGCCCAATGGCAACGGATAATTTAACAGGAAATATGCCAACTGAGAAACTATTGTCTTATTTTACTTCCAAGAAAGAAAACACCAATACTAGCCCAATGAGTTTTGAAAGTGCTTATAATGAAGCTACTAAATTGTTCAGGGAATTTCATTAATTTGTTTTTGATTTAAAAAATCAATTAATGCTTGGGTTGCCTTTCCTCTGTGGCTAATTTTGTTTTTTAATTCTAAATCCAATTCTGCAAATGTTTTATTGTAGTGCTCGGGTTTAAAAATCGGATCATAACCAAAACCCAAATCCCCTTTTTTTTCAGTTGTAATTTCGCCTTTTGCAATTCCCGTAAAGAGGTGCTGTTTTCCTAGAACATTCAAAGCGATTACCGTTTTAAATTGCGCTGTTCTATTGCTTTGGTCTTTCAAATTGTCCAACAATTTATTGATGTTGTCGTTGGCATTTTTATGTTCTCCTGCATATCTTGCTGAATATACTCCGGGTTTGCCATTCAAAACCTCCACTTCTAAACCAGTATCGTCTGCGAAACAATCAAAGCCATATTTTTGTGTAACGTAATTGGCTTTCAGAATGGCATTTCCTTCAATAGTTATGGCGGTTTCTTCTATTTCTTCAAAACAACCAATACTTTCTAAACTAATGATTTCAATGTTTTTCGGAAGCATACTTTTAATTTCAAAAATTTTGTTCGGATTGTTTGTTGCAAATACGATTTTCATAAGTTGATCGAATTACGTTTATTTTTATAAGATTTAATAACAATTCAGTAACTTTCTTGATTTAACTATTGGTTAGTTTTGTGCCTTTAAAACAATTAAAATTGTAAAAAATGAGAAGCCAAACTGCCAAAAAATATTCGAGAGATAATTTCCATCGTTTTCACTCGAACAGAAACATCATTTCGATTGCTATTTTTATTTTATATTTTGTGCTTAGTTATTTTTATTTGTCCAATTTTAAAATAAACTAAATATACAATTATTCATTTTGACAAATTGGCTGTGCTTTAAATATTAAGTAAATCGCAGGCGTACAAATACATGCTTAATACCTTTTTTGTCTGAATCTCTTTCGTCGATTTCTAAAATATCCGACATCGATTTCAGCATCGGCGTTAGTTTTGAAAATCCATAATTTCGTGGGTCAAATTCAGGTTTTTTCTTCACAATCAAATTGCCTACATCTCCTAAAAATGCCCAACCATCTTCGTCGCCGATGGCTTCTAATGTGGCTTCAATTAATTCGATTGTTTGACTGTCAATTTTTATCGCAACTTCTTTTTCTAGTGGTTTTTTGTTTCCAATATTTGTTGAAGGTTTTGGTGTTTTTTTAGCAATTGCACCATCTAAAACTTCAATGTAAATAAATCTGTCACAAGCAACAATAAAAGAATTCGGTGTTTTTTTCTCACCAATTCCAATTACTTTCATGCCCGATTCTCTTAAACGAATGGCTAAACGTGTAAAATCAGAATCGCTCGATACGATGCAAAAACCATCTACTTTTTCTGAATATAGCAAGTCCATCGCATCAATAATCATAGCGCTATCGGATGAATTTTTCCCAACCGTATAGCTATATTGTTGAATAGGAGTAATGGCATGCTCCAATAAAACGGACTTCCAGCCGTTGGCATTTGGCTTGGTCCAATCGGCATAAATTCTTTTAGTAGTTGGAGTGCCAAATTTTGCAATTTCTTCCATCATTCCTTTTACATTGCTGTATGGAACGTTGTCGGCATCAATCAAAACCGCTAATTTAAGTTCTTTGCTTGTGGACATAATTTTAATAATTAAATAAAATTTTAAATTGATTTAGCATTTTTTATAGAATGGTAAAAAGCAATTCTAAACCTTTTCAAAAGTACAAAACTAAATTGATAATTGCCTTGCTAATTTATTGATAGCAGTAAGAATGAAAATTTGATCTCTTGATTGCTTTACAAAAATATTTTAATTATTTAATAATATTTGAAGAAAAAGAAATGGTTGACTGAAAAATTAATTGATTAAAACAATTATATTTGTTAACCATAAATGATTTCCCACGATAAAATCACTTTTTCAAAAAGATGTTCGTGAAGTTGAATTTAAAAATGCTCAAAGAATAAGTAATTTAAGGTTATAATATTCAACAATTGAATGAACAAAGTACAATCATATTCTCTTTTTACCGATTTTGATATTGATCTTTTCAAAGCAGGAAAACACTTTCGGTTGTATGAAAAATTAGGAGCGCATCTGATTGAAGTCGATGGTATTCAAGGCGTTTATTTTGCGGTTTGGGCGCCAACGGCAGACTCGGTTTCTGTAGTTGGCGATTTCAATTATTGGACGCAAGGCGAACACCCATTGCAAGTGCGTTGGGATGCTTCGGGTATTTGGGAGGGTTTTATTCCGAATATACAAAAAGGCACTACCTATAAATATAAAATCCAATCGAATAACGGCGGAATTATTAGCGAAAAAGCAGATCCATTTGCGCTTTATTGTGAACATCCTCCTCACACGGCATCAGTTGTTTGGGATTTAGATTATAAATGGAATGACAAAAATTGGATGGATAGCCGGGTGGATAAAAATGCCCTCGACAAGCCCTATTCTGTTTACGAAGTGCATTTGGGTTCTTGGAAACGCAATGCAGAGGGTAAGTTTTTAACGTATCTTGAATTGGCTGAAAAATTGGTCAATTATGTAAAAGAAATGGGTTTTACACACGTTGAGTTGATGCCCATAATGGAATATCCTTACGACCCTTCTTGGGGTTATCAGTTGGTGGGTTATTTTGCGCCAACTTCTCGCTTTGGGAAACCACAAGATTTGATGTTTTTGATAGACCAATTTCACGCAGCTGGCATTGGAGTAATTCTCGATTGGGTGCCTTCTCACTTTCCAGAAGATGCGCACGGACTTGGTTTTTTTGATGGTTCCAATCTTTTTGAACATCCTGATAGAAAAAAAGGTTATCATCCCGATTGGAAAAGTTTGGTTTTTAATTATGGTCGCAACGAAGTACGTTCGTTTTTGATCAGCAATGCCATTTTTTGGCTTCAAAACTACCATATCGACGGACTTCGTGTAGATGCGGTAGCTTCTATGTTGTACCTTGATTATTCGCGGAAAGAAGGCGAATGGGAACCTAATATTTATGGTGGTAGAGAAAATTTAGAGACCATTAGTTTCTTAAAAGATTTTAACGAAGCGGTTTATTCTAATTTTAATGGCGTGCAAACCATTGCAGAAGAGAGCACCAGTTTTCCGATGGTTTCTCGACCAACTTTTGATGGAGGACTTGGTTTTGGTATGAAATGGATGATGGGATGGATGCACGATACACTCCAATATTTTCAAAAAGAGTCTGTTTATCGAAAATTCCACCAAAATGATTTGACTTTTTCTGCTACTTATGCGTTTTCAGAAAATTTTATGTTGCCTTTTTCTCATGATGAAGTGGTTTATGGTAAAAANTCNATTTTAGGAAGAATGCCGGGTGACGAATGGCAACGATTCGCTAATTTGCGNTTGCTTTATGGTTATATGTTTACTCATCCTGGTACAAAATTACTGTTTATGGGATGTGAATTCGGACAATCGACTGAATGGAATTTTGAAGGNAGTTTAGATTGGAGATTGCTTGAATTGGGATACCACGATGGCATCAAAAAAGTGGTTACNGANTTAAATGCTTTATACAAAAATCAACCTGCTTTGTTTGAAAAACAATTCAGCGCAGAAGGTTTCGAATGGATTGACTATACCGACCATCAAAATGCCGTTATGTCTTATATCCGCAAAGGAAACAACCCAAAAGAGCATTTGGTGGTTGTTTGTAATTTCACGCCTGTAGTGCGAACAAATTACCGCATTGGTATTCCTACAAAAGGGAAATTAACGCAAATTTTCAATACAGACGATAACATTTATTCTGGCAGCGGCGTTACCAATGCCAATTCAATCGTTATTGAAGATGAGCCATGGAACGGAAGACCATTTTCTGCGGAGATTGTATTGCCACCGTTGGGCGTTGTAGTTTTTAAAATAGAATAGCATATAGTTTTAGTTCAACGCGAACTTCGAAACTAATTATTTTCTATTAAAGGTAATATTTAAAACGGGACGTAAAATTAATATACTCGTTATTGAAACTTCATTTTTAAGTTGAGTTCCCACGCAAATTCTTATAACTTTTCATTAAGATAGCGCGAAGTCTGGAGACATTCTCGCAGCATTTCAGCGGATGAACTCTTTGCGGAGCTGGGCTATCCTGATGATTTCATTCTTGATCTTTTTCGTAGCCTTCATAATAATACGATTGTTCAATTCCTTTGAAGATAATTTCCCTATTGTCAACTTCGTCTGTTAGATTTTCTTGTAATAATGTCCGTAATTCTAAATCGTTAATAGGACTTCTTTCCATTGCTTGTAGATAAAGAGTTTTGTCAACGAATTGCCAATTTACAACTTTGTTAAGTCTATTTTTTAAAATCATATCCAACCAAATTCTCATAGATCTGCCGTTACCTTCCATAAATGGATGAGCTATATTCATCTCGACATATTTGGCTATAATTTGTTGAAAATTATTTTCTGGCATTTGCTCGATCTTCAATAGAATTTCACTGAGATATAAAGCGTTTGCAAATCTAAAACCGCCTTTTGAAATATTTAGTTTTCTTATTTCTCCAGCAAAATCATATAGGCCATCAAATAGATAACCATGTATTTCTTTANGGCCTTTAGTAGTACCAATTTCTATTTTGTCAATATCATTCGATTCAAACAATCGATATGCGTTTTCTAAACTATTCTTGTCAATATTTTTCATAAAGATTTAGCTCCAATTTAAGTCCATTACAAAAATACTTTAAATGGATGAAATAATATATTAATGGTCAGAATTTCTTGGTTTCGTCGAGGTTTAGGAGTTCCCACGCAAATTCTTATAACTTTTCATTAAGAATAGCGCAAAGTCTGGAGACGTTTGCGCAGCATTTCAGAAGATGAACTCTTTGCGGAGCGGGATTTTTAATTAAATAAAATATATACTATTGAAAACA
>JGI25914J50564_10000654_pt1 | contig 11698 bp, 21 predicted proteins | sample LauGreSuBDMM15SN_2_FD_50564 | JGI IMG/M metagenome (IMG submission 50564) | reverse complement strand
GCAATCCACTACGACCCGCACCGCAACGCCCGCCTGGCCCTGCTCTTCTACTCCGATGGCGAGAAGCGCTACATCCTGGCTCCGGCTGGGATCGAAGTCGGTCAAACCGTGGTCTCCGGCCCGGAGTCACCGATCGAAACCGGCAACGCCCTGCCGCTCTCGTCCATTCCCCTGGGCTCCAACGTTCACAACGTTGAGCTCTACGCCGGCCGCGGCGGCCAAATGGTGCGCACCGCCGGCGCCAGCGCCCAGGTAATGGCCAAGGAAGGCGATTACGTCGCCCTCAAGCTGCCCTCCACCGAGGTGCGCCTCGTTCGCCGCGAGTGCTACGCCACCCTGGGTGAAGTGGGCAACGCCGAGGTGCGTAACACCAGCCTCGGCAAAGCCGGCCGCAAACGCTGGCTCGGACGCCGCCCCGAAGTGCGCGGCAGTGTGATGAACCCCTGCGATCACCCCCACGGTGGTGGCGAGGGTCGGGCACCGATCGGTCGGGCGGGTCCCGTCACCCCCTGGGGCAAACCGGCCCTGGGATACAAGACCCGTAAGCGGAACAAACCCAGCAATCGGTTTGTGCTCCGGAAACGTCGCCGCACCTCCAAGCGGAGCCGTGGCGGACGCGATTCCTGATGAACCACACCGCTTTGCTTTTCGCTTAAACCACCATGGGACGTTCACTCAAAAAAGGTCCGTTTGTTGCTGACAGCCTGCTTCGCAAGGTTGAAAAGCAAAACGCCACCGAAGACAAATCCGTCATCAAGACTTGGTCGCGGGCTTCCACGATCCTGCCGATGATGATCGGTCACACCATTGCCGTCCATAACGGCAAGGCCCATCTCCCCGTCTACGTGACGGAACAGATGGTGGGCCACAAACTCGGAGAATTCGCGCCCACGCGTACCTTCCGAGGCCACATCAAGGACAAGAAAGGAGGTCGCTAGGACATGGCCAACCCACCCCCCACCCAGGCACTCGCCCACGGGCGCTTCATCCGAGGCTCCGTGTCAAAGGTCCGTCGCGTGCTCGACCAGATCCGTGGTCGGACCTATCGGGACGCCTTGATCATGCTGGAGTTCATGCCCTACCGCTCCACCGGACCCATCACCAAGGTGCTGCGTTCGGCCGTGGCCAACGCTGAACACAACATGGGCCTGGATCCGTCCTCCCTGGTGATCACCACCGCTAGCGCTGACATGGGTCCGTCCCTGAAGCGCTTCCGGCCCCGCGCCCAGGGTCGCGCCTACGCGATCAAAAAACAGACCTGCCACATCAGCATTGCTGTGGCCCCTTCCGCCTGACCCCCGAGGACACCGACCGATGGGACACAAGATCCATCCAACCGGACTGCGCCTGGGGATCACCCAGGAACACCGGTCCCGCTGGTATGCACCCAGCAAAACGTATCCGACCCTCCTCCAAGAGGACGACCGGATCCGCAAGTTCATCCACAAGAAATACGGCGCCGCTGGCATCAGCGACGTGCTGATTGCCCGTAAGGCCGACCAGCTTGAAGTGGAACTCAAGACCGCCCGCCCAGGCGTGCTTGTCGGCCGCCAAGGCACCGGCATTGAGGACCTCCGCACCGGTATCCAAACGACCATTGGCGATCGCAACCGTCAGGTGCGCATCAACGTGGTCGAAGTGGAGCGCGTCGACGCCGACGCCTTCCTGCTGGCCGAATACATCGCCCAGCAATTGGAAAAGCGGGTGGCCTTCCGACGGGTCATGCGCATGACCGTGCAGCGGGCCCAACGGGCTGGCGTGCTTGGCCTCAAAATCCAAGTGAGCGGTCGCCTCAACGGCGCCGAGATCGCCCGGACCGAATGGACCCGCGAAGGTCGTGTTCCCCTGCATACCCTGCGGGCCGACATCGACTACGCCACCAAGGTGGCCACAACCACCTATGGCGTCCTGGGCATCAAGGTCTGGGTGTTTAAGGGCGAAGTGCTGCCAGGGCAATCCGACAAGCAGCCGGTGGGTGTTTCACCCAAGCGGCGCGCGAATCGGCGGCCCCAACAGTTCGAAGACCGCTCCAACGAGGAGTGATCAGGAAATCTAAATTATGCTAAGTCCTAAAAGAGTCAATTTNCGCAAACAGCAGCGGGGCCGCATGCGCGGCGTCGCCACCCGGGGCGCCACGATTGCCTTCGGTGAGTATGCGCTTCAGGCCCAAGAATGTGGCTGGATCACCTCCCGCCAAATTGAAGCCAGCCGTCGGGCCATGAGCCGCTACGTCAAGCGGGGCGGCCAGATCTGGATCCGGATCTTCCCGGACAAGCCCGTCACCATGCGCGCGGCCGAAACCCGGATGGGCTCTGGTAAGGGCAACCCAGAGTTCTGGGTGGCCGTGGTCAAGCCCGGTCGCATCCTCTTTGAGATGGGTGGTGCCGAACTCACCCCCGAAATCGCCAAGGAGGCCATGCGTCTGGCCCAGTTCAAACTGCCGATCAAGACCAAGTTCCTGAGCCTGGCCGACCAGGCTCCCTCTGGTGCTGCCGTCAAGGCCAGCCCAGAAGCCGCCGTCACCGTGGAGTCCTGACCATGGCCCGTCCCGACATCGCCGAGGCCCGCAAGCTCACCGACGGCGAGATCAATGATCAGATCGATGGCATCCGCCGCGAACTGTTCACCTTGCGCTTCGAGCAGGCCACCCGCCGGCTCGAAAAACCCCACCGTTTCAAAGCTGCCCGCATCCGGCTGGCCCAATTGATGACGGTGAAAACGGAGCGCAGCCGCGCCACCGTCGCCTCCTGAACCCCCACTGAAACGCCATGGCACTCAAGGAAAGGGTCGGCACCGTCGTCAGCGACAAGATGGAAAAAACGGTGGTAGTGGCGGTCGAAAACCGCTTCCCCCATCCCATCTATCAAAAGACCGTCAGCCGCACCACCCGCTACAAAGCCCACGACGAGGAGAATTCCTGCCGCGTGGGTGACCGGGTTCGCATTACCGAAACCCGTCCCCTCAGCCGCACCAAACGTTGGGCCGTGGCTGAAATCCTGTCCCCATCCAGCGCCAGCTGAGGAGTCCCAACCGATGATTCAGCAGGAAACCTACCTAAACGTCGCTGACAACAGCGGCGCCAAGCGCATCCAATGCATCCGGGTGCTCGGCACCAACCGGCGTTATGCCCACGTCGGTGATGTGATTGTGGCCGCCGTCAAGGACGCCATGCCCAACATGGGCGTCAAGAAGTCCGATGTAGTCAAGGCCGTTGTGGTGCGCACCCGCGCCACCCTGCGCCGCGACACCGGCAACTCGATCCGGTTTGACGACAACGCCGCCGTGATCCTGGGCAACGACAACAACCCCAAGGGCACCCGCGTGTTCGGTCCCGTCGCCCGTGAACTGCGGGAGCGGAACTTCACCAAGATCGTGTCCCTCGCTCCGGAGGTGATCTGACCATGGCAACCGCCACCCCCAAGGCCAAGCCCACCACGCGCATCAAGATGCGCGTCAAAAAGGGCGACACCGTCCAAGTGATCAGCGGCAAGGACAAGGGCAAGACCGGTGAGGTCCTGCGCACCCTGCCCACGGAAAACCGGCTGATCGTGCAGGGCATCAACCTGCGCACGCGCCATGTCAAGCCAACGCAAGAAGGCGAGACAGGCCGCATCGTTACCGAGGAAGCCTCGCTGCACGCCTCCAATGTGATGCTGTATTCCACCGATAAAAAGGTGGCCAGCCGCGTCGAGATCGTTGTCAACGCAGACGGCACCAAACAGCGCCGCCTCAANAAAACCGGTGAACTGCTCCCTTGAGCAGCCCCCCGNGTTTTGCCCCATTCCCCATCCCCTGACCCGATCCCGTCCGCCTTCTGACAACGCCCAGAAGCGCACCCCCTTCCCCCCGCCATGTCCCTCAAACAGAGCTATCGGGAGACGATCCAGCCCAAGTTGCTGAAAGATCTCAATCTCTCGAACGTCCACGAAGTCCCGAAGGTGCTCAAGGTCACCATCAACCGGGGCCTAGGTGAGGCCGCCCAGAACGCCAAGGCGCTCGAGGCCTCGATCCAGGAAATTGCCACGATCACCGGCCAAAAGGCCCTGGTGACCAGGGCGAAAAAAGCCATCGCTGGTTTCAAGATTCGTGCCGGCATGCCAATCGGCGTTGCTGTCACCCTTCGCGGCGACCGCATGTACGCCTTCCTGGAGCGCCTGATCAACCTGGCCCTGCCCCGCATCCGGGACTTCCGCGGCGTCAGCCCGAAAAGCTTTGACGGCCGGGGGAACTACACCCTGGGTGTCCGCGAGCAAATCATCTTTCCGGAGATTTCCTTCGACAAGATTGACGCCATCCGGGGCATGGACATCACCATCGTGACCAGTGCCCGTAACGACGAAGAGGGCCGGGCCCTCCTCCGCGAGATGGGAATGCCGTTCCGCAGCAACTGAGCCCTCCTCGGACCCGACCCATGGCCAACCACGACCCAATTTCAGACATGCTCACTCGCATCCGCAATGCGAGTGAGAAGCGCCACCAGACCACCAAGGTGCCTGCCTCGCGCATGGCCCGCAGCATTGCAAAAGTGCTGCAGCAGGAGGGATTCATCAGCGACATCTCCGAAGAAGGAGAAGGCGTTTTGACCACCCTCGTGCTTGGTCTCAAGTACAACGGCAAGCACCGCCTGCCGATCATCCGTTCCGTGCAACGGGTGAGCAAGCCAGGCCTGCGGATTTACAAGAACACCCGCCAGCTCCCCAAAGTGCTGGGCGGTCTCGGTGTGGCCATCATCTCCACCTCCAAAGGTGTGATGAGCGACCGTGACGCCCGCAAACAGGGCGTGGGCGGCGAAGTGCTCTGCTATGTCTACTGAACTGGGAGGTTTCCATGTCTCGTATTGGTAAAGCACCAATTTCTGTTCCCGATAAGGTCAGCGTCAGCCTCAACGGCCTCGCTGTCACCGTGAAGGGCCCCAAAGGGGAATTAAGCCGCACCCTGCCCGACGGGGTGAGCATTGCCCAAGACGGCAACACCATTGTGGTGAGCCCGACCAGCAGCCACCGCCGCTCGCGCGAGCGCCACGGCCTCTGCCGCACCCTTGTGGCCAACATGGTCGAAGGGGTGAGCCAGGGCTTCACCCGCAAGCTCGAGATCATCGGCGTGGGCTACCGCGCNGCTGTTCAGGGCAANAAGCTGGTGGTCAGCGCCGGTTACAGCCATCAGGTCGAGATGGATCCTCCTGCCGGCATCACCTTCGCCGTCGATGGCAACACCACGGTGTTGGTGTCTGGCGCCGACAAGGAGATTGTGGGCAACGAAGCCGCCAAGGTGCGGGCCATTCGTCCCCCTGAGCCCTACAAGGGCAAGGGCATCAAGTTCGAAGGCGAGAAGATTCTCCGCAAAGCCGGCAAGACCGGTAAGAAATGAGATCTGTCTGATCGCCGTTACCCTGCATCCCCATGGCCACCCTCTCCCGCAAACAGCAGACCCAGAAGCGACACCGTCGCCTGCGCCGCTACCTCAATGGCAGCGCCGTGCGTCCACGCCTGGCTGTGTTCCGCTCCAACAACCACATCTACGCCCAGCTCATCGACGACGACGCCCAGAGCACGATCTGCTCCGCGTCGACCCTCGACAAGGATCTGCGCGTCACGGTCAAAACCGGTGCCACCTGCGATGCCTCTGTGGCCGTCGGGGAGCTGGTCGCCCAGCGCGCCCTCGCCCAGGGCATCCAGCAGGTGGTCTTCGATCGAGGCGGCAACCTGTACCACGGCCGGGTCAAGGCCCTGGCTGACGCCGCCCGGGAAGCGGGCCTTCAGTTCTGATCCCTGCTCTCACCATGACCGAAACCAACGATCAAATCCAGTCCAGCAAAATTCCGGCGGCATCCGACGTGCCCGCAGCTGCCGAGGGTCAACCGACCCGCGGTGGCGGTGGTGGCGGTGGTAACCGTGGCGGTGAAGGCAAGGGCGGCGGCGACCGCCGCGGCGGTGGCGGCCGCGGCCGTGACAACCGCCGTGGCCAGGAGCGTGACTCCGAATGGCAGGAACGGGTGGTGCAAATCCGCCGGGTTTCCAAAACCGTTAAGGGCGGTAAAAAGATGAGCTTCCGGGCCATCGTTGTCGTCGGCAATGAGCGCGGCCAGGTCGGCGTTGGTGTCGGCAAGGCCGGCGATGTGATCGGAGCCGTCCGCAAGGGCGTCACCGATGGCAAAAAGCACCTGGTCAAGGTGCCCCTCACCCGCCACAGCTCGATCCCCACCCTCAGCAATGGCCGCGATGGCGCCGCCAGTGTCCTGATCCGTCCGGCTGCCCCTGGTACCGGTGTGATCGCGGGTGGCTCGATCCGCACGGTGCTAGAGCTCGCCGGCATCAAGAACGTGCTGGCCAAGCGCCTCGGCTCGAAAACGCCGCTGAACAATGCCCGCGCCGCCATGGAAGCGCTCCAGGGGCTGCGCACCCACAAGGAGACCGCCAAGGAGCGGGGCATTTCCCTTGAGCAGATCTACTCCTGAGAATCGCCATGACGCTTCGTCTTGAATCCCTCCAGCCCCAGCCTGGGTCCCGTCGCCGCAAAACCCGCAAGGGCCGCGGCATCGCCGCCGGCCAGGGAGCCAGCTGCGGTTTCGGTATGCGCGGTCAGAAGTCCCGCTCGGGCCGTCCCACCCGCCCCGGTTTTGAGGGCGGCCAGATGCCCCTCTACCGGCGCGTGCCCAAGCTCAAGCACTTCACCCTGATCAACCCCAAGAACTTCACCGTGATCAACGTGGAGAACCTGGCCGACCTGGAGGCTGGCAGTACTGTCACCCTGGATTCCCTGGTGAAGGCCGGCATCGTCACCAGTCCCAAGTACCCCCTCAAGGTGCTCGGCAATGGCGAACTGGCCGTCAAGCTGACGGTTCAGGCGGCGGCTTTCACCGCCAGTGCCCGGGCCAAGATCGAAGCGGCCGGCGGCAGCTGCGACCTCAACGACTGATCCGCCTTTGGACGCCCTTTCCTAAGGTCTTGCCGTCTGCCATGCCCCTAGGGCCGGGCAGACGGTTTTTTTTCGCCTCCGCCCCTTCTCCCTCTCCCCTTGTCGTCACCATGCTCGTAAGCCGGGGCCGAAATCCCAGTGCTGGGGAAATCATCAGCCAGCTGATCCAGGCCAAGGCCCTGCGCGACCGGGTGCTAGTCACCCTGGGCCTGCTGCTGCTGGTGCGCCTGGGGATCTACATCCCCGTGCCCGGCATCGATCGCCTCGCCTTCCAGGACTTCATCGCCAAGGGCGGCCAACTGATTGGCTTCCTCGACATCTTCACCGGCGGCGGCATCTCCACCCTGGGGGTGTTTGGCCTGGGCATCCTGCCCTTCATCAACGCCTCGATCATCCTGCAGCTGCTCACGGCCGCCCTGCCCCAGCTGGAGGATCTCCAAAAAAATGAGGGCGAGGCAGGACGACGCAAGATCGCCCAAATCACTCGCTATGTGGCCCTGGGCTGGGGCCTGCTGCAAAGCATCGTTTTTGCCCTGATCCTGCGCCCCTATGCCTCGGCCGGCAGCAGCGACCTGGTCTTTGTGGTCCAAACCTCCCTGGCCCTGGTGACGGGTTCGATGGTGGTGATGTGGATCAGTGAGGTGATCACCGAACGGGGCATCGGCCAGGGAGCCTCCCTGGTGATCTTCGTCAACATCGTTGCCACCTTGCCCCAGGCCCTGGGCTCCACGATCGAGCTGGCCCAAAGCGGTGACCGCAGCACGGTTGGCGGCATTGTTGTGCTGGTGATCGTGTTCCTGGCCACGATCCTTGGCATCATTTTTGTGCAAGAGGGCAACCGCCGCATCCCGATCGTCAGTGCCAAACGCCAGGTGGGCGGCGCCAACCTGCTGGCCGCCCGCCAGAGCTACCTGCCCCTGAAGCTCAACGCCGGCGGCGTGATGCCGATCATCTTCGCTTCAGCGGTGGTCTTCCTGCCCCTGACGGTCGCCAACATGACCAAGACTCCCTGGCTGATCAAGGCAGCTGGCTACCTGAGCCCAAATAGCAGCACCCCCTGGCTCTATGCCCTGCTGTTCTTTGGCCTGATCTGCGGCTTTTCCTTCTTCTACGCCAGCCTGGCGGTGAATCCGATCGATATCGCCACGAACCTCAAGCGCTCCGGCGTCGCCGTGCCGGGGGTGCGGCCCGGTTCGGCCACGGCCCTCTATCTCGGCAAGGTGCAAAACCGGCTCACCCTGCTAGGGGGCCTGTTCCTCGGGGCCGTGGCCATCATCCCCTCGGCAGTCGAATCAGCCACCCAGGTGAAAACCTTCCAGGGCCTGGGGGCCACCTCCTTGTTGATCCTGGTGGGTGTGGCGATTGACACGGCCAAGCAGGTGCAGACCTACGTGATCTCCCAGCGCTACGAGGGCATGGTGCGGCAGTGAGCCGGCCAGCGCCGAACCCCTCCCTACCAGAGCTTGGGCTCCTGAGCCATCCCGGCCGGCCCCTCCCGTATCCCTTCGCAAGCCCTTGATGAAACAACGCCTCCTCTTCCTTGGCCCCCCCGGCGCCGGCAAGGGCACCCAGGCCGAGCGCCTAGCCGCCAGCCAAGGTCTTTTACACCTCTCCACCGGTGACCTGCTGCGGGCTGAAGTGGCCGCGGCTACGGAGCTGGGCCGCGAGGCCGAAGCGGTGATGGCCCGCGGCGAACTGGTCAGCGATGGCCTGGTCTTGGCAATCGTGCGCAGCCGCCTGGTGGGCCACAGCGGCGGCTGGCTGCTCGATGGTTTCCCCCGCAACCTGGTGCAGCTGAAGCCCTCAACAGCCTCCTGGAGGATCTAGCCCAGCAGGTCGAGCTCGTGGTGCTGATGGAGCTCGACGACGACCTACTGATCCAGCGCCTGCTGGGTCGGGGCCGGGCCGACGACAACGAGGCAGTGATTCGCCACCGGCTCGAGGTCTACCGGGAGCAAACCGAGCCCCTGATCAGCTACTACCGCCAGCGCCAGCTGCTGGAACCTGTCGATGCCTCCGGCAGCGTCGAGGCCATTGCAACTCGGATCCTGGAGCTCACTAGTTGACCAGTGTGGTACAGTCGTCGTTTGGAAAGTGGAGAGCTCACACCCATGAAGGTGCGCGCCTCGGTCAAGAAAATGTGCGACAAGTGCCGGGTGATCCGCCGCCATGGTCGGGTGATGGTGATCTGCCCCAACCCCAAGCACAAGCAGCGCCAGGGTTGACCCAACCCTGGGCCCCTTGCCGTTCCACCCCTGTCTGGATACCTGCCCCGTAGCAGGTCCAGGCTCCCCAAGTTGGCTCCTGCCCACCTGGGTTCCGGTCCTGCCTCCGCCAGGCCCAGCTTCAAGGTCCACTCAAGCCCGACCCCCAATCGGGCCCCTGATCTGAACCCACCCCCGCCCAACCGCCTGCGGTTAGGCCCCAACTGCCCAACTGATCGTTTTTTCGTGGCTCGGATCGCCGGTGTCGACATTCCTCGTGACAAGAGGATCGAGATTGCTCTCACCTACGTGTATGGCATCGGGTTGACCCGGGCCCAGAAAATCATTGCTAAGTCAGGCGTGAACCCGGACATCCGGGTCAAGGATCTGGAGGACGCCGACGTGCAAAAACTGCGCGCCGCCGTCGAAAGCTTCACCCTGGAAGGCGACCTGCGCCGCCAGGAGGGCATGGCCCTCAAGCGCCTCCAGGACATCGGCTGCGTCCGTGGTCGTCGCCATCGGGCCGGCCTGCCGGTTAGGGGCCAACGCACCCGAACCAATGCCCGCACCCGCCGGGGTGCCCGCAAAACCGTGGCTGGCAAGAAGAAATAGGCCGCCCACTGAGCCCCAACTAGTGGCTCCTCTCCCGACTCCCCTACCCCCAGGTCCATGGCCAAGCCAGCCAAAAAATCAGGCGCAAAGAAGACCAAGCGCAACGTGCCCAACGGTGTCGCCCACATCCAGAGCACCTTCAACAACACGATCGTGTCGATCACCGACACGGCCGGTGAGGTGATCTCTTGGTCCTCGGCCGGCGCCAGTGGCTTCAAAGGGGCCCGCAAAGGCACCCCCTTCGCTGCCCAAACGGCGGCGGAAGCTGCCGGTCGACGTGCCCTGGAACAGGGCATGCGCCAGATCGAAGTGCTGGTCCGGGGTCCTGGCTCCGGCCGTGAAACGGCGATCCGGGCCCTGCAGGTNGCTGGCCTGGAGATCACCCTGATCCGGGATGTCACGCCGCTGCCCCACAACGGTTGCCGCCGCGCCAAGCGTCGCCGGGTCTGATCCAGACCGGCGCCCCAGGCCCCAGGCGGGCCCAATCCTTTCCTTTTGAGCCTCAGACCGTGCTGCAGTATCAGATTGATCGGGTCGAGCACCAGATCGCCGAAGACCGTTCCCAAACGGGCGTTTTTGTGATCGGGCCCCTCGACCGGGGCCAGGCCATCACCCTTGGTAACTCCCTACGGCGTGTNCTGATGGGCTCCCTCGAGGGCAGCGCCATTACGGCTGTGCGCATTGCCGGGGTCAACCACGAATATGCCACCGTGCCGGGGGTCCGCGAGGACGTGCTCGACATCTTGCTCAACTGCAAGGAGGTGGCCGTCAACAGCCGCAACCGCGAGCTTGAGATCGGCCGGCTGGTTGTCACTGGTCCTGCCACGGTCACCGCCTCCCACCTGCAGTTCTCCTCCCAGGTTCAGGTGATCGACGGCAACCGGCCGATCGCCACCGTGGCCGAAGGCTTCGGTCTTGAACTGGAGGTCCATGTGGAGCGGGGTGTGGGCTATCGGCCCGTGGATCGCCGCCATGAGGACAGCAGCGCCATCGACCTGCTCCAGATCGATGCGGTGTTCATGCCCGTGCGCCGGGTCAACTACACGGTGGATGAAACCGCCGTGGGCGAAGGCGGCTCGGCCCGCGAGCGCCTTCGCCTGGAAATCCAAACCGATGGCTCCGTCACCCCTGACGACGCCATGGCCCAGGCCGCCAACCAGCTGATCGCCATGTTCCAGCCCCTCGCCAGCCTCACCATGGCTGACGAACCCGGCCTGGAGCCCGAGCCTTCGGCTGAGGCCCAGATCCCGCTTGAAGAGCTCAACCTCTCGGTGCGGGCCTACAACTGCCTTAAGCGGGCCCAGGTGAATTCCGTCTCCGACTTGATGGGCTTCAGCTACGAAGACCTGCTCGAGATCAAGAACTTTGGTTCTAAGTCTGCCGACGAGGTGATCGAAGCCCTCGAGCGCATCGGCATCTCCCTGCCCCAGAGCCGCACCACCGCCTGATCGGCCAGCCCCGGCTGCCCCTGCCGATCAGCGCAGCGCCCCCTCCCCGCCCGAATCGCTTTCTCGCCCCAGAGCCATGCGCCACCAGTGCCGAGTCCCCATGTTGGGACGCCCCGCCGACCAACGCAAAGCCCTGCTGCGTGGTCTGGCCACCCAGCTAATCCGCGAAGGTCGCGTCACCACTACCAAAGCGCGGGCCAAGGCCCTCCGCGATGAGACCGAACGCATGATCACCCTGGCCAAGGACGGCACCCTGGCCGCCCGCCGCCGGGCGATTGGCTACATCTACGACAAGCAGCTGGTGCACGCCCTGTTTGACAAGGCCCAGGAGCGTTACGGCGATCGCAACGGTGGTTACACCCGCATCATCCGCACGGTGCCCCGCCGGGGCGACAACGCCGAGATGGCAATCATCGAGCTGGTCTGAGCACCAGTCACCCGCGGCAGCCGCACCTGGTTTCTCCCCCCAACCCCTCTGCCGCGCTGGATTGACCTCCACCGCGGCTTTTTCATGGATTC
>JGI25914J50564_10000652_pt1 | contig 11701 bp, 12 predicted proteins | sample LauGreSuBDMM15SN_2_FD_50564 | JGI IMG/M metagenome (IMG submission 50564) | reverse complement strand
TTACCAGGTTCTAGTCGGCCGTGCCGCACAACATCTTCTGGCTTGATGTCTACAACACCTATTTCTGAGGACATAATCACGAATCCGCTTTTGGTCAAAGTATAGCGAGATGGTCGCAATCCGTTTCTATCCAATAAAGCACCAATTACGTCACCATCTGTAAAAGGAATAGAAGCTGGTCCGTCCCATGGTTCCATAATACAAGAATTGTATTCGTAAAATGCCTTTTTATCGTCGGACATTGTTTGGTGTTTTTCCCATGCTTCAGGAATGACCATCATCATAGCTTCAGGTAAAGAACGACCTGTCATTAGTAACAATTCAATCACCATATCCAAAGAGGCCGAATCTGATTTTCCTTCTAAAATAATAGGCAACATTTTTTTAACATCTTCACCAAAAACATCGCTTTTCATCAGTTCTTCGCGCGCGCGCATTCTACTAATATTGCCCCGAAGCGTGTTGATTTCTCCATTGTGACACATATAACGGAAGGGTTGTGCCAGTTCCCACGACGGGAAAGTATTGGTAGAAAATCGTTGGTGAACTAATGCCAATCTTGTCACTAGATCATCATCTAATAAATCAGTATAATAGCGACTAATATCCTCGGGCATCAATAATCCTTTGTATATTATTGTAGTTGTTGAGAAACTTGAAAAATAGAAACGATAACTTTCTGAAATTCTGGACTCTCTCACAGCGTGTTCTGCCATTTTTCTTGCAGCGAACATTTTAGCGTTAAATTGTTGTTCTGTTAGCTCTAAACCATTTTTACCAACAAAGACTTGTTTTATTGTAGGTTCTTTTTCTGCAGCTATCGCTCCTAAGTTTGAAACATCGACAGGAACATCTCTCCATCCTATAATTTCTAGCTTTTGATTTTTAATTGCTTCCTCAAAAGTAGATTGACAAAACAAGATTTGGTTTTTGCTTTTTGGCATAAAAACCATTCCTACCGAATATTCTCTCGGTTCTGGAATTTCAAAATCACATACTTTTTTAAAAAAATCATGGGGAATGTCGAATAATATTCCAGCTCCATCACCAGTTCTTCCATCAGAGCTGACAGCACCACGATGCTCTAATTTTATAAGAATATCAAGTGCTTTGTGAATAATATCATTGGATTTAATTCCGTTTAAATTGCAAATAAATCCTGCTCCACAATTGTCATGTTCAAATTCTGGCAAATAAAGGCCTTGTTCTTCCACTTTCATGCTAATGATTTTTTTTACAAAAATAAAGAATTCGTTAAAAATAATAAACTGAAAACGCCAAAACAATCTCATTTTTACAACAATAATAGAAATAGACCTAATTATTATCAATAATTCATTCTTATGCGTTTAAATAGACAAATCGAATAATTTATTCAGCTATTTTTTCTTTCATTCGGATTTAAACAACTATTATTAATGAAAGAACTATTCATCTGGCGACTCCAGATTTAATCTCCGAGATTTGAAAATTTATCACGCGACATTAAAATCAATAGCAATGATGATTGTGGCGTTATTCTGCACGCAATTTTACTTAACTTTGCAGCTTAATACAAATAAATGTTACCAAAAGAAATACAAACCGCTGTAGAAAAAGGAGCCATGTTGCCTTTAATGGAAGAGTTTTATACGATTCAAGGAGAAGGATATCACACCGGAACAGCGGCTTATTTTATACGAATTGGTGGTTGCGATGTGGGTTGTCACTGGTGTGATGTGAAAGAAAGTTGGAATGCAGCGCTTCATCCACCAACAGCAGTAGATTTGATAGTTGAAAATGCTAGTAAATATTCTGAAACAGTTGTTGTTACAGGAGGAGAACCACTTACTTGGGACATGACTTTGTTAACGCAAAAGCTAAAAGCAAACAATCGAAATACACATATTGAAACCTCTGGAGCATATCCTTTGACAGGAACTTGGGATTGGATTTGTCTTTCACCTAAAAAAAATAAACTACCTACAATAACAGTTTATGAAAATGCGGATGAACTGAAAGTAATTATCTATAACAAACACGACTTTATTTTTGCTGAAGAACAAGCAGAAAAAGTTAATAAAAATGCCATCTTATTTCTTCAACCGGAATGGAGCAAAAAAGAAGAAATGACACCACTTATTGTCGATTACGTCATGAAGAATCCTAAATGGAGGGTTTCACTTCAGACCCATAAATATTTAAACATCCCATAAGTATTTTGCGAAGGAAATGTGTTTTTTTCTAATAATTGAAAGATAAAAACATTAATTTTTGTAACAACCACTTTTTATTTATTGAGTAATTTTACTTTTAATAATTATTTTTATAAGGATAACTAATAGATTTTAGTAAGTGTTTTAACCTTTTAATTTTCTATTTAACCAAATATTTTTCCTGATGAATGGTCCATTTTTGCGCCAGTAACACTCTTCAATACATTAATTTCGTTTCTTAATTTCAAAACGCCGAGTAACCCAAAAATCATGGCTTCTTTGAATTCTAGTATTTTTTTATTTGGAACAATAATTTCCATTTTCGGCAAATGAAACTTCATATTTTCAATTAGAAAATCATTGTAAGTTCCTCCGCCCGTGGCTAAAATTTTTCCACTTTGATGCGGCAAAGACAAAGCAATTTGTAACGCTATATGCTCTGTAAAAGTATGCATTTTATCTTCAATTGGGATCTGAAATTGTTCAATTAATGGAAGTACAATTTCCTTTACAAATTCAAAACCAAGGGATTTGGGAAACGGTTTTTTGTAATATTCCAAAGCATTTAATTCATTGAGCAACTCCGGATTTAATTTCCCTGATTTAGAAATTTGTCCCTTGTCATCAAAATCAAAACCCATTTGATTAGCATAAAAATTCAAAACAGTGTTGACCGGCGAAATATCAAAGGCAATTCTATCGCCATTTTGCTCAAAAGAAATATTAGAAAATCCACCTAAATTTAGGCAGTAATCATAATCTGAAAATAAAATTTTATCTCCGATGGGCACTAAAGGCGCACCTTGTCCACCAAATTCTACGTCTTGCACTCTAAAATCACAAACCACTTTGTGGTTGGTATATTTTGCAATTTCGGGTAAATTGCCAATTTGTAAAGTAAACCCGTTTTGAGGTTGATGCAAAATCGTATGTCCATGAGAACAAACAGCATCAAGGTCTTCGATTTTGTGTTTTTCAATGAAATGTGCAATAATTTGACCTAATAACAAAGTATAATCTTGATTCAGCTCCGATAATTCACCATCAGAAAAACCAACTGCAATTTTTAATTTGTTTACCCATTCTGAGGAATAAGAAATGGTTTCACATTCCAAAATTTGGAAGCCCCATTTGTCGTTTTTTATATTAAAAATAATATGAGCCAAATCAACGCCGTCAAGCGAAGTTCCTGACATGACACCTATAACTTTGTATATTTTTTTTAACATTTTCTAAATTTACGAAATCGTTTGAAATTTGATATTAAATATTTACTTTTGTGTCAAATTTAAGAACAATTAATTTATTACAAAAATATGGATTTTAACCTTTCCGAAGAACATTTGATGATCCAACAAGCTGCTAAAGATTTTGCTCAACAAGAACTTTTGCCCGGTGTAGTCGAAAGAGATGAACATTCTAAATTTCCAACTGAACAAGTCAAAATGATGGGAGCTCTCGGGTTTATGGGAATGATGGTGGATCCAAAATATGGAGGGTCGGGGTTAGATAGCATTTCATACGTTTTGGCAATGACTGAAATTGCTAAAGTTGATGCTTCGGCTGCTGTAATAATGTCTGTTAACAATTCACTAGTTTGCGCTGGAATCGAAAAATATTGCAATGAAGAACAAAAGATGAAATATTTGGTGCCTCTTGCAAAGGGCGAAGTGATTGGCGCATTTTGTCTTTCTGAGCCAGAAGCTGGTTCTGACGCGACTTCACAAAAAACAACCGCAATAGACAAAGGTGACCATTATTTGCTAAACGGAACAAAAAATTGGATTACAAACGGAAGAACAGCTTCCACCTATTTAGTAATTGCGCAAACCCANATAGACAAAAAACACAAAGGAATCAATGCTTTTATTGTAGAAAAAGGCTGGGAAGGTTTTGATATTGGACTAAAAGAAAAGAAAATGGGCATNAGAGGAAGCGATACGCATTCNTTGATGTTTACCGACGTTAAAGTACCAAAAGAAAACAGAATTGGTGCAGACGGTTTTGGTTTTTCATTCGCGATGAATGTATTGAACGGNGGACGAATCGGAATTGCCTCACAAGCTTTAGGAATTGCAACTGGCGCCTATGAATTGGCATTGAAATATGCACATGAAAGAAAAGCATTTGGNAAAGAAATATTTAACCATCAAGTGATTGCTTTCAAATTAGCAGATATGTATGTAAAAGTTACCGCTGCTAAATTATTAATTATGAAAGCCGCTTGCGAAAAAGATGAAGGAAAAGACATTGCACATTCTGGAGCAATGGCAAAATTATATGCTTCTGAAATTGCATTAGAAGTAGCTAACGAAGCGGTGCAAATTCACGGTGGGAACGGCTACGTTGCAGAATACCATGTCGAACGAATGATGCGCGATTCTAAAATCACACAAATTTATGAAGGAACATCTGAAATTCAGAGAATTGTGATTTCAAGAGGTTTAACTTTATAAATTTTTTATTGTATTCGTTTCGTCATAGTTTTTAGATTTTAAATTATTATCCTCCAAACCCTTTCAGCAATGAAGGGGTTTTTTGGTATAAAGGAAATTACGTTTATGTTGTAAAATAGGAACAAAAGCAATGTTCCCTCAGGAATCACAAATTGTTTTTGACATTGAGCATGCCGCAAAAAAAACACTCGTGAATTTTCTCTGAACTTAAAAAAAACTAAACAAAAGTGATTTGATTCATTTTCGGTTTTTTTTAAGAATTAGATCAATGGAACTCAACTGTAATTACATCTCGAAATCCNAAACCTAAAAGACTTGCCGCGCTTCCTATCGAATTTGGATTACCCCTAAAAATAGCGATTTCTAAGAATCCTGCTTCGTTAAAAACGGCCAATTTATCTCCTTCAAAACTCTTTATAGGATACTTTTTATCTAAAGCGATATCTGAATATTTAGTGTATATTTTTCGGATTGGGCTTGATTTTTTTTGATTCCGTTTCTGCAACAATGGAATCTCAAAATCCCTATTTTTGGCTACTTCAATAAACAATTGTTTTGAAATGTTTGTCACCACATTGCCAAAATGGTCAATATAAATCACAAAACCTTTAATGGTGTTTTTATCCTCAGAAACAATCGGTTTTAAATCCTTAAGCTGTTTGAGCCCNTGAATTTCTTTACCAATTACGTTNAGNAATCCGCCTTTGGCTAAATGACAAGCAACGGCAACAAAAACATCTAAATCGGTTGCTTCAAAATTTAATCGGTCGTGAATATTAATAGCAACCATCTTTTGCGGCGTTACTTTTTGTGTCAACATACTTAAAATACCGTTATCGGCACAAACAAAAAAATGTTCATTCCACTCAATCGCAACATGTTGATTTTCTGTGTTTAATTCTGAATCAACTCCAATCAAATGCACGGTTCCTTGAGGAAAACTTGAATAAGCCGCCCCTAAAATATAACTGGCTTCGACAGCATTAAAGTGGTCGATATCGTGGGAAATGTCAACAATGGTCGCCGCTGGAAATTCAGTCAAAATCTTACCTTTCAAAGCACCAACAAAGTGGTCTTTAAGTCCGTAATCGGTGGTTAAAGTAATTATTGACATAATTTTGTTTATAAGTAATAGGGCAACCTGAACAAATTTTTTACTAAATTTGAGAAATGCAAATCTAACAATTATCGTTGATTATTTTAACTAAAAACTACTGCTTTTGAACGAAAGAACTATTGAGCTCATAGACATCGCTCCGAAAGACTTTTGGGGCGCTCAAGACACTCATCTTGAATCGATTAAAAAATACTATCCAAAGCTAAAAATTGTTGCCCGAGGCACTACCATAAAAGCATTTGGAGAAAAAGAAGTGCTCGACGAATTCGAAAACCGTTTCCAAAGATTGATGCTACATTTTACACGTTACAACAACATCGACTCGAATGTAATTGAACGCGTAATTTCGAGCAATGTGCAAGAAGACCGAAAACACCTTGACCACGATAAAATTTTGGTGCATGGCGTTGGCGGTAAAATCATTAAACCAATGACGCCCAATCAACAACTGTTGGTTGATACCATGAAAACCAATGATATGGTTTTTGCCGTTGGCCCGGCAGGAACTGGAAAAACCTACACAGGTGTTGCAATGGCCGTGAAAGCCCTGAAAGAAAAAGAAGTAAAACGTATTATTTTGACCCGACCAGCAGTAGAAGCGGGAGAAAATTTAGGTTTTCTTCCGGGTGATATGAAAGAAAAATTAGATCCATATATGCAACCTTTGTATGATGCTTTACGAGATATGTTGCCCAACGAAAAGCTCGAAGATTATATCTTGAAAGGAATTATTCAAATTGCGCCTTTGGCGTTTATGCGTGGACGAACGTTAGACAATGCTTTCGTAATTCTCGATGAAGCCCAAAACACAACTCACTCGCAAATGAAAATGTTTTTGACACGTATGGGGAAAAGTGCAAAATTCATGATTACGGGAGACCCAGGACAAGTTGATTTACCGCGTAGAACAATTTCTGGACTCAAAGAAGCGCTTTTGGTTTTAAAAGACATCGAGGGAATTGGAATTATTTATTTAGATGATAAAGACATCGTGCGTCACCGATTGGTTAAAAAAGTGATTGATGCTTACAAACAAATTGAAAACCACGATTAAATAAAACTAATCCACAATTTATAAACTAACCCAGTCGAACTACCGCATTAAGTCTGGCCAATAAATCTTTAGACAATTGATTTGTAAATTCTTTTTTGCGGTATTTTGAAATTGGTTGAATACCTGAAATAACATTTGTGATGAAAAGCTCGTCTGCTTTTTGCAAATCAAAAGGCGAAATCACCTCTTCAAGCACTTCTAAATGATCTATTTTTTTTGCCAAAGCAAGAATTTGTTTCCGCATAATTCCGTTTAAGCAACCCTCAGAAATGGGCGGTGTGATAAGTTTGTTTCCGACAACCATAAAAATATTGCCATTAATAGCTTCTACAATATTTTTTGAATCATTTAAAATCAAACAATTGTTGTAACCATTTTCTTTGGCAAAAATACTTGCCGTAATGTTGATGATTTTATTGGTGGATTTTAAGGTTGATAATAAATGTTTTGTAATGTAAAAATCTTTGAACAACTCCACTTCATAAGTTTCATTTTCGATACTATAAAGTTCCTTTTCCAAGNGTTTTATAGCTATCAAAAAAGAAATTTCATTAGAAGTTGGAAGATAATATCCTCCATCGTTTCTAAAAATGGTGAGTCGAACTCTTGCCGAACGCTCTAATTGATTGATTTTAGCCAATTTTAAAATCTCACCTTCTAAGTATTCCATGGTGAAATTCATCGGAATTTCCATTCTCAAAATCCTCATCGAAGCCATTAGTCTAAAATAATGGTCTTCTAAAAACAGAATTTTGTTGTTTACAATTTTTAGTGTTTCAAAAACCCCATCACCATAAAGAAAAGCACGATTGTTAATTGATAAACTTGTGTTGTCTTCAACAATTTCTCCATTAAAATTAACCATAAAAAAGCCCTAAATAAAATTTAGGGCAAATATAAAACTATAATTCTGTATTATACTGAACCAATCACGTGTTTTAAATCTGAAATTTGATTTTCCCACAAAAGTGTTGCTTCTTTAATATCGTCTTCTTCGGCAAAATCTGAAACCACCAACGAAACATCTTTGGTTATTTCATCTTCAACAATTTTTAATTCAAGAGAATAATCAGTATCTGCTCCATTATCATCCAACCATTTAAACTTAATTCTTTCATTGGTTTTTTTGGCGGTAACCCTAGCTTTTTCTTCTGAATCATCCCAGATAAAGGTGTAATATTCTCCACGCGAATTCACGTTGTCCGAAAACCATTCAGAAAGTCCCGAAGGAGTTGATATATATTGGTACAGAAGTGCTGGAGAAGAATTTATTGGAAATTCTAATTCGTATCGTATTTTTAATTCCATTAATGCTAGCTAATTTTCGGGAAATATAAATAAATAAATTCATAAAAAAAGCGTTTTTAAAATTATTTTTTTTTCTTTAGAAATTAGTTGTAAAAACTGAATTTAGTTTTATATTTGCACCCGCGTTAAAAACGCACTTTTTAAAAACCTTGGCGAGGTAGCTCAGTCGGTTAGAGCGTTGGATTCATAACCCAAAGGTCACGAGTTCAAATCTCGTTCTCGCTACAAAATCCCTAATTTTTAGGGATTTTTTTTATTTAATACAATGCAATTTATTCCTTCTTTTTCAACCTGTCCTTGAAAATTTTCTCAAATTTATCTAATTTCGGTTGAATCACCATTTGACAATAAGGTTGATCTTTGTTTTTTTCAAAGTAATTTTGATGGTATTTTTCAGCTTCATAGAATTTTGTAAAAGGCTCCAAAGTTGTTACAATTGGACTATCGTACACTTTTCCTTTTTTCAACGCTGAAATAATGGTTTGAGCGGCTAATTTTTGCGCTTCATTTTTATAAAATACTACCGAACGGTATTGCGTTCCTTCATCTTCCTTGACGATTTAAAGTTGTTGGATCGTGAACGGTAAAAAACACTTTAAAAATCTCATCTAAATTCGTTTTCGATTTGTCGAACGTAATTTGAACTGCTTCTGCAAAACCTGTTTTTCCCGACGAAACTTCTTCGTAAGTTGGATTGGCTGTAGTTCCTCCAGAAAATCCAGAAACAACTGATGTTACGCCGTCTAATTGCTCATAAACCGCTTCGACGCACCAATAGCAACCACCGCCAAGTGTAATGGTGTCTAGGTTTAATCCAGTTTTTAATTCCGACTTCTGGGCAAAAGCGCCAGTTGTAATAAACACTAATGAAATAATTATTTTTTTCATAATCGTTTCTTTGACAAATGTTCCAAATTAATACTGGAAGCTAAATTTATAATTCGTAATTCGTAATTCGTAATTCGTAATTTCGAATTGATAAGATTATTTTTCATCAGGAATAAAGTCCATTGCAATTGAATTCATACAATACCGTTTATAGGTTGGTGCTGGTCCATCATCAAAAAGATGTCCTAAATGTCCACCACATCTCCCGCAAAGTGCTTCTGTGCGTTCCATTCCGAGCGACGAATCACTTTTGTAAACCACACTTTTTTTGTTTTCTTGCTCAAAAAAACTTGGCCAACCACAAGAACTCGAGAATTTTTGATCCGATCTAAATAATTTGTTTCCACAAGCTGCACAGTAGTATGTTCCTTTGTCTTCGGCATTCCAGTACTTTCCTGTAAATGGTCGTTCGGTGTCTGCCTCTCTAGCAACTGCATAAACATCCTCAGACAGCACTTTTTTCCATTCTGCATCAGCAACATTCAGTTTTGTGGTGTCGGTATTCGAATAATAAGGATTATTGGGTTTACTGATTACGTTTTTATTTTCCATTGATTGTTCTTTTTTAATTTCATTTTTTTTTGTTTGCGCGCAAGCATTCAAAACCACCAAAGGAATCAAAAATGCCAAAAGAAGGTTTATTTTTTTCATTTTATAAAATAAGTTTGTTCAAATTAATATACTACAAAAGTAAATACTTAGTTCTAAAAAAATGTTGTTTAGACAGCAAATTGCTTTAATTAACAAAGATTTAGCTATCAATTCGGCAACAACCGAACAATAGTTAAACTTTTCCCAATCGAAAAAATACATTTATAACCATTTCTTTTTTTGTATTTTTGACGGGTAATAAATAGCTATGTTAGAAGAACAAGTAATATTGGTGAATGAAAATGATGAACCAATAGGGCTAATGCCAAAGCTCGAAGCCCATCAAAAAGCAGTGTTGCACCGTGCTTTTTCTGTTTTTATTTTAAATGATAAAAACGAAATCATGTTACAGCAACGGGCTTCCGAAAAATACCATTCTCCACTTTTATGGACCAATACTTGTTGCAGCCACCAACGCGATGGAGAAACCAATATTAAAGCTGGAACACGCCGATTGTTTGAAGAAATGGGTTTTGAAACTCCTTTGCAAGAATTGTTTCATTTTATATATAAAGCACCTTTTGACAACGGACTAACAGAACACGAACTAGACCACGTGATGATTGGAAAATACAATCAAGCGCCAAAAATAAATCAAGAGGAAGTCGAAAACTGGAAATGGATGTCGATTGATGCCATCAAAACCGATATGACCCAACACCCAACTATTTACACAGTTTGGTTTAAGATTATATTTGATGAATTTTATCATTACATCGCAAGCCACAAACTCTAAAATCTAAATTCTAAATTCTAAACTCAATTTCCAATGAAAGTTACCATATCAAGAAAAGCCCATTTTAATGCCGCACATCGATTGTATCGAAAAGATTGGTCTTTCGAGAAGAATGATTCCATTTTTGGAAAATGTAACAATCCCAATTTTCACGGTCATAATTATGATTTAACAGTGAGCGTTACAGGTGAAATCGACCCAGAAACTGGTTATGTTATGGATGTGAAATTCCTTTCAGACATAATAAAAGAGGAAGTAGAAAATCAGTTTGACCATAAAAACCTCAACCTTGACGTGCCAGATTCAAAGATTTGAACCCTACGGCCGAAAATATTGTAGTTGTGATTTGGAATAAAATCAGAAAAAAAATCAAAGCAGAATTTGACTTAGAAGTAGTTTTATATGAAACTCCACGCAATTTTGTAACTTATAAAGGAGAATAATGGCACTAAAAGTAGGAGATAAAATTCCAGATTTTACAGCGACAGACAACAACGGACAAACCTTCGACAGCAACGCTTTTATAGGTCAAAAACCTGTCGTGATTTATTTTTACCCAAAAGACAATACGCCGGGTTGTACCGCGCAAGCATGCAGTTTTCGGGACCAATACCAAGATTTCAAAGATTTGGGGGCCGAAGTTATTGGCATTAGTTCAGACAGTGAAGCATCACATGAAAAATTTTCAAAACAATACAAATTGCCCTTTATTTTGTTGTCAGACAAAAACAAAAACATAAGAAATCAATTTGGCGTAAAAGGCGATATGTTCGGACTAATTCCAGGAAGAGTAACCTATGTAGCAGACAAAAACGGCATTGTAAAAATGATTTTTGACAGTGTTTTAGCCACAAAACACATTCCAAAAGCACTAGAAGCAATAAAAAGATTGGTTTAATTGGAAGCTTAATCCAGCTTTCATTCCAAATCTTTGCCTTTTTAAAGAAAAAAGACAAAGGATTTTCCCCTCAATCTGGGCTAGGGCTTTATGGAAACAAAAAAATAATTGAATTTAAAATGAAAAATAATTTTTATCCACTACAATTTCAACCCATTCTAAAAGACAGGATCTGGGGCGGCGAAAAACTAAAAACCGTTTTACATAAACCCATAACTTCAAAAATTACGGGAGAAAGTTGGGAAATCTCAACTGTTGAAGGAGACGTGAGTGTGATTGAAAATGGGATTTTTAAAGACCAATCCCTCAATGACATCATTGCCGAATTTCCAAACGAAATTTTGGGAACAGCAGTCCACCAGCAATTTGGCAAACAATTCCCTTTGCTTTTTAAATAT
>JGI25914J50564_10000651_pt1 | contig 11701 bp, 4 predicted proteins | sample LauGreSuBDMM15SN_2_FD_50564 | JGI IMG/M metagenome (IMG submission 50564) | reverse complement strand
TTTGTTTGGGCTTGTAAAAACTACGATGGCGATGTTCAATCAGACACTGTTGCACAAGGTTTTGGTTCTTTAGGTTTAATGACTTCTGTTTTGGTAACTCCAGATGGAAAAACGGTAGAATCAGAAGCAGCTCACGGAACGGTTACAAGACATTTTAGAGAGCACCAAAAAGGAAGAGCAACATCTACCAACCCAATTGCTTCTATTTTTGCATGGACAAGAGGTTTAGAACACCGAGGAAAATTAGACGGGAACCAACCGCTAATTGATTTCTGTTTAAAATTAGAACAAGTTTGTGTCGAAACCGTAGAAAGCGGAAAAATGACCAAAGATTTAGCCATGTTAGTAAAACCAGAAGGTTTAACCGCAAATGATTATTTGACAACAGAAGCTTTTCTAGAAGCCATAAAAGAAAATCTGGAAGCTAAACTAGCTTAAAATAAATGTTTTTAGGATAAGCAATCAGAAATGATTGCTTTTTTTTTAACGATAGGTTAATACCAAACAAGTAACAAATCCTCGTTTTTTTTAGTCTTATAAAGAATAAATTACAAATTATGCTTTCAAAAAAACTATTGCTACTGTACTTAATTTTTTTTTCCTATTTCCTTTCATTTGCTCAAGAAAAATATACCTTTTCAGGAATAATTTCCGACTCTAATAACAACGAAACCTTAATTGGAGTTAATATTTCTGCTAATTCATCTACAGCAAAAGCTACAGCAACTACTAATGAATATGGCTTTTATTCGATTACACTTCCAAAAGGAGAATACCAATTGAGCATAAGTTACGTTGGATATCAAACTTTACAAAAAACAATAACACTTGCTCAAAACACTAAAACTAATTTTTATTTAACGTCCGTTGGCGAAGATTTAGAAGAGGTGATTATTACCGAGAAAACCACCACGAACACCCGAAGAGCAGAAATGAGTGTGAACAAATTGTCCATAGCAACAATCAAAAAAATGCCAGTTGTTTTGGGTGAAGTTGATGTTTTAAAATCAATTTTATTGCTTCCAGGTGTTACAAATGCTGGAGAAGGAGCTTCGGGATTCAATGTGCGAGGCGGCGGTGCTGACCAAAATCTAATTTTACTTGATGAAGCTACCATTTTTAATTCTTCTCACGTTTTCGGTTTTTTCTCGGTTTTTAATCCTGATGCCATCAAAGATTTAAAATTGTACAAAGGTGGCATTCCTGCCCGTTTCGGTGGAAGAGCTTCTTCGGTTTTAGATGTTTATCAAAAAGATGGTAACAGCAAAAAAATGAGTTTTAATGGCGGAATAGGTTTGATTTCTAGTAGATTCCTTGCTGAAGGTCCTTTAGAAAAGGATAAAGGTTCTTTTATTGCGGCTGGTCGTGGTTCTTACGGTCATTTATTTCTAAAATTGGCCAACAACAAAAACACNGCCTATTTTTATGATTTAAATACTAANTTAAATTATAAACTCGACAAAAACAACAGCTTATATTTGTCCGGGTATTTTGGTCGCGATGTGTTTAGTTTAGACAAAAGTTTTACGAACACTTACGGAAATGCTACTTTAAATTTACGTTGGAACCATTTGTTCAGTGATAAACTTTTTTCTAATTTGTCATTGATTTATAGCGATTATTATTATGGATTAGCACTTGATTTTGTTGGTTTCAAATATGATTCTGGTATAAAAAACTATAATATCAAATATGATTTTAAGAATTATATTGCTGATAATTTTAAGTTGACTTATGGTGTAAATGCCATATACTACGATTTTAATCCTGGGACAATACAGCCAAACAGCTCACCTGCTAGATTTAATTATAACCAATTGGACAAAAAATATGCTTTTGAACCAGCGGCCTACATAGAAGCGGAACAAAAAATCACTTCAAAATTAGCTTTTAACTACGGTTTGCGTTACAGCTTGTTTTACCGATTAGGAAATTATGACGTAAATATTTATAAAGACAACGAAGCGGTGACATTCAACAACGATTTAAAAATATATGAAAAAGGAGTTCCAATCGGCACAAAATTCTATGGTAAGAATAAAACCATTACTTCATTTGATAATTTAGAACCACGCTTTTCAGCGTCCTATTCGCTCAACGAAAACAAATCTTTCAAGGCGAGTTATAACAGGATGGTGCAATACCTGCAATTGATTTCAAACACATCCTCGCCAACACCTTTAGACGTTTGGACGCCAAGCGACAATTACATCAAACCACAAATTGCAGATCAAGTGGCTTTGGGTTATTTTTCTAATTTTAAGGATGACAAATATTCATTAGAAGTTGAAACATTCTATAAAAAAGTCAAAAACCGTATTGATTACATTGACGGAGCTAATTTAATTGCCAATAACGCACTAGAGCAAGTCATCTTAAATGGACAACTTCGGGCTTATGGATTAGAACTGCTCTTAAGAAAAAATACAGGGAAATTTAACGGTTGGATTTCCTACACACTTTCTCGTTCAGAGCAGCAAACACCCGGTCGCAACGCACAAGAACTCGGCATCAACAATGGAAATTGGTACAAATCAGCTTACGATAAATTGCACAACATAGCAGTAACAAGTTCTTATGAATACAGCAAAAAATGGACTTATGGTGCCAATTTCGCGCTTCAAACTGGACAACCAACTACTTTTCCGAAAGGAAATAATGGGCAATACCAATACCAAGGTATTACTGTTCCAAATTACGCAGGCAGAAATGGAGATAAATTACCAACTTATCACCATTTAGATTTATCCGCAACCTACACTCCAAAACGAGATAGAAAAAAAGGTTGGCAATCAGAATGGATTTTCAGTATATACAATGTCTACAACCGTCAAAATGCAGCTTCAATTAGTTTTAGGCAGAATACACAAACCGGCAACAACGAAGCTTTTCGATTCTCTGTTTTTGGCGTAGTGCCTGGAGTTAGTTATAATTTTAAATTTTAAATCATGAAAAAAATTAAATATATCCTTATCATTTTTACGGCTATTTTCATTACCTCTTGTGAAAAAGAAATTTATGTAAAACTCAACAATGGCGCGCCAAATTTCATAATCGATGCCTCAATCAAATGGCAAAAAGGAACTTTAGGCAACAAACAACAAATCAAATTGTCTACTACTTTTGATTATTATAGTAACATTGTTCCGACAATTAGTGGTGCTACTGTTTTTATCCAAGACAGCAATAACAATACTTTCAATTTTACTGAAACAGATACTTTGGGCAACTACAATTGTAGTGACTTTATTCCCGTTTTAAACCAAAATTACACACTAACAGTGCGATACGACAACCAGGTTTATACGGCTTCTGAAACCCTAAAGGCAGTTCCTTCTATCGACAAAATCGAACAAAAAAATGATTCAGGTTTTTCTGCCAAAGACATTCAAGTAAAAGCATTTTACACCGACAATGGTGCAACGAAGGATTTCTATTTGTTTAGATTTCAAGCCAGCGACAAAGCAATCCCGAGTTATAGTGTTTATAAAGACGAGTTCTTTCAAGGCAACCAAATTTATGGTATTTATGAAGACAAAGACCTCAAAACTGGGCAAGATTTAGACATTACCATTATGGCAATTTCCGAACCCTATTTTAATTATATGAGCATTCTGCTAAGCATTGCAGGCAATACAAATGGAAGCCCATTCCAATCGCCTCCTGCCACTGTGCTGGGGAATATCAAAAACACCACCAACGAAAAAAACTATCCTTTGGGCTATTTCAGTCTCTCTGAAACCGATAACAGAAATTACTTGATAAAATAAAAAACCAGACCTCGCTTAAAGTGGATTGAGCAAGGTTTGAATTTTTATTAAATAACATTTTACATAAAACTCTGCTAAGTCAGAATTGCTTTCGATAATGAGTACAGACTGAAAATCCGAGCTATAGGGTTATAAATCATTGTTAATCAGCTCCAAATCTACACGCTATGACTATGAAATTGCATCATACTAAGCATTATTTGGCTTTCGCAAACGCGCTCAATAAAGTGATTAAAAGTACTGTTTTTTAAAAATTATCAATCGAGGAAATTTTGACTAAATTAAATGTAAACGATAAAATTTAAAAAATAATGCAGGTAGATAATTCAACCATGGTATTTATTAGGAAAGTATTTGGGCTAAATTAAATCTTTTTCTGAAAGATACATTATTAGCAACCTTTAAAAAGGATTTTGGTTCTTTTGAAAGTTTCAAAACTCAATTTATAGAAACTGTAAACAACCATTTTGGTTCAGGTTGGTTAGAGATAAATCAGGTAAACTTGTAATTTCAACTATTAAAAATAAAGATAATCTTTTTTTTTGTGAAATGCAGTTTTTAAAGGAACTCCAATTTTAGGAATAGACTTTTGGTAGCACGCTTATTATTTGAATTACCAACAGAAAAAAAAGAACTACATCACCGCGGTAATGAAGGTTATCAAATGGAAAAAAGTGGGCGAAAAATACGAAGAGTCGTTATTGAAAAAGTATTAAAACTAAGACTTCCGTTACAAACGTTATCGTTTCAAAATTAAAGCTGCCTCAAATTTTTAAAAATGAGCCGGCTTTTATTTTTATAAACTTTCCAAAACAGTATTATGATTCGATTTAGAAATAAAATTTCAACTGATTACATTCAAATTTTCACTCAGTAGGACAAAATTTTAAATTGGTAGTATAATGGTTTAACTTTCTATTTTATATTTGGAATAGTGTTTTGTCAATTTTTAATAGTAAATTTCGTGTTCGAAGTAGTAAATTTTGAATTGTTTTGATTATCGTCTGGGTTGCTATAAAAAACTTTTGTATTTTAAATAGTTTGGGTCAAAAATTTTTACTAAAAAAGTAAAATTTAAATCAAGACACTTTTGATTATCACAAAATTGAGCTAAATTCAATAATATCAAATCGTTGTAAAATAAAAAACCCATCAAATTAAAAAATTTGACAGGTTTAATAATGAAATGTTTTATTAATTTGTGGGTGCTTCTGCTTTCAAAACTTTTACATTCAATTCTGTTGCATCATTTTCGATGTCCATAAAAATTTCGTCTCCTGAACTAATTTTAGAAGTTATAATTTCTTCGGCAAGTACATCTTCAACATATTTTTGAATCGCTCTTTTCAGCGGTCTTGCGCCAAATTGTTTGTCAAAACCTTTTTCTGCAATGTATGCTTTCGCTTTGTCAGAAAGGTTTAAACTATAGCCCAGTTCTTTCACACGAGCGCTTAATTTTTTTAATTCAATCTCAATAATTAAATCAATGTCATGTTTTTCTAAAGAATTGAAAACAATTACATCATCAATTCGATTCAAAAACTCAGGAGCAAAGGCTTTTTTCAAAGCATTTTCGATAATGCTTTTTGAGTTATCCTCAGCATTTGCAACTCTTGTCGCAGTTCCAAAACCAACTCCTTGTCCAAAATCTTTCAATTGTCTAGCGCCAATGTTAGAAGTCATGATAATGATGGTGTTTTTAAAATCGATTTTTCTACCTAAACTGTCCGTCAAATAGCCATCATCTAAAACTTGCAACATCATGTTAAAAACATCTGGATGGGCTTTTTCAATTTCATCTAAAAGCACCACGCAATATGGTTTTCTTCTTACTTTTTCGGTCAATTGTCCTCCTTCTTCGTAACCAACATATCCCGGAGGCGCACCAATTAAACGAGAAATAGCAAATTTTTCCATGTATTCACTCATGTCAATTCTCACTAAAGCATCTTCAGAGTCGAATAATTCTCGGGCTAAAACTTTAGCCAATTGTGTTTTTCCAACTCCTGTTTGTCCTAAGAAAATAAACGAACCAATTGGACGATTAGGATCTTTTAAACCAGCGCGATTCCGTTGAATAGAACGGGCAATTTTTATAACCGCTTCATTTTGACCAATCACTTTGTCTTGAATCAATTCTGGCAGTTTAGCCAATTTGTTACTTTCTGTTTGCGCCACACGATTTACTGGAATTCCAGTCATCATCGAAACAACATCAGCAACATTGTCTTCGGTCACAGCAATTCTATTGTTTTTCGCATCCTCTTCCCATTGCTCTTGAGCGATAGCCAGGTCTTTTTCTATTCTTTTTTCGTCATCACGAAGCCGCGCAGCTTCCTCATATTTTTGTTTTTTAACCACCACAACTTTCAATTCTCGCACTTCTTCTAATTGACGTTCTAAATCCAAAATTTGTTTCGGAACATCAATATTGGTTATGTGAACGCGAGAACCTGCTTCGTCTAAAGCATCAATTGCTTTGTCTGGTAAAAATCTTTCCGACATATATCGATCTGTCAATTTCACACATGCTTCTATTGCTTCATCAGTATAAGTAACATTGTGATGACTTTCGTATTTGTCTTTTATATTATTTAAAATAGTAATTGTTTCTTCAACCGAAGTTGGCTCGACAATCACTTTTTGAAAACGACGTTCTAAGGCGCCATCTTTTTCTATGTACTGACGGTATTCATCTAGAGTAGTTGCGCCAATACATTGAATTTCTCCACGCGCCAAAGCAGGTTTGAACATATTGGAAGCATCAAGTGAACCTGTTGCGCCGCCAGCACCAACAATGGTATGAATTTCATCAATAAAAAGGATAATATCATCGTTCTTTTCGAGTTCATTCATTACCGCTTTCATTCGTTCTTCAAATTGTCCTCGGTATTTTGTCCCAGCAACAAGACTTGCTAAATCAAGCGTAACAACTCTCTTTCCGAATAAAATCCTTGAAACTTTCTTTTGAATAATACGCAAAGCCAAACCTTCTGCAATTGCTGATTTTCCAACACCTGGTTCTCCAATAAGTAATGGGTTGTTCTTTTTTCTTCGACTCAAAATTTGAGAAACGCGTTCAATTTCTTTTTCTCTTCCCACAACAGGATCGAGTTTTCCTTCTTCAGCCATTTCTGTTAAATCTCTCCCAAAATTATCTAATACAGGAGTTTTAGATTTTTTGGTTGATTTGTTGGCTGGATTATTAAAATTATCTCCCTTCAGACTGTCATCTTGTCCTGAATCTTCGTTGTAAGCTTCGTTTTTTGGCGAGTTTGACAAAAATTGTTCGTCGTTGTTTGGCATCATATTTAAATATTGTTCTTTCGCTACGTCATAATCAATTTTTAGTTTATTGAGCAGCTTGGTTGTTGGGTCGTTTTCGTTTCTTAAAATGCAAAGCAACAGGTGCGCAGTGCTTATTGAAGAACTTTGATAAACTTTGGCTTCTAAAAAAGTAGTTTTTAGAGCCCTTTCGGCCTGACGTGTCAAATGAAGGTTTTTTTTATCTAAAATAACCTCTGCACTTGGATTAGCGGGACTTAAAATCTCTACTTTTCTGCGCAGGTAATCTAAATCAATAGATAAATTGTTTAATATATTGATTGCTTTGCCGTTGCCGTCTCTTAAAATACCCAACATAAGGTGTTCAGTTCCAATAAAGTCGTGACCTAAACGCATTGCTTCTTCTTTGCTGTAAGTAATTACATCTTTAACTCTTGGGGAAAAATTATCATCCATGATTGAAATTATTATAATGTAAATTTAGTGAATATCCTTTTAAATACAAAAATCATTCCTCACAAATTATACTGACAGCTAAGTGACGAAAAATAATAGTTAAAAAAAAGCAGGGGATTTAATTTTATTAACCAAAAAGCGATCATAAGTTGTTAATAAATTGAATAAAATTACTGCAATTTACAAACTAAAAAATTTTAGAATAGCTTATATTAGCAAGATTTTTTAAAACAAACGAATTTTTAATTTTAAGTATATAATATGTCGGACGGAGAAAAGTTAATTCCTATTAACATAGAAGACGAAATGAAATCAGCTTACATCGATTATTCGATGTCAGTTATTGTGTCAAGAGCACTTCCTGATGTGCGTGATGGATTGAAACCAGTGCACAGAAGAGTACTTTATGGAATGTACGATTTAGGTGTTTTTTCTAACAAAGCCCATAAAAAATCTGCAAGAATCGTAGGAGAAGTTTTAGGTAAGTACCATCCACACGGTGATACTTCTGTATATGACGCGATGGTGCGTATGGCTCAAGAATGGAGCATGCGTTACCTTTTGGTTGATGGCCAAGGAAATTTTGGTTCGGTAGATGGCGATAGCCCTGCAGCAATGCGATACACTGAAGCCAGAATGAAAAAGATTTCCGAAGAAATTATGGCTGATATTGAAAAAGAAACCGTTGATTTTCAATTGAATTTTGACGATACTTTATATGAGCCAAAAGTAATGCCAACGCGAGTTCCAACACTGTTAATCAATGGAGCAACCGGAATTGCCGTAGGAATGGCAACCAATATGCCACCGCATAATTTGACAGAAGTTATCAACGGTACTTTGGCTTATTTGGATAACAATGATATTGAAATAGACGAATTGATGAACCATATTAAAGCCCCAGATTTTCCAACTGGAGGAATCATTTATGGTTATGAAGGAGTTCGAGAAGCTTTCAAAACGGGTCGCGGAAGAATCGTAATGCGTGCCAAAGTGAGTTTTGAAGAAGTAGATGGACGTGAGTCAATTATCGTATCTGAAATTCCATATCAAGTCAACAAGGCAGACATGATTAAACGTACAGCCGATTTAGTAAACGATAAAAAAATTGAAGGAATTGCCAACATTCGCGATGAATCAGATAGAAACGGAATGCGAATCGTATATATTCTGAAACGCGATGCAACGCCAAACGTTGTGTTGAACACTTTATATAAATTTACTCAACTGCAATCTTCGTTTTCTGTAAATAATATTGCTTTGGTAAAGGGTCGTCCGCAAATGCTGAATCTGAAAGATATGATTCACTATTTCATCGAGCACCGTCATGATGTTGTCGTACGCAGAACACAATTCGAATTAAGAAAAGCCGAAGAAAGAGCCCATATTTTAGAAGGTTTAATCATTGCTTCAGACAATATTGATGAAGTTATTGCGCTAATTCGTTCATCATCAAACACAGAGCAAGCAAGAGAAAAATTAATCGAAAGATTCAAACTTTCAGATATTCAAGCGCGTGCAATTGTTGAAATGCGTTTGCGTCAATTGACTGGCTTAGAACAAGACAAATTGCGTGCGGAATACGAAGAATTAATGAAATTAATAGAGCATTTGAAAGCTTTATTGGCAGATGTTNATTTAAGAACTGCATTGATAAAAGANGAATTAGAAGAAATTCGTGAGAAATATGGTGATGAGCGTCGTTCTCAAATTGAATATTCTGGTGGAGATGTAAGTATTGAAGATTTAATTGCAGATGAAAATGTAGTCATAACCATTTCACATGCAGGTTATATCAAACGTACTAATTTAACAGAATACAAAACACAAAATAGAGGTGGAGTTGGTCAAAAAAGTGCAGGAACTAGAGATCAAGATTTCTTAGAACACATGTTCGTTGCAACCAATCATCAATATATGATGTTCTTTACCCAAAAAGGTAAATGTTTCTGGATGCGTGTTTATGAAATTCCAGAAGGTAGCAAAACAGCCAAAGGTCGTGCTTTGCAAAACTTAATCAATATTGAAAATGATGATAAAGTAAAAGCATTTATTTGCACACAAGACCTTAAAGACAAGGATTATACCATGAGCCATAACCTTATTATGGTAACGAAAAAAGGACAAGTAAAGAAAACTTCTTTAGACAAATATTCTAAGCCACGTGTGAATGGAGTAGCCGCAATCACTATTAAAGAAGGTGACGAATTATTAGAAGCCAAATTAACGGACGGAAAAAGCCAAATTATTTTGGCTGTAAAATCTGGTAAATTGGTTCGTTTTGAAGAAACAAAAACCCGTCCGATGGGAAGAACAGCTTCTGGTGTACGCGGAATTGTGTTGAAAGACGATACGGACGAAGTAATCGGAATGGTTTCTGTAAACGACATGAACAGCGAAATTCTTGTAGTTGCCGAAAACGGATACGGAAAGCGATCTAGCTTAGACGAATATAGAATTACAAACCGNGGTGGAAAAGGGGTTAAAACCTTAAATATTACAGAAAAAACAGGCAAGCTTATTTCGATAAATGCNGTTACCGATGCTGATGATTTGATGATAATCAACAAATCTGGATTAACCATTCGTATGGCTGTTGAAGATTTGCGCGTGATGGGAAGAGCTACTCAAGGTGTGAAATTAATCAATATCAAAGGAAATGATTCCATTGCAGCAGTAACGAAAGTAATGAAAGATGATGTTGTTGAGGTGGTAGTTGACGAAGATGGAAATGTTATCGAAACGGAAGCTATTGAAAGAGTGAAACCAGTTTTGGAGATTTTAGAAGATGATGGAACTTCAGATGACGACGATGACGATGATGATTCGGATGAAGTTGAAGAAGAAGATGATTTGTCTGATGAAGAAGACGATAGCGACGAAGAATAAATTTAAATAATACGAATTTCATTCCTTATAATTAGGAGTGAAATTCGTTTTTATAAAATAGTAATTAAAAAACCATATTATAAATGAAAACAAAATATGTTATTTTAGCAGGAACAATTTTAATTTCGTTAAGCACTGTTGCTCAAAAAGACGAAATGAAAGCGTTGAAAAAAATCTATGCAAAAGAAATACCAACTGCTACTGATGTAGCCGATTTTAAAACAAATTTATCAAAATTAGAAGCGGTTGCAACCGAAGAAAGCGATAAAGTTTACGCGTATTTTTACAAAGCTACCTTACCAATTGTAGCACTTAATGCCTTAGGAAAAAGTGCTACGCCAGCGCAAACTGCTGCAATTTTGGACGCCAAAAGCGTAAGTTTAATAACAGAGGGTTTAAATTCGACTTTAGCATTTGAAATTAAATCTGGTAAAAAAGTCTATACCGATAAGATTCAAGAAACGATTGTTGCCTACAAGCCAATTTTTACAAATTTAGCATTTAATTTAGCTGACAAAAAACAGTTTAAAGAAGTGTCATCGATTATGCATGATTTGTATTTATTGGATACTAAAGAAATAGAAAATTTATATTTTGCAGCAAGTTATGCAGTAAACGCTCAAGAATATCCAAATGCTCTGTCCTATTATAACGAATTGATTAAATTGAATTATTCTGGTGANGGAGTGGCTTATTATGCTAAAAATTTAATTGGCGAAAAGGAAGAGTTTTTCGGAGGAACTCCCGAAGCAAAAGCTGATCGTGATTTAAAAGTAAAAGCTAAATTATACATCGCTCCTAGGGATGAAAAAATTCCTTCAAAACGAGGAGAGATTTACAAAAATATAGCTTTGATTTATGTTGAAAGCGGCAAAGTTGATGAAGCAAAAAAAGCCATCATCGATGCCAGAAAAGCTAATCCTGATGATGAATCTTTGATTATCACCGAAGCTAATTTATATTATGAAACCAAAGATTTCGACACTTATAAACGGATAATTAATGAAGCTTTAGAGAAAAATCCTCGCAATGCAGAGTTAGTTTTTAATTTAGGCGTGATCAGTTCAAACAACAAAGATGCTGCAAGTGCTGAAAAATATTATCTAAAAGCGATAGAAATTGATCCAAATTTTTCTAATGCCTACTACAATTTATCATCAGTAAAAATTGATGAATCTACTAAGATTTTAGAAGTGATGAATAAATTAGGAACTTCGGAAGCGGACAATAAAAAATATGCTGCTTTGAAGAAACAAAGAGACGATATTTTGAAAGTTGCAGTGTCGTATTTAGAAAAAACA
>JGI25914J50564_10000650_pt1 | contig 11710 bp, 10 predicted proteins | sample LauGreSuBDMM15SN_2_FD_50564 | JGI IMG/M metagenome (IMG submission 50564) | reverse complement strand
AAAAAAGGAGCTGATCCGACCAAAACCCCTTCTCACCACACCCCTGATTTCTACCTGGACGAAAGTGGATTCGTGTTGGGCGTACGTGTTATGAGCTACTTTGTGGTGGATTACATGGGAATGAAGAAGTAATTTTTTGTCAAAGGTCTACATTACACCTCCCAAAGAGATTTGGGAGGTTTTTTATGCATTTACTTACCTGAAATGGAAGCTAGGAAAAACGTTGAGGTAGCAAGTTTGCCTACTGTTTGAAAGTACAAGCCAAATCCAATAATATACTCACAGCCAGCTTCAACTTTTTACTCATCTTATCCTCTTAAACCAGGATCATGGTACTGGTAAAGTAATGAACCCATTTACCATTTTCCTTTTTGAACACAGAAAGATGAGATCCTTCTTCGGCCATGTATAAGAACGCATATCGGTAATCTTGTAAAAACACTGGTTTGGAAATCGTCTTATAGCTCATGTATTTCTTCAATTTCCTATCAACTTCGATTCTTTCCGGCGCACCTATAGCAGTATAAAAAGCTTTTGACAAACTGTCGTACCGCCCCTTTTCAGAAGAGACTTTCACTCCCGCCGGAAACATATCCAGTTGGAATTGGAAAGCTTGTTTCCCTTCCCTGCAAATCTTTTCTGCGTCTGCTTCTGTGAACACATCCTTGAACAAAACTTTATAATGGAAGTCACTTTGCAAACTCAGTATGCCTTCTACCGAACAAGAGTCTAGCCAAGGGATTTGCCAATTCTCCTCCGCTTCTGCAAACACGATGACTTCTTCGCCTCGGCTCAGTTCCCCTTCAAATACGACGCTCATCAATTCCTTGATCTCCTGCTCTTCTCTTGAGGCACAGCTGAAAAAGATGATGGAAGATATTATTAGAATTGAATGATTTAGTAGCTTAATCATGTGCAAATGAATTAAACTTCTCTTTCAAACACCTTTATGAGAATTGGTGATTCTAACCTTAGCTTGAAAGAGGAGTTCATGTAAATCAGCCCATTTCCGTAGATCTTTTCCAAGACTTCTTCCAGATTATCGATTCGCTCTTGTTTGTCCTTCCAGACTTGAATGACTGGAAAAACAAATAGGGTAGTAGAACTGAAATCCCATTTATTCTCAATTAAAAACTCTTTCAGTTTTAGCTCTAGTCGAGTTTTTCGTTGAGCAATGTGAGTTGAAACTTCAAAGGGATAATGAATAGATACCGAATCCCCAATCACGAGCTCGATGACGTAACTGGAGTATTTCATCATCGAAGTATCCCGGACATCTGCCTTGAGGTTTTTAAGCAAAAACTCCCTCACCAAATCAAGTTCATTGGCGGCTAGTTGCCCCTTATTTTGAGCAAATCCTTCCAAATGCCCCAAGCATAAGCAACAGCCAATTAGTAAAAGTTTAAATATTTCTTTCATAGATTAGTTACAGTTAGTTCCTAGATCGCCAGATTTATATTGACGATTCTTTTCCAGAATTTGATTTTTCATCGTGTCATTAAAATCTTTATTCCACTTATCAGTCATGTGGAGCCCACCCCAAGATAAATAAACTGCATCAGTTTTACTTATACTATAATGCTCCATTAAAGCAGAAGATAATAACTCAACGTATTCAGAGGCCATCAAATTATGTTGTGAAGATGACAGGCCAGAAGTTAATTTCAAATATCCCAAATAAGCATGCAATAACTCATGAAAAATGGTTACCAAAACAAATTCTTGAGAAGCATTTTCTAAAGCCCTTGTATTTAAAGACAACATAAAAGTGACATTACCTCCAACTTCATGAGCAAATGCATCCCCATCATCTTCATCATTTCCAAAATCTGAATCTTCTAGATAAATGTTGAAATTTTCACTTTGTGAAAAAGTATCTCTGATCAAATTGGTAATCTTATTTTTAAACTGACTATCAATCGCCTTATTGACCTGGTTCCTGAAACAGGGATTTTTTACATTATTCTCAATTTTATAAGGAACTGAATCCCCATCCCCTCCTGCCCCAACTCCATCATCCAAGCAGGCATCTTGGGCATTAGCACTTCTTGCGGAATCACAGCTCGCTGAGCCGCAAGTAGTATGGCTATAGACTTCGAACACGACCACCCCATTGAAACTATACACCCAATACCAGTCGATGCAAAATTCTGTTCGTAGCGCTTCAGAATCGAGGCGAGACTTAGCCCCACCTTCCCTTTGCAATGTCACTACCCGACCATCGGCTTGCGTTCCATCCAAGGGTCGCGCTACAAAATCAGACCATAAATAGGTCAGCTCTTTCGACTTGACTCCTGCCAAAAACCCTTCGATCAACAACTCCTCATTTTGAAGTAAGAATTTGCTGTCTTTTCCCGAGAGTTCCAACATTCCACCGCGTTGCACCTGACCCGAGGCATCTAGCTCAAACACAAATCGACGCAAATACCCTGCCTCGTACCTCACCTGAAGCTTCCGATGTGCAGGCACGATCAGGATTCGCCCATTCGCATGGCTTTTGGCTCCTGCCCAAAATGGAAAAAATTCTTGTTCCGTTTGGATTCGAAAAGAAGAAGTAACTTGCTTGGGCTTCTCCTGAGCATAAAATTCCTTCGCCAAAGGCAGTGGATCTACTGCACTTAAAGGTAGGGGTGGTGTTGCATCTTCTAAACTACAGGACCAGAGCCCGAAAAGAAGCAGTCCGATTGGTGGAATTGATTTGAAAAGTGAATTCATAAAAAATGAGTTTAAAAACTAATAGATTTAAATATGACAAATAAAAATTAGATTAAGACTATTTCAGTTCATTATTTTTTCTTTGATTTTAATATTTCATGCAATCCCTATTTTTTTTGGAATTAAAGAAGGAAAAGCGCTCCACTTGAACCAAAAAAATAACGGAATTCCCTAGCCTTCTTTTGGCCTAGACCCCTATCTTAGTTTAGTGCCTAGCTCCTTCACACTAGAAGTAATTAACCAAAAAAACCTATTTTCGAATTTCCACACTGACATCAGCACCTAACCCGCCCAATAGACCCCATGAAAAAAATCATCCTGCCCCTCCTCCTTATTGCAACCACTGCCCTCGGTCAGTCCAAACTTCGTCCCAGCATTGACCAGAAAGCTCAGGGCGTAGAAGCCAAAGTAATCGAATGGAGACGAGATTTTCACAAGCATCCAGAATTGGGCAATCAGGAGGTTCGAACGGCCAAGATCGTTGCTGCTCACCTCCGCTCCCTAGGTATGGAAGTAACTGAAAATGTAGCGGTAACTGGCGTAGTTGGTGTCCTTCGAGGAAGCAAGCCTGGACCTATGGTCGCCCTTCGTGCCGATATGGATGCCCTACCGGTGACCGAGCGTGTAGACCTTCCCTTCAAATCCACCGTCACTGCCACCTACAATGGGCAGCAAACCGGCGTGATGCATGCCTGTGGACACGATTCCCATACGGCCATCTTGATGGGGGTAGCAGAGGTATTGGCGGCACATAAAAATCAATTGGAAGGCTCGGTAAAGTTTATCTTCCAACCGGCCGAAGAAGGAGTAGCCGAAGTACCTATGGCAGGAGCCGAATTGATGGTGAAGGAAGGAGTCATGCAGGACGTGGATGCTATTTTTGGCCTACACATCTGGGCACAGATAGAAGCAGGTAAAATCGGCTACAAACCTGGGCCTACCATGGCAGCAGTAGATATCCTAACAATCAACGTACTTGGTACCCAGTCCCACGGCGCCTCTCCTTGGTCTGGCGTGGATCCCATCGTCACCTCAGCACAGATCATTACTGGCCTACAAACCATCCTTTCCCGTAGTGTCAATGTCACCGAAAACCCAGCAGTAGTCACTGTAGGTGCCATCCATGGCGGCATCCGTCACAATATCATCCCTGAAAAAGTAGAACTCATCGGTACCATCCGCACCTTTGGCGAGGCGCAGCAAACACTCGTACACCGTAGAATCAACGAAATCGCCAGCAATATTGCCGAAAGTGCGGGCGCAAAGGCGGAGGTCAACATTCTCAAGCTTTACCCAGCCACGGTGAATGACGAGGCCCTAACTGCCACCATGCTTCCTTCGCTTACAGCAGCAGCTGGCAAAGAAAATTTGATNTTGATGGATCCGATGACGGGTTCNGAAGACTTNAGCTTTTTCCAAAAAGAAAAGCCCGGCGTATTTGTGTTCCTGGGCGGAATGAAGCCGGGAGCTGATCCCCTCAAAACTCCCTCCCACCACACGCCTGACTTCTACCTGGACGAAAGNGGATTTACCTTGGGTGTCCGCGCCTTGAGTTANCTGGTCGTGGATTACATGGGAATGAAGAAATAGGCTAATCTAACCTACGAACTAGTTCGTAGAAAACTTTACTCATGATTGGTTCCGCCTTTGCGGCAGCAGCGAGTACATCTTGAAGAGATACCTGGTGAATCTTTCCTTCCACTCCCAGGTCAGTAATCGCAGAAAGACCAAAGACTTCCATCCCACAGTGGCGAGCCACCAACACTTCAGGAACGGTGCTCATCCCAACAGCATCCCCACCGATCCTTTGGAGGTAGGCGTATTCAGCGGGTGTTTCCAAATTGGGCCCCTCCACACCACAATACACTCCTTTGTGGAGAATCACTCCCAATTCCCGGCCTATCTCCAAAGCTAGCTGGATCAAGCGTGGGGAATATGACTCGCTCATGTCTGGAAATCTTGGCCCCCATTCTTCGTAATTTTTCCCTCGAAGCGGGTTTTCTGGAAACAGGTTGATGTGGTCCGATATCACCATGACCTCTCCTATTTGTTGTTTGGGATTAAGGCCTCCAGAGGCATTGGAGACGAGGAGTGTCTGCATGCCCAACTGCTTCATCACGCGAATGGGGAAAGTAACTTCCTTCATGGAATAGCCCTCGTAATAATGGAAGCGCCCCTTCATGGCAAGCACCTGTTTGCCAGCCAAGGTTCCGATAAGCAAGGTACCGCTATGGCTTTCTACCGTAGAAATTGGGAAGTGAGGAATATCCTGATAGGGAATTTCAAGTTCTACCTGAATTTGGCTAGCCAAGTTTCCTAAACCCGTCCCAAGGATAATTCCGATTGCGACTGGATCAGAATGAATCCCTTGAATGTAGGCCGTAGCCTGCTCCACTTGCTGCTTGTAGTCCATCTAAAAATTAATTAATACAGTTCAAAGATAGGTGTTTGAAAAATTGTTCGAACTTTTCTAGGTACTTGTGTGTATAAAAGAGATAAAATTTACCTTATGATAAAGATTATTGTCAGCACCAACCGTAAAAATTCAGTTTCAAGTACCCTTGCTTCCCTCTACCAGAACATCTTAAAAGAAAAGGGAGCGGATGCTGAAATTCTTCACATCTCGGATTTGCCCCCAGACTTTACGGCTACCGCCTTATACGAAAACAATGGGAAAAATCCTGAATTTAATGCCTTTCATGATCGTCTGAAGGAAGGGAAAAAATTTGTATTTATCGTTCCAGAGTACAACGGGTCGTTTCCAGGGATCCTTAAATCATTCATTGACGGGATGACCTATCCCAATTCGTTTTTAAATAAAAAGTGTGCCCTAGTAGGGCTTTCATCAGGAATTGGCGGGGGTGGCATCGCTATGAGCCACCTCACCGACATCTTCCATTACTTGGGTATGCATGTTCTTGCTCTCAAGCCAAAATTGGCTAAAATAGAGCAAAATATGTCAGATAACCTGCTCACCAACAGGCTGTATGTAGAACTACTACATACCCAGGCAGACATGCTGCTCGACTTTTAGGACTTAGTCCACGTTGTCGTGCAGAAACCGATTGTTGCCTAAAATCTCGTTTTCCTCGTTCAGGTTAAACTTACTTAGGGCAGATTCCGAGCTATGCTGCGTTTCATTGAGAATCACATTTTTACGCTGGTAGGCAGGTACCACCATCTTTTCAGTCAAGTCATCTGAAGCAGTGGTTAGGGAACGGCTTCCTTTTAGTTTCTCAAATCTTTCGTGCGCACGCTGAATGGCTTTCATCTTCATTTGCTCGTAGTAATCATTCGCAAATACAGGAACGGTAGGCTGTTGNGATTCTAATGGCTCTTCAGCAGCTACAGGTTCTTGGTAGAGGGTATGATGCACAATTTTTTCTTCCTCCACAGGCGTTTCTTCCGCAAGGAAAGTTTCGGCTACAGGTTGAATATCGAAAGAGAAAATTTCTTCTTTTTCTTCTTCTCTCACTTCTTCTTTTACTTCTTCCTCCATAGGGGGAGCAATCACCGCAATGGGAGTCTTGGGGAAGGTAAAAGTGAAGGTCTTTCCTTCAGCGATAGGCTCTTCTATTACTTGTGCAGATTTTCCGGAGTCCAAATCAATTACTGTTTTGGTTTGCTCAGAAGCCGGTGCAGGGGCTGGAGTCGGAGCTATTGGGCTAGAAAAGGTAGAAATAGAAGCGGTATTTAGGCTTGTTATAGGCACACTTGCCAGTCTATCCATCTCGAAGCCTGTGGCAATAACTGTCACGCGGATAGCTCTACCCAATTCAGAATCAATCCCCTGTCCAAAGATGATCTCTGCATTGTCACCTGCTTTTTCTTGGATGTATTCGGTAATATCGCTCAACTCGTCCATTGAAAGTTCCTCTTCTTCTCCAGAAATAATGGATAGCAAGATTTTTTGAGCCCCTTTGATATCAACATTGTTGAGCAAAGGAGAAGAAATAGCAAGGCCAGCAGCACGGATGGCGCGACCCTCTCCTTCTTCAGTGGCTGAACCCATCACGGCAGCACCCGCATCTTTCATCACCGTTTTAACGTCTTCAAAATCCACGTTTACATCCTGATGGATCGTGATGATTTCTGCAATAGATCGCGCTGCAGTACTCAAAATATCATCTGCTTTGCTGAACGCTGTACGGATGGCTAAGTTGCCATAAATCTCTCTCAACTTATCGTTGAGAATTACGAGTACGGTATCGCAATTTTCACGAAGGGCTTCAATGCCTGCTTGGGCTACTGCCATTTTCTTTTTCCCTTCAAACATAAAGGGAGCCGTTACAATACCCACGGTTAGGATGTCTAATTCCTTGGCAATACGTGCTACAATAGGCGCAGCACCTGTACCTGTGCCTCCTCCCATACCTGCTGTAATAAATACCATTTTGGTATTGTCGGCAAGGAGCTCTCGGATTTCTTCCTCAGTCTCTAGTGCTGCACGCTTCCCTTGCTCTGGGTTAGCGCCCGCACCAAGTCCCTCAGTTAAGTTAGCTCCAAGCTGAAGCCTCAAAGGAACAGGGCTAGATTTCAAGGCCTGGGCATCGGTATTGACCACGACGAATTCTACATCCTTAATTCCTAAGCCATACATGTGGTTGACGGCATTGCTGCCACCGCCACCCACACCAATGACTTTAATGATGGATTTTTGGTTTTTAGGTAGATCAAATCTGTAATCTTTCATGTTATCTGACATAATTATAAGGGGTGAATTTATTTTTAGGCTAGGGTACTCTTTAGGTGATTTATAAGGGTTNAATATTAATTTCCATAAGCCGAATCATCTCCGATATCGTCCGAAATAATTCCCTTCAAACGCTCGCCAATATTTTTAAAGAAATCCTTGGAGATCACATCTCTTTTTTCAACTTGCTTTGGCTTGACACCCGAATTGGCTCGGCGATTTTGGTAGATTTCCTCGCGCATGTCTAAAGATTTGAAGCCTGCCAAAACCAACCCAACTGTAGTGGCATACATGGGGCTCTTGACTTCTTCCAAGACGGATTTTCCAAGGTGCTCATTTGGAAATCCAATACGCGTATCTAATCCCGTCATGTATTCAAATAGCTGCGAGATAAACTGCATTTGAGATCCTCCACCAGTGAGGACAATCCCTCCTGCGAGTTTCTTGTAATAGCCACTCTGCATGATTTCGTTTTGTACGATTTCTATAATCTCTTCCATGCGTGCTTGGATAATGGAAGCAAGATTGCGAATGGAGATTTCTTTTGGAGCTCGATTTTTTAATCCAGGGATGGATACAATTTCATTCGGATTTGCCTCAGCTGCTATGGCCTTTCCAAAACGGGTCTTCAGAAGCTCTGCTTGATNTTGCATCAGCATNCAGCCCTCCTTAATATCGGCAGTAATGATGTTGCCCCCCAAAGGAATCACTGCCGTATGGCGAATGATGTTTTCATAGAATATGGCAATATCTGTAGTTCCACCTCCGATATCGATCAAACAAACCCCCGCTTCTTTTTCCTCCTCACTTAGGACAGAAAGGGAGCTGGCAAGGGGTTCAAGAATCAATTGCTTCGAAGTAAGCTCTGCGCGCTTGACGCACTTGTTGATGTTGTTGATGGCCGAAGTCTGGGCAGTGATGACATGAAAATCTGCCTCCAGGCGATTGCCTGACATACCGACGGGATCTTTAATACCCCCTTCGTAATCGACCGTATAGTCTTGGGGCATCACGTGAATGATGCTATTTCCAGGAGGAACGACAATGTTGTGCATGTCTGCGGTCAAGCGCTGCACATCNTCAACGGTGATTTCATCCTCAGTAGGTGGACGCATGATNCTTCCATGCATGATNTTACTCTGAATGTGCTGACCAGCAATTCCTACAATCACTTCAACAATGTTCACCTCGGCCATGTTCGCACATTCTTCAACCGCCTTTTCGATGGCCTGAACAGTCTTTTCGATGTTGGTCACGATCCCTCGCTCCACCCCATCGGATACTGACTTGCCCATGCCAAGGACTTCTAGTTTNCCAAATTCATTTTTGCGNCCTATGATGGCGCAGATTTTGGTCGTCCCGATGTCCAGACCTACAATTAGTTTGTCATTTTCCATATCCAAGCTTTATTCACAAACAATTTGATTTTTATACTTTACACTGATTCGCTCGTAAGCGTCCCATCCTTTTCGAGGCAATATTTCTTTATAGAGTACCGCTATACGGTCAAACTTGCTCTCAAAATCTCGAGCATCACCAAATTCGATCACCTGCTTTCCTACCTGCTGGTGAATCCGAATGTCATTTCTACCATTGATCTCCAACTCAGTCACCTGAGCACTCCAAAATTTGTCCTGCGAGATGAAGCGAATCAAGGGAATCAATTCAGGCATCGCATCTATTCGACCTTGGTCCATCAAAGAGCCGATATAGACTCCTTGGATAATCAATACCCTGCTCGTATAGCTGGGGGAAGTTGCGATCAGCAATCCCTCCTTGGTAATGTATCCATCAGCAGTCTCTGGCCTTGCAATTCGGGCCATTGGTTCGTGCTGAGTCAAGCTCAACTTTAAAATNCCCTGCTGATCAACAGAGGCCTCTACCGTACGAATAAAGGGATGCCCCAACAACCGCTTTTCAATATTTTTTAAGGGAAGCTCCCGAATCGGTAGCCCCTTTTTCAACTCTGGGAAGGAAGCCGAAAGAATGGTTAAGATTTCTTTTTCTTCCACAAAATAGACCCCACTAACTGCCTCCAAGTCTATCTCTATGGCGCTGAAAGCTTTACTTAGGTTTTGCTTTTCTACAAACCCAATGTATCCCCCTGCAATGAGACAGAGCAACACAATTCCAAGTACCTTTTTCACCTTTGCCTTATTCATGGTTGCGTAGGATTAGGTCTAGAATTGGTCCAAGCTGCGATACCAGGCACCAGCCTGTCAATATCTCCTGCACCCAAGGTGACTAGCACCTCTGGAGCTGAAGCATTCAAGAAATCCATTACCTCACTTTTTTGAATACAAACCTTCTTGGTAGCTTGAATTTCATCCAAAAGCATTTCGGACTCCACACCAGGAATCGGGAGCTCTCTAGCTGGATAGATCGGCAAAAGCACTACCTCATCCGCAAGAGAAAGGCTCTCGGAAAACCCAGCTGCAAAATCACGAGTACGCGTAAATAAATGCGGTTGGAAAATCACGGTCATCCGTTGGGATGGATACATCGCTCGAACCGAACTCAGGCAAGCCTTGATTTCTTCCGGATGGTGCGCATAGTCGTCAATAAATATCTTTCCAGCTTGAGAGGAGTGAATTTCAAAGCGTCGCTTTACGCCGAGAAAGGACATGATCCCCTCACGAACCTGCGCTTCACTGACCCCATGATCAAGCGCAATGGCAATGGCCGCCAAAGCGTTTTCCACGTTATGGAATCCAGGGATAGACAATTCTAGACCCTTAATTTGATTTTTGCTTCCGATGTAATCAAAAACAAAAGAGTTGGGCTTGGCAACAATATTTTCGGCATGAATACCATCCGATCGAAGTCCATACTCGCGGATGTCCGTAGCTGCCAAAGCGGGCTCTTCCAAGCGGTACAGGGCATGGCTTTGTATGTAAATTTTACCCTTCTTGTCCACTAGAGCAAGAAATTGTCGGAAGCCTTCCAAGATTGTTTGTTCATCCCCATAGATATCCAAATGGTCAGGATCTGCACTTGTCAAGACCGTTTCGTTTGGATGTAAATGAAGGAAAGAACGATCAAACTCGTCTGCTTCTACCACTACAACTGAATCTTTGGACTTTCCTGAAAGGATCAGGTTGCTGTTGTAGTTTTGAGTAATTCCTCCCAAGAAGGCAGTAACTGGCTTCCCTGCAGNCTTCAAAAGATGCGCCANAAGGGAAGATGTACTGGTTTTGCCATGGGTACCGGCTACAGCAATCGTGTATTGGTCCTTGGTAATCATCCCCAATACTTCCGCTCTTTTCTTAAGAAGAAAGCCCTGCTGGAAAAAATGAAGGAGCACGCTATCCTTAGGAATAGCTGGCGTCCAAACCACCAAGATCTCATTCGGGTTTACCTTAAATTGAGCAGGGACCGCAGCTACCTCGTCAGCAAGAATGACCTGCATCCCTTCCTCCTCCAACGCATCCGTCAAGGGCGAAGCGGTCTTGTCGTATCCCGCTACGGCATAGCCTTCCTGCTGAAACCAGCGAGCCAAGGCACTCATGCCTATGCCACCGATTCCAAGGAAAAATACGCTATGTATCCCTTTAAATGTCATTTTAGGAGAAGTTCAAGTTCGGTTACTAAGGCATTTGCCGCATCCGGCATTGCCAATTTTTTGATTGCAGTTGCTAGCGATTGGGCCTTTCCCTCCTGCTGGAACAGCTCATCTATGGATTTTTTAAATTGATCGACTGCAAGTGCATCGGAAAGAAGAACAGCTCCCCCTAGCTTCACGCAGGCAGTTGCATTTTTCGTTTGGTGGTCCTCCGCTACATTGGGTGATGGAATAAAGATGACTGGCTTTCCTACTAGGCAAAGCTCCGAAACCGATAGCGCTCCAGCCCGAGAAACGATCAAATCCGCTGTAGCATAGGCCAGGTCCATTTCACGGATAAACTCCCGCAAGTGAATGTGTGTCAAGCCTGCATTTTCCAAGGCTGCTTCCATTTCCTTGAAATAAAATTTTCCAGACTGCCAGAGCACCTGATAGCCTTCTTTTTCCAGTTCAACCATGTGCTTGACCATGGCAGAATTGAGCGTTCGGGCTCCTAGGGATCCTCCTAAAACCAAAATAGTCTTGCGATTTGCATCCAAGCCAAATTTTTGCTGGCCCAGCTCTTTTTTCCCAGCTAGATCTAGCAAATCCTTTCGGACTGGATTTCCGGTCAACTTTATTTTTTCCTTGGGGAAAAATCGATCCATCTCAGGATAGGCTACACAAATTCGAGCTGCCCTCTTCGCCAAGATTTTGTTGGTCAACCCAGCATAGGAATTTTGCTCCTGCAGGAGGGTAGG
>JGI25914J50564_10000642_pt1 | contig 11762 bp, 11 predicted proteins | sample LauGreSuBDMM15SN_2_FD_50564 | JGI IMG/M metagenome (IMG submission 50564) | reverse complement strand
GATCGGAAGGTGCCCCACCCCAACCAAGATGTGGACCGACATCTCAGGCCAAACACCCCTCCACCGCTCCACCGCCTGCTTCACCGCCGTAAATGTTTTCTCCCCTCGAATGATCTCAACCGGAATATCCATCCCGCGAAACTGCTCCGGCTCTCCCGCCCGCTCGAACATCCTTAATGTCGCCAAACTTACCCGATGATCCACTCGTACGAATGACTCGGTCAAACTTACACTGCTCCCTCTTCTCTCCTTTAAAAATAGATCGGTAATCCACCGACCCAATGGGTTGGCAAACGTTACCCCATACATCAGCGGCCCAAGCAGTGGGGTAAGAAAGATTCGAAAATACCAAGGGCAGACAGCAAAAGGATCAATCATCACCAGTCGCCCTACCACTCCCCCTCTTCCCATCTCNAATAATTCGCGCGCCACAAAGAGTGCCATCAAGCCACCGGTACAGCTTCCCACTAANGTNACTTTNTCCTTACCCAAAGCTGCCACCTCTTCGGCGATCGACCGCGCCACGGATCGAATCTCCCACANCTTGGGCTTGGGCGACTTGCCACAGCCCGGTAGGTCAAAACTATAAAAAGAAACCGCCTCAGGAAGCTTTTGGATCAAAGGATCAAAGGTAGTGTGGTCACCACTCCAGCCGTGAAACCCCACCACTCCATGTCCACCCCTCCCAGTTCGAACTCTGTGCATAGCCCATACTCCCTTTTTCACCCTGCGAGACAATCCAGACTTCCCAATCCCACCATCCTCCTCTTACTCTTTCCCTATGGATGAACCCCCGGGCATTCGCAGCTGGATCTTCACCCTCATCGTCGGGGGTGGATTTCTCGTTGTCTCAGTCGCGGTCTTTGTTCTCAGTTATCTGCGGCTTCGCGCGCCTTAACCTTCCCCATCATCTCCTAGCTCCCGTAGAGCTTTTTGCGAGGGCTTATACCCCTGGGCGGCCGCTCTGCGATACCACTGGATCGACTGAACCAGATCCTTTCGTACTCCTTGCCCATGGTAGTAGCAGTTGCCTAAACGGTGCTGCGCCGCTGGATAGTTTTGTGCTGCCGCCTTGCGAAACCACCTCACTCCCTCCTCTTGATTCAGCCCCACTCCCTTCCCAAAGATGTAACAGTCCCCAATACTGATCTCTGCCGGCGCATAATCTTGCCCTGCCGATTTTCTCCACCACCGAATGGCCGCCATTAAATCCGGCTCGACCCCCATTCCCTCATGAAAACATCCCCCTAAGTTGAACTGCGCCTTCATCTGACCTGCCTCCGCCGCTTTTCGATACCAACTCGCTCCCTCCACCAAATCTCTTTTGACCCCTAATCCAAAAAAGTAGCAGTCGCCCAACTGAAACTGCGCGTCCGCATCACCGCTTTCCGCCTTCTCCTGCAAGGCAGCGCTGTACTGATTTGGATTTTCTTCGGTCTGGGCCCAGCTCCCACAACCGACCCAAAGGAGAAAAAGAAGACTAAGGATTCTCATCATGTTAAAATTGAAACCGAATTTGTTTTTCGCAAGCCTCATCCTTGACGAAATCCCCCTTTCGTCTTGAATCACCCAATGAAAATATTTGTAACACTCATCACCCTTCTATCTCTTGTCCTCAACCTTGCCCTTGCGGAGGACAAGGACAGCGACTCCGGAAAATCGAGTAATCTCACCCCTACGGCTGAGCGCCCAACCAACATGGCAAATCCTGAAAAGCCCGGTTGGCTTCCCCAACGCCACGGAAAATAGAACCCACCAAAACGGCCGACTAAGGCCGTTTCAGCGCAGGGTCAGGCATCTCACCCTTACGAAGAGCATCCAAGGTAGCCGGTTCGCTCATTCGGGAGGTGTTCAGATTCCACATTTCCAACAGCATCTTGCTCATCTTTTCTGTTTTGTCCCCGCTCAAATTCCCCTTCACCTTAGCCTGGCTAAGTGAGTACTCAGGTATTGTTCCTGCCGTATTCAGATCGGCCAAAGCAGCCAAGCCCTTCCGAATCAGCTCCTTACGATCTCCATCTGCTTCAGGGTTGATCGCTGCAGTCACTTTAGCGAGAAGTCCGTCCGTATCGGCTGCAGGCGACTGCGCCATGGAATTGGAGGTGAAGAGACTCAAGGCAACGGCCAGATAACAAAGTGCATTTTTTAATTTCATCCAACAACCCTACCTAGCAACCAGCCACAGTCCATCCTCAACCATCCGCACCAACCTTCCCACATTCATAGGAATGTGGGAGGATCAGCCAATGAAGCTCTTCTCACTCATCCCTAAGTTAGGAGAGATCCCGGCACTTCTAAGCTCTACCCCACCTATGCTTCGCGATGTTCTTCACCGCAAATATAAGAAAATCCCTTATGGAACAGTCGTGGGTGGCTTTCTTGGCCTCCTTTACCTTATCAACCCCCTCGATCTCATTCCCGAAGCTCTCCCCGTCATCGGAATCGTCGATGATACGCTTGTCGCAGGACTTTTCCTCGCTTTGCTCTCCCGCGATGTTAAAAAGTACCTTCTCTGGAAATCACCCCATGACAAAACCCAATCAAAATAAACCTGACTCCGGCATTCCGAACTGGCTCTTTTACTCTGGAATCGGAATGGTTCTTTCCCTCGGCGCTGCAAAAATCTTCTTTGGAATCCTCCGCCTCTACCGATAACGGCCACCTACTCGTCCAGCCAGTCGTCCACCGGGCGAAAGTCATCATCCTTCACTAACTTTTCCACTCTCTGGTGAGGAACAGGCTCGAACGGTAGAATGACCCACGCGGTTTTTCCTGATCTCTTTCCCCGAATCACCAACCTCAGAGTATTCGGAGCCGCTTGCGCCACCTTCCCACTCACCTGAATCTCCGCCACATCTGCATCTAAGGGAACTCGCTGACACAAAAAAGCATCCGGAATCGCTCCCACATCCTCCTCAAAAGGCCCCTTCGCCTCCGCCTCCTTCGCTCTCAACTCCTTTAACCTCTCCTCATAGCCCGTAATCTCATTTTGGATCGCGGCGGCATCCCCACGAAACTTTTGCAGCTCCTTGGCCTGAATTCCTACTCTTTGCGACTTGTCATCCAGACTTGTGCTGGCGGGACTTCGCAACTGCTTAGCTTTCGTACTCAACCCTTTGTAGCGGGAGTTCCAATCCTTCTCAAAAGCGTGCCACTCGTTCAGCTTCTTCTCTATCCAGCCAAACTGATCGGGCATCTTAATGCTTGGCGGTGCTCGATAGAGCGCCAACCGATACTCGTTGGCCGCAATCTCAGGTTGCTGCAAATCCGCATCCTCTTCCGGATGATAAAATAAACCTACCTCCCGTGCCCTCACCTCTACCTCCTCCAAAAACTTTTTTCGCGCAGCATCGAACTCCAGATCTAAGGAACCCGCCTCCTCCAACCAAAGCCGACTGACCGATGTCCGATAGTCATCGTAGACCGTTTTTGCTTTCCCCGTCTCCTCCTGCAAAACACCCTCCACCATCCTAACTTTTTCAGAAGTACCCGCCGCGTCCGCCTTCGCTAAGACTAAAGTTTTTTCTAACTCCCGTATCTGGGGCCGAATCGGTGCCAACCTCCGCCCATAATCTCTTCGCAAGCCGGCCAATCTTTCCGAAAAGTCGTAGAGCACCAGCACCTCGGGCCGATCCCCTAACCGAATCTCATCTAGATTNACTCGCACCCGCACCACNGTCTTTCTCCACTCCACCCACCCTCCATAAAGCACCATCGCCCCAACCCCTACCCCAAGCCAGACCCACACTTTCCGATCCCAACCCCGCATCCCCTCCACCGCCTGACCCACCAGATCCCGCACAATTCGCCCAGCCCCCACCCTCCGATCCTCCACCGCAGCGGCCGCCTCCACTCCCGGCTTGGCCGCAGGAACCGCGGTTACGACTTTGCGCCGAACTCTGGGNTGATTCTCNTCAATCGGNCGAACCTTCAGNCGTAACTTCGGCTGGGGTGCAGACCCCTCTCCGCCGGGCGGTGGGCTGGATTNCTCCGCCATTCTATCGCTCTTCTGGATAGCTTCCCAAAATCCGCAAATCCTGTGTCTGTTTTTCTAATTTTTGCAAAGCCCGATGGAAATCAGGTCGGTCGATATGACCCCGCACATCGACAAAGAAAACGTACTCCCAAGGTTTGCCAGGTGCCGGACGAGATTCCACTTTCAGTAAATTGAGACCTTTGGCCGCTAAAACTCCCAAGGCCCGATGCAAAGCCCCAGCTCGATGCGGCAAGGTGAAGAGCAGACTCGTTTTATCTTTTCCCGTAGCTCGTGCTGGCTCCTGACCCAAAAGGTAAAACCGAGTGCTATTTCCGGATCGATCCTGTACATCTCGTTGCCGCACCACCAAACGGTAAATCTGCGCCGCCCAGGGACTCGCTAAAGCTGCCGCACCCTTCTCCACCGAGGCCCGGCGTGCCCCCTCCGCCGTGCTCGCTACCTCCACCAACTTGACCTGTCCCATATGAAGCGCCAACCAGTGCCGGCACTGCGCNAAGGCCTGNGGNTGGCTATAAAGAACCCGGATGGGCCCACTTTTCGTTCGGCTGAGCAACGCGTGCCGGATTGGAAGATAGATTTCCCCGCAGATCGGGGTGTGCGCCGTAATTAACGCCTCTTGGGTTGCCCCCACAGCCCCCTCGTTAGAATTTTCGATCGGAACCACCCCTGCCTCCACCTCTCCACGCTCCACTGCCGAAAAGATTTCCGCAATCGTCGGACAGGAAACGAAATCCGTTGCCGCACCAAATCGCTCCCTCGCCGCTTGATGACAGTAGGATGCCGCTGGCCCCAAAAATGCAACCCGCGTGCTCCCTTGAGACTGACGCCCCGTGGCCAATATTTCTCGGTAAATCGAGCGTAAGCTGGCCGGGTCCATTTTCCCTTTTAACCGCGCCGTGACCCTACGAAAAAGAGCCGCTTCCCGAGCAGGCACGAAAACCGCCTGTCCACTTGCCAATTTTTGCCGGCCAATTTCGTGGGCGATTTCGGATCGCTGCTCCAGCAACCGAACCAGCTGATCGTCTAACCGATCAACCTTGGCTCGTAGACTCGATAGCTTCATGGAGTAACTCCTTTTGCTGGGGGGTGGCAGGATCCGCAGGGGTCGGCAGTTTGACCCTGCGCAACTCCTCCGAATTCGGTAACTCTTCTAGATCCCTTAAACCAAAATGCTCAAGAAAGAGCGGGGTGGTTGAATAGAGGATGGGCCGGCCCGGCGCATCACTTCTTCCCGAGATTCGAATCACCCCCCTGTCGACCAACGTGTCCAGCGTTCCACTGCAATCTACTCCGCGCACCGCTTCAATCTCAGCACGGGAAATCGGTTGCCGATAGGCGATCACCGCCATTGTTTCTAAAGCGGGTGGACTCAAACGGGGTGGCCGGACCACCCCCTTCAACTTGGCAACCCAACCCGACAGATCGGGCGCAGTCCCAATCCGAAAGCCTCCAGCCACCTCCCGCAGAATCAGCCCTCTTGGGGCCAGCCGCTCACCCAAGTGGGTCAACTCCTCTCGTACCTCAGCCTCCTTCACCTCAGGCCAGCCCTGACCCCCTTCCGGTCCATCTCGTAAAAGAGTCGCCAAACGAGCGGGCTCCATCGGCTCAGTGGCCGCAAATAACAGTGCTTCTAGTACTCGTGCCCATTCCATAATTCGTATTCCTTAAACTGCGGAACTCTCGCTCGGTTGGCTAGTACCTTCCTCCACAACCATCGGCTCTGTCGGCACCCCAAGAACCCCATCTGGCGTTCTGCGAATCCGTATGGGCTGAAGTGGTCCATCCTGCACCGCGGCGAGTTGCCGCACGCGAATCAACTCCAACATGGCCAAAAAGGTAACCACTACCTCCCCGCGCGAGGACATAGTCCGAAAAAGATCTTCAAAAAGTATCTCCTCTCCCGGCGAAATCCGATCCAAGAGAAACTCGATCTTTTGCCCCACCGTGAACTGCTCATCCTCAAAACGCCCAACCTTCGATCGATCCTCCAACGAACGCAGCACTTTTTGAAACGCCCATACCAGATCGAACATCGAGACTAAACCTGGCCCCTGCATTGCCTGATTCACGACCACCCGCTCGGGAATTCTACCAAAGATCCGCGAGTGCAATGCTTCTCGATCTCCCAACTGCCCGGCCGCCTCCTTGAATTTCCGATACTCGATCAACTGCCGAATCAACTCCCACTTGGGATCCTCGTCCTCAACCTCCTCTGGAGGGCGATCCTGCACGGGCAGTAGAGTTCGGCTTTTCAAATAAATCAGGGTCGCCGCCATGACAAGAAACTCTCCAGCCACCGCCAGGTTTTCCTCCCGCATCTTATCCAACCGCCCCAAATACTGTTCGGTCAGCTTTTCCAGCCGAATCTCATAAATATCCATCTCCTGCTCTTTGATCAGATGCAAGAGAAGGTCTAAGGGTCCGGTAAACGCGCTCAGCTCCACCCTCAATGCCTCACTGCTAGGAGTTTCCAACATCGGAATCATGAGCTCGTCCCCACGGCGGAACGCACTCGTTTCAAAACCTGCTCAGCCGTGTTTCTTGCCTTGGCCGCCCCCTCCTTCATCCACTTTTCCACCCGCTTCGGATCCGAGGCCAACTCCTCCCTCTTTTTTCGCATCCCATCAAACTCCTTGAGAACCAGATCCGCCAAGCTCTTCTTCAAATCTCCATATCCACAGCCACCCTTCTCCATCTTGGAACGATAATCAGAACGTTCGGCCTCCGTCCCCATCAAGCGGACCAATCCCCAGAGAGTACTTCCCTCAACCACCTTGGGTTGCTCCACAGGAGTAGAGTCGGTTTTGATGCCCATGATCTTTTTTCTCAGCTCCTTCTCATCCGCAAATATTTCCAGCGTGTTGCCATAGGATTTGCTCATCTTTTGACCATCCACCCCCAGAACGATCCCCGCATCCTCACGGATAATCGATTCCGGCAGCTTGAAGACCTTGCCGTACTTCTCATTAAATTTGCCGGCAATATCCCGAGCCACCTCGAGGTGCTGCTTTTGATCCTGCCCCACCGGAACCCGGTCGGCATCGTACAATAAAATATCCGCCGCCATGAGCACTGGGTAAGCAAAGAGCCCGTGCGAAGCGGCAATACCCTTCGCCACCTTATCCTTATAGCTATGGCACCTCTCCAGCAGCCCCATCGGAGTAACCGTGGAAAGATACCAAGCCAACTCGTGCACCTCAGGCACGGCACTTTGCCGGAAGACAACCGCTCGCTCTGGATCTACCCCACAAGCCAGCAGATCCAAATAGGTCTCGTTCACCAACCCCGCCAACTTTCCCGGCTCTGCTGCACCGGTCAAAGCATGATAATCCGCTAAGAAGTAGTAGGCCTCCCCTTGGCTTTGCATCTCAACCGCAGGCCGAATCATGCCAAAATAGTTCCCCAAATGAAGTCGCCCGGTCGGCTGAATTCCTGAGAGAGAACGCATCCCTCATCGTGGGCTCGGGCACTCCTTTTCGACCAGAATTTTTTCGTAAGTTGTTCAGTATCTATGTGGAAAGACCCGCTTACTTGTCGACTCGCCTCAACCCCGATTTCTGCGATTATATACCTTGAATGGACTCCTCAGCCACCCTACCCACCGCAATTCTGGCAGAGCCAACCGACCCATATGCAAAATGCCGTCAGTTGGCCCAAAGCCACTATGAGAATTTCCCCGTTGGCCGACTCGTACCCAAGAAACTCCGTCCCCACGTTCACGCCGTCTACGCCTTCGCTCGGGTGGCCGACGATCTTGCCGACGAAGGGTACGCCGATCCCCGCCTAAAGCTCCCGCAATCCCAAGCCCCCACCCAATCAGAACGATTAGCNCTTTTTCAAGCGTATCAAGANGCTTGGCAATCCGCGGTGTCGGGAAAAGCTTACGATCNACAATACCAGTGGATTTTTGCACCTCTCCAAAAAACAAAAGCAGAACTAAACCTTCCCGACTCTCTCTTTACCGATCTTCTCAGCGCCTTTGCTCAAGACATCGTCCAAAGGAGATACGAAACTTTTTCCGACGTCCTCGACTACTGCCGCAGAAGTGCCAACCCCATCGGAAGACTCGTTCTTCTCATCCACGGAGAAAGAAGTGCCGAGCTCGCCCAACTTTCCGACCACGTGTGCACCGGCCTTCAACTAGCAACTTTTGGCAAGACATCTCTGTCGATCTAGGAAAAGACCGCATCTACCTGCCTCTTTTTGATCTCAAACGTCTCGGGGTCAGCGAGGAGGACCTTTTCTCAGGACGCTCGACCCCGAACTTTCGTAATTGCCTTCGATACCAGTGTGAAAGGACGTGGACTTTTTTTAGACAAGGAGAGCCCCTCTCCACTCGGCTTCCACGTCCTTTATCTTGGGAGATCCGGCTCACATGGCTGGGCGGAACCGAAATCCTCAACAAAATTCAATCCCAATCCTATGACACTCTCAATCGGAGACCGAAAGTCTCAAAATTCGATTTCTTGCGACTGGGTCTGCAAGCCTTTTTCGGGGGATGAGTACCTCCTCCACCCACGGCGGTACGGGCCAAAGAATTACCCGCAAAAGCGGATCGAATTTAGCCCTCTCCTTCATCTGCCTGCCGAAAGAGCAGCGCCAGGCTATGTCCACCTTCTACGCGTTCTGCCGGACGGTGGATGATATCGTTGACGAAACAACTCTTCCCATGCATTTACGCCAAGGGCAACTCCAAGCTTGGCGGGACGATGTCCAAGCAATTTATCGCGGCAAACCAATCCAGCCTCTGGCGCAAGAGCTAGCCCCCGTCGTGCGTCGCTACCTCATTCCCCCCGAACCCCTCCTCGATATCCTCACAGGTGTCGAAATGGACCTGACGAAGAATCGGTACGAAACCTTTGAGGATCTTCGTAAATACTGTTACGGGGTCGCTTCCGCCGTGGGCCTTGTCTCCATCAATATCTTTAACTGCCAGACCCGTGCCGCTGCCGACTATGCCGTGGCTCTCGGTCTTGCTTTCCAACTGACAAACATCCTTCGGGATGTCGCGTACGATCTGCAAAAATTTGGTCGGATCTACCTTCCTCAAGAGGAGTGTCGCGCATTTGGGGTCACGGAAGATGACTTTCGTCAGCCCCACCCTTCCCCAGGGATGGCTCGACTCCTTCGAATGCAGTATTTTCGGGCCCGCCACTATTTTGAAAAAGCCGATCGTCTCATTCCCGAGGTCGACCGCCCTAATCTCTCGGCTGCACTTCTCATGACGGGGGTATACCGCGATCTTCTGGAAAAGATCCACCGCAAGAACTACCAAGTCCTTCAAGGCCCCGTAAAACTTACCCGCTGGGAAAAGTTAAAGGCGCTCCGCCGTGGTCGAGGTCAGCTAGGGAAACCCCACGCGAAACGCCGTCCCCCGACCCGAATTGCCGTCATTGGCGGAGGCTTTGCCGGTTGTGCTGCCGCGTTTGCCCTCACACGGGACGGACACTCGGTAACCCTTCTCGAAGCCAAACCTCTCCTTGGGGGTCGAGCCCACAGTTATAAAGAGGTGAAAACGGGCACGACCCTCGACAATGGCCAACACATTCTTATGGGTTGTTATCACCGAGCTTTGGAGCTGATCGAAGCCCTGGGAAATACCGATCGACTTGAAAAATATGATCGCCTCGACCTTGCCTTTGTTAGCTCCCAGGGCGGCCGCTCTTTTCTCCGCTCCTCCAAACTTCCCCCTCCATTTCACCTCTTGGCTGGCCTCTTTTCTTTTACCGAGCTCCAATGGTTCGATCGGTGGGCGATTCTTAACTTTCCTTTTCGGGCAAAAAGAAACCCGCCCAAACAAGGTGAACCTACTCAACCCTGGTTAGAGCGTTTAGGCCAAACTCCTGGATCGATACGTGCCCTTTGGGAACCATTTTGCCTCGCGGCCCTGAACGTTCCCATCCAGACCGCCGATGCTCCTCTCTTCTGGGAGGTAACGCGGAGAGCTCTTTTTGGCTCGGCCCAAGATGCCGCCATCTACTTCGACCGTGAAGGTCTATCCAGCCTCCTTCAGCCTGAGCTGGGACTTTTTCTCCAAAGCACGGAGGGAGATGTTCGCCTCACCTCCCCGCTTGAATCTCTTGCCTACGATGAGAGCAAGAGACACGTCACTGCCCTTCATATGAAGCAAGGCGGCCCCGTAACCGCCGACCAGGTGGTCCTCGCCGTTCCTTGGACCGCCGCAGCGAAACTTCTCCCTGCCGACGATCGCTCGGCTCTTCTGGCTCGTGAACTCAAACCAGGACCGATTCTCGGCGTTCACCTTTGGACCGATCGACCTCTGACCCAGGATCTCATCACCGGCTTTCTTGATTCCCCCCTTCACTGGGTTTTTGATCGGTCGACAACCCTTCCCCAAGGATCCAAAGGACACCTTTACGCTGCTGTCATCAGTGCCGTCACCGACCTAATCGATCAGACAGGCAAATACCTTGTGGAGCTTATTTTGGCAGAGATCCACCGCTTGATTCCTGAAAGCCGCGAAGCAAAAGTGACCCACCACGTCGTCTACAAATCCCGCGACGCCACCTTTACGGGGGAAGCAGGAAAGCCCCTCTCCCGACCTGGACCCACCACCTCCGTAGAAAATCTTTTTCTCGCAGGGGATTGGACTGAAACCGGCCTGCCCGCAACGATTGAGGGTGCTGTTGTATCCGGGTTGCGAGTCGCTGAGGCCGTGGGTTAATCAGTTTTAGCCAGCAGTAGCCTGTTGACCGCTCAACCGAAGGATTGGATTTCTCAACCCTTCTGGGCAAGTGAGTCTAAGAATTTGGCGAGTGCCTTGGAAACCACATTCCTTGCATGAGTACACCCCCCCACCGCAGGTAATAGCTCCACCAACTTCCAAGGTCGGAGCGCTAGGTGTGCCCCAATTTTCCAAGGAGTGCTTTTTCCCGTCTTCAGATCGCACCCCATGAGAAAAAGGTCGGCGGGAAGTAGCTTGTTCGCGTGGTCACTCACTGCCCGAAGACCAACCAGGGGAATCTTTCTCTCTCGGCAAGCCTCGGCAACATAATCCCACTCCATCTCAACAATTCCACATCCTGTTTTTCTCCCTAACGCCAGCTTGGCTTCTCCCGTGGCAATAATTTCTCTGGCCGTGTGCCACTTTCCTGGACGCACAAGGGCCTCTCCTTGGCACCACTGATTAAATTCCTGCCAATCTTCCGCATGAAATGAGGTTAGATCCCCCTCATCCCATGCTGGATCGAGAGCCCCAGCCAATCCGACAAGCAGCACGGCGCGACAGGGATTTGATTCCAACCACCTGAAAACTTTTCTTCCAAGCCCCTCGTGTCCCATCCCAATCCGGGCGGAGACAACCGGAACGCCCCGCCAGCTTCCTCGTATGGTTTCAAACCCGGCTATTTCGACCTTTTTCCCCCCCAGCTTTTTCCAAGTCGGTTCTGCCTCGAATTCCATCGGAAAAAGAATTCCGATCTCACTGACTCGTTCCGCTTGCGTCATAAAACAGTCGGCAAAGGAAACGGAGCCCTAGTGTGCCCCAGTTTTTTGCACGATCTGTTGATACTCTCCGAGGGCAAGCAGAGGCCAATTATTTCGATACATATCGTAACGCAAATAAAACACGCAAGGGAAACCCGTTCCAGTAATTAGCTTTTCCTCCCAGCTTCCATCCGCCTGCTGGGTTTCAATGAGGTAACGAACCGCTCGCCGTACACTCGGTCGCTGGATATCCCCACACGCTAACAGACCCATCAAACCCCAACCTGTTTGCGACGCGGTGCTCAAGCCCCTGCCCTTC
>JGI25914J50564_10000628_pt1 | contig 11875 bp, 10 predicted proteins | sample LauGreSuBDMM15SN_2_FD_50564 | JGI IMG/M metagenome (IMG submission 50564) | reverse complement strand
CCAAGTCAGGAGGGGACCCGGACACCCAGGCTGGGCACCAGCCTCCAGGGGGGGCTGATCGAGATCCACAACCAGCGCCAGACGGCCCGCTGGCTGTGGAGTCCCGCCGGCCCGGGCCAGGCCCAGGCCGAGCTTTGGTTGCCCCTTGAGGTGCTCCAGGGGCAACTGGGCATGACCAGCCAATCGCGGCCGGATGGCAGTGTGAAGTTGGAATGGTTCGGCACAAGCCTGGAGCTGCCCGCCACTAGCTTGCGCAGCCTCGAAGATGAGGTAGCCCTGCCGGTGGGGAGGCTGCTCCAGGCCGCCGGTGCCCGGCTGACGCCCCAGGGAAGCCTCTTGCGGATTGAGATGGCCCCAGTCCCCCTACTGGCCGTGCGCTCCCGCGAGTTGGGCAGCGGCCGACGCGTGGTGCTCGACCTGGGAGCGGCAGCCCTTCTCTACCGGAATGAACGCCAGCTGATTCTTGGCGTCAGCAGCAGTGCCGACCAACGGCTGAGCCTGGCAGCCCTGGGCTTCAAGGCCCAACAGGCGCCTGACGGCCTGCGCCTCACCGCGCCCAGTGACACCCCCCCCCACCTGCTCACCCTCGGGGGGCCAGCCCGGCTGGTACTGGATTTTGGCGAGGGCGGCATCGCCCCCAACCCCAGCGCCGATGCCAGTCCTGGCGGCAGTGGCCCGACGCTGTCGACCGTCGATCCACGGCTGCGGGCCCTGATCGGCCGTGGCATCGAGCTGGAGCGCAGCGTCAGCCAGGTGGATGGCGTGTCGCTGCTGATCAACAGCGTGCGCTTCGATCCCCGCCTCACCCCCCTCGATCTGCGCCCCCTAACCCGGGCCGATGGCATGGAGGGACTCAGCACCCTGTCCCAACTGGCCCAGGGGGAACAGGCCCTGATCGCCATTAATGGCGGTTATTTCAACCGGATCAAACGGCTCCCCCTGGGCGCCCTGCGCGATGGCGGTACCTGGCTCTCGGGCCCAATCCTCAACCGGGGCGCCGTGGGATGGGGTGCCAGTGGGCTGCCCCAGTTCGGCCGCCTGGCCCTACGGGAATGGATCAGCGATGGCCAGGGCCAGCGCCTGCCCGTGCTCCACCTCAACAGCGGCTACGTGCAGCGGGGCCTCAGCCGCTACACCTCCAGTTGGGGCCGCACCTATCGCGCCCTCAGCGATGGCGAGAGCGGCTTGCTGCTGCAGGACAACCGGGTGATCCAGCAGCTAGGCAGTGAGGCCATGGCCGCGGGGATCCCCCTCGATCCAGGCACCATGTTGCTGGTGGCCCGCGGCGACAGCCAGCTCCCTTGGGGCCCCGGCAGCCTGCTCAACCTCTCCAGCCAGCCGAGCAACCCCCTGGGCCTGCAGCCCTTCGTGATCGGTGGTGGGCCGCTGCTGCTCCAGGACGGCCAGCTGGTGCTCAATGGCGCCAGCGAAGGCTTCAGCCCTGGCTTCCTATCCCAGGGGGCGCCCCGCACCGTGATCGGCAGCGATGGCCACAAGCTCTGGCTGGTGACGATCCAGGGGGTCGGCAACCTGGGCCCGACCCTGTTACAAACGGCCGAGGCCCTGCAGCGCCTCGGCCTGCGCGATGCCCTTAACCTCGATGGCGGCAGTTCCACCTCCCTAGTGCTGGGGGGAGTGCAAACCGTGAAGGGCCGGGGCGTGGTGGCGTCGGTGCATAACGGTCTGGGCCTTATCCCCAGGGCAGGTAGCCCCCTGGCCAGCCCCTGACAAACTGGAATCCGTTTCCCCCTCGCCATGCCCAAGGGCCACAGCCTGCGCCTAACCGCCGCCGCCGCCGCCGAGCTGGGACGGCAGGCGGCCGTCGCCGGCACCCCCGGGGTGATGCACATCGACTTGATTGATGGCAGCTGCGAGCGCTGGGTGATCCGCATCAGGCCCGGACATTTGGCTGGTGTGGCCATGGCCCGGGCCGATGGCATCACCCTCTATGCCCCCCCCGACCAGAGCCAGCGGTTGTCAGGCCTAAGCCTGGACTACAAGGGCGACCTCAGTGGCGGCGGCTTCCTGATCCGGGCCAGTGGCCAGGTGCGCTGCTGCGCCTGCGGCGCCTCCTTTAGCCCGATCTCCTGATCAGGACGGTGACCGCGTAAGGTGGCGGATTGTCGAATGTGGTCGGACTTCCGGCCCTAACCTCCGGCCCTCGATGCCCACGATTCAGCAGCTGATCCGCACCGAGCGGCAGCGCCTCACCCGCAAAACCAAGTCCCCGGCCCTGCGCGCCTGCCCAGAGCGCCGCGGCGTGTGCACCCGCGTGTACACCTCCACTCCCAAGAAGCCCAACTCGGCCCTGCGCAAGGTTGCCCGGGTTCGGCTGACCTCCGGCTTTGAGGTCACCGCCTACATCCCCGGCATTGGCCACAACCTGCAGGAGCACTCCGTGGTCCTGATCCGGGGCGGTCGTGTCAAGGATCTTCCTGGGGTGCGCTACCACATCATTCGCGGCACCCTCGACACCGCGGGCGTCAAGGATCGGCGCCAATCCCGCTCCAAGTACGGCGCCAAGACTCCCAAGTCCTGATCTCCCCCTGTTTTCTCCCCGTCCCTGACGTCCACCCTCCTGGTTTATGTCCCGCCGCAACGCCGCTGAGAAGCGCCCGGTTCTTCCCGATCCCCAATTCAATAGCCGTCTGGCCTCGATGATTGTGGCCCGGTTGATGAAGCATGGCAAGAAATCCACGGCGCAACGGATCCTGTCCGACGCCTTCAGCCTGATCAACGAGCGCACCGGCTCCGATCCCCTCGAGTTGTTTGAAACTGCCGTCCGCAACGCCACTCCCTTGGTGGAAGTGCGGGCCCGCCGGGTCGGCGGCGCCACTTACCAGGTGCCGATGGAAGTGCGCCAGGAACGGGGCACCGCCATGGCCCTGCGCTGGCTGGTGAATTTCTCCCGGTCCCGCAACGGCCGCAGCATGTCCCAGAAGCTGGCCGGTGAGCTGATGGATGCCGCCAATGAGGCCGGCAGCGCCGTGCGCAAGCGCGAAGAGACCCACAAGATGGCCGAAGCCAACAAGGCTTTCGCCCATTATCGCTACTAAGACATCTGCCGGCCGCTTGGCGGGGCCCACCAGAGCCCGCCAAAGCCGACCTGTAGAGTCGCCTTCGTTTTTTCAAGACAAAACCTTCGGAGATTTTCCCCGTGGCCCGCGCCTATCCCCTGGAACGAGTCAGAAATATTGGGATTGCGGCCCATATTGACGCTGGCAAAACCACAACCACTGAACGGATCCTGTTTTATTCCGGGGTCGTTCACAAGATGGGCGAGGTCCATGACGGCGGCGCCGTCACCGACTGGATGGCCCAAGAACGGGAACGCGGCATCACGATCACAGCGGCTGCCATTTCCACCAGTTGGAAAGACCACCGCATCAACATCATCGATACGCCTGGACACGTCGACTTCACCATTGAAGTGGAGCGTTCGATGCGGGTGCTCGATGGTGTGATTGCCGTCTTCTGCGCCGTTGGTGGTGTACAACCCCAGTCGGAAACTGTGTGGCGGCAAGCCGACCGCTACAAAGTGCCACGGATGGTGTTCGTCAACAAGATGGACCGCACCGGCGCCGACTTCCTCAAGGTCAATGCCCAAATTAAGGACCGCCTGCGGGCTAACGCGGCTCCGATCCAACTGCCGATCGGCGCCGAGGGAGAACTGATTGGCATCGTCGATCTGGTGAAAAACCGGGCCTTCATCTACAAAGATGAACTAGGCAAGGACATCGAAGAAGTCGATATCCCAGAATCGATGGTGGCCGAAGCGGCTCAGTGGCGCGCCAAGCTGATGGAAAGCGTTGCCGAAACAGACGAAGAACTCGTCGAAGCCTTCCTCGAAAACGGCGAACTTACTGAGGCCCAACTGCGCGTTGGCATCCGCACCGCTGTGCTCAAGCACGGCCTGGTGCCGATCCTCTGCGGTTCCGCCTTTAAGAACAAGGGCGTGCAACTGCTGCTCGATGCGGTGGTGGATTACCTGCCTGCCCCCAATGACGTGCCACCGATCCAGGGCTTGCTGGCCGACGGCACTGAGGCCCTGCGCCCCTCTGAGGACAGCGCCCCCTTCAGCGCCCTGGCCTTCAAGGTGATGGCCGATCCCTTCGGCAAGCTCACCTTTATCCGTATGTATTCGGGCGTGCTGCAAAAAGGCAGCTATGTCTTGAACTCCACCAAGGATAAAAAAGAACGCATCTCCCGTCTAATCCTTCTCAAGGCGGACGAGCGCGAAGAGGTTGACGAGCTGCGGGCTGGTGATCTGGGCGCCGTGCTCGGCCTCAAGGACACCACCACCGGCGACACCCTCTGTGTTGANTCCGACCCGATCATCCTGGAATCCCTGTTCATCCCTGAACCTGTGATTTCGGTGGCTGTCGAGCCGAANACCAAGGGCGACATGGAGAAGCTGGGCAAGGCCCTGCAATCCCTNTCCGAAGAAGATCCCACCTTCCGGGTTCGCACCGATCCGGAAACCAACCAGACCGTGATTGCCGGCATGGGCGAGCTCCACCTGGAAATCCTGGTGGACCGCATGATGCGCGAATTCAAGGTGGAGGCCAACATNGGTGCTCCCCAGGTGTCCTACCGGGAAACCATTCGCGGCAAGGCCAAGGGCGAAGGCAAATTTGCCCGCCAAACCGGTGGCAAGGGCCAATACGGCCATGTAGTAATCGAAATGGAGCCCGGCGAGCCTGGCACCGGCTTCGAATTCGTCAACAAGATTGTTGGCGGCATCGTGCCTAAGGAATACATCGGACCGGCCGAGGCCGGCATGAAGGAAACTTGCCAATCCGGCGTGATTGCTGGTTTCCCGATGATCGATATTCGGGTCAGCATGGTGGACGGGTCGTACCATGACGTTGACTCCTCGGAGATGGCGTTNAAGATTGCCGGCTCCATGGCCTTCAAGGACGGCGTCAAGAAGTGCAACCCCGTACTGCTTGAGCCGATGATGAAGGTGGAGGTGGAGGTTCCTGAGGATTACCTCGGTTCCGTCATCGGAGACCTGTCCTCCCGCCGCGGCCAAGTCGAGGGTCAATCCGTCGACGATGGCCTGTCGAAAGTCCAGTGCAAGGTACCCTTGGCTGAGATGTTCGGCTACGCCACCCAGCTCCGATCCATGACCCAGGGTCGGGGTATTTTCTCGATGGAGTTCAGCCACTACGAGGAAGTTCCTCGTAACGTTGCTGAAGCCATCATTTCCAAGAATCAGGGCAATTCCTGATCTTTCCCCAACCCAAACCAACCCCCCCGATTCTTTCCTTCCATGGCACGCGAGAAGTTCGAGAGGAACAAACCTCACGTCAACATCGGCACCATCGGCCACGTTGACCACGGCAAAACCACCCTTACCGCCGCCATCACCAACGTGTTGGCGTCCCAAGGCATGGCAAAAGCCCAGGCCTACGACGAAATCGATGGTGCTCCCGAAGAGAAAGAGCGGGGCATCACGATCAACACGGCCCACGTTGAGTACGAGACAACCAATCGTCACTACGCCCACGTGGACTGCCCGGGTCACGCCGACTACGTCAAAAACATGATCACCGGTGCCGCCCAGATGGACGGCGCCATTCTCGTGGTGGCCGCCACCGACGGCCCAATGGCCCAAACCAAGGAGCACATCCTGCTGGCCAAGCAGGTGGGCGTGCCCTCCCTGGTGGTGTTCCTGAATAAAAAGGACATGGTCGACGATGAGGACATCCTCGAGTTGGTCGAAATGGAAATGCGTGAGCTGCTCAGCAAATACGATTTCCCGGGCGATGACATCCCCGTAATCTCCGGCTCGGCCCTCAGGGCGCTCGAGTACATCCAGTCCGGCAAGAAAGCCGTGCGTGGTGAAGACGAATGGATTGATAAGATCCTCGACTTGATGGATGCGGTCGACGTTTCGATCCCCGAACCTGAGCGCGAGATCGACAAGCCTTTCCTCATGGCTATCGAAGACGTGTTCTCGATCACCGGTCGCGGCACTGTGGCCACCGGCCGGATCGAGCGTGGCAAGGTGAAGGTGGGCGAAACGGTTCAAATCGTGGGTATCCGCGACACCCGCGAAACCACAGTCACCGGCGTCGAAATGTTCCGCAAGCTGCTCGATGAGGGCATGGCTGGCGACAACGTTGGCCTGCTGCTGCGCGGTATCCAGAAGGAGGACATCGAACGGGGTATGGTGCTCGTGAAGCCCAACTCCATCAAGCCCCACTCCAAGTTCGAAGGCGAAATCTATGTGCTCAAGAAGGAGGAAGGCGGCCGCCACACTCCTTTCTTCGCCGGCTACCGCCCCCAGTTCTACATCCGTACCACGGATGTGACCGGCCAGATCACCGCCTTCACCTCTTCCGACGGCACAAACGTCGAGATGGTGATGCCCGGTGACAACATCACGATGACCGGCGAGCTGATCTGCCCGGTGGCCATCGAGCAGGGTATGCGCTTCGCCATCCGCGAAGGCGGCCGCACCATCGGTGCCGGCGTAGTCTCCAAGATCCTGGATTGAGTCTGATTTAGCCGCCCGCGCGCTGATCTAACTTTCCGTGTTGGGGCCCATCGCCTCAACACGGATCTTCCTCAAGTTCACTCGTACCTCGACAACCCAAGCCGATAGCTGTCCTGCGCCACGGGTGCAGCCAAACTATCCTCCCGCTCCCTTCTGAAGTCCTCCCATGTCCAGCTCCATCCCCCAGCAGAAGATCCGCATTCGCCTGAAGGCGTTTGATCGCCGCATGCTGGATCTGTCCTGCGAAAAAATCATCGAAACTGCAGATCACACCGCTGCCACGGCCATCGGTCCGATTCCCTTGCCCACCAAGCGCAAGATCTACTGCGTGCTGCGCTCGCCCCACGTTGACAAGGATTCCCGCGAGCACTTCGAAACCCGCACCCACCGTCGCATCATCGACATCTATAGCCCCACGGCAAAAACCATCGATGCCCTGATGAAGCTGGATCTGCCCAGTGGCGTCGATATTGAAGTCAAGCTCTGAGGCCGATTACAGGCTATTGACAAAACTCCAGGCTGGCTCTTTAGAGCCAGCTTTTTTGTTGACAAGACATTGCGGTCTTGGGCTAATCCCCTGGCAGGCCCTGAATCCGAGTCTGAAGAGATCAGTAGACCTGCTGGTTGTTAACGCCGCTGGGCGGGAGCTGGGGATCGGGCCAACTGACGCCGCCAGCAGCCCGATGACTGGATGATCTTCCTAGGATCCCACCAAGCAATTTCCGCCATCCGTGGCGCTGCTTCATCCACCTCTTCCACCCCAGGTTGCCACCGTGACCCATCTGGCCGTGAGGGAACTGCCACTCTTCCCCCTGCCGGATGTGGTGCTGTTCCCCCAGGAAGTCCTGCCCCTGCATATCTTTGAGCCGCGCTATCGCATGATGCTGCGCTCCGTGCTGGAAACGGACCGGCGCTTTGGTGTGGTGCGCTGGGATCCCCAGAGCAAAACGATGGCGACAGTGGGCTGCTGCGCCGAAATCCTGCAGTGCCAGAGCCAGGACGATGACCGCAGCAACATCGTCACCCTGGGGCAGCAGCGGTTCCGGGTGCTTGAAGTAGTGCGGGAAGCCCCCTTCCGGGTCGCCATGGTCAGCTGGATCGAAGACGAAAGCGCCGACAGCCTCCAGCTGCTCACCGATCTCGCCGCCGATGTGACCAAGGCCCTCAAAGATGTGGTCGATCTGACCGGCAAATTGGTGGGCAAACCCACCTCCCTACCCAGCGACCTGCCCGACCTGCCGCGGGAGCTCTCCTTTTGGATCGGCTCCCACCTCGGCGGTCCCGTAGCTGACCAGCAGCAGGCCCTACTGGAGATCACCGACACCGGCGAACGCCTACGGCTCGAATACGACCTGCTCGACCAGACCCGGCGCCAACTGGCCGCTCGCACCGTGCTCAAGGACACTTTTCAACAGTTTGGTGAGCAGGGCCAAGGCCCAACCAGGGACGAGCTCGCCAACGACCTCGGAGAAGACCTCAGTGACGAACTCATTGACGACCTCAATGACGAACTCGGTGACGGCCGGGGCAATGGGGTTGGCGCCGATGAGGACTGGAACCGCTGAGTCCACTCCGTTTCGCTGCTCGACCGGCTCCTAGTTCCCCTACCCATGCCCGCCTTACCCCTCGCCCCCTGGCTGCTAATCGCTGGCCTGCTCTTGGTTCTGGGGCTGGCCTTGCGGCTGTGGCAACGGCGCGATCGCCATTTCGTTAGCAGCGCCACCGTGGCCGAGGCCTACGACCGCTGGACCGCCGATCGGCTGTTAGAGCGGCTTTGGGGCGACCATGTGCACCTCGGCTATTACTTGCCGTCCAGGGGTCGGGCCGTCGCGGCCGTCGATTTCCGCCAGGCCAAGGTGGACTTTGTCCATGCCTTGGTGCGCTGGAGTGGCCTCGACCAGCTGCCCCCCGGCAGCAAGGTGCTCGATGTGGGCTGCGGCATTGGCGGCAGTGCCCGAATCCTGGCCCGGGACTATGGCCTCGATGTGCTGGGCATCAGCATCAGCCCGGGCCAAATCCAGCGGGCCCGAGAACTCACAGAGTCAGGCCTGAGCTGCCGGTTCGCCGTCATGGATGCCCTCGATCTCGACCTGGCCGATGCCAGCTTCGCGGCGGTCTGGAGCGTCGAAGCCGGGCCCCACATGCCCGATAAGCAGCGCTATGCCGATGAATTGTTGCGGGTGCTGGCACCCGGAGGTCGTCTGGCCGTGGCCGACTGGAACCGGCGCGACCCGGCTGAGCGCCCCCTTGATCGCCGTGAGCGCTGGGTGATGCGCCAGCTGCTCGACCAATGGGCCCATCCAGAGTTCGCCAGCATCGCCGGCTTTGCGCGCAACCTGTTAGCTAGCCCCTATGGCAGAGGCGATGGGGGCGCCCAACTGGCCGTTGAAACCGCTGACTGGACCGCAGAAACCCTGCCCTCCTGGATCGATTCGATCCTGGAGGGGATCCGTCGCCCGGGCCAGGTGCTCAGCCTGGGGCCAGCCGCCGTATTGCAGGGGCTCAGAGAATCCCCCACCCTGCTACTGATGCATTGGGCCTTTGCCACCGGCATGATGCAATTTGGTTTGTTTCGCTCCGTCAAACCCCCGGCCAATCGCGCTGGGATTTAATTCGATCTGATTGCACTCCCCTAGGTCTGGACCTCGTTGACCTGATCGAGCGGATAGGCACCAAAGAAGGCCAGGTGCTGGCACAGGGGCTTCAGCACGGCCAGGATCTCCTGGAGTGCATCCCCAGATCCTGCCGGCAACTCCAGGTCGACAAAGAAGATGTATTCCCCCATTTCCCGCTTGGACGGCCGTGATTCGATGCGGCCCATGTTCAGGCCTAGGCGGGCAAAACAACCGAGAGCCTCCAGTAGGGCGCCGGGCCGGTTCGAATGGAGCGAGAAGGCCAGGCTGGCCAGGGTCCCCTCGAGGGGACTGGCGCCCCGGTTGAGCAGCAGAAAGCGGGTGCAATTGCCTGCCACATCATTGATCGGATAGGCCAAGACCTCCAGACCGTGCTTGCTAGCAGCCGGCAAGGAGGCAATCGCCCCCCGGAAACCACTGCCGGCCACCATGCGGGCCGCCTCCGCCGTGGAGGTGGTGGGCAGCTGCAGGGCCCGGGGCAGCTGGTCGCCCAGCCATTGGCTGCATTGGGCCAGGGCCTGGGGGTGGGAGAGCACCTCACTGATGGCCTCGATCGGGCCAGTGCCCACCAGGGCATGGCGGATCGGCAGTACCAGGGCCCGGGCCACCCGCAGCTCAGGGTGCTCCCAGAGGGCATCGAGGCAGGCCGTCACCCCACCCTCCACGGAGTTTTCAACCGGAACCACGGCCGCGTCACAGCGGCCCTCGGCCAGGGCCTGGACCACGGCGCGAATGCCCACCTGGGGAAGCAACTGGGGCTCGGACCAACCCTCCAGGGCCGCCAGCCGCATGGCGGCCTGCTCGCCATAGGTACCGGCCGGTCCGAGGAAGGCAAGACGCATGGGCGGAAACGGGGACCGAGCTCGATAGGATCATGCCGCGCCGGGTCCCAGTTATGCCTCTGGCATTCCGTGCCTGCCAACAGCTCCAATTACCCGTCGACAGCAATGCCGACCGCCTGCCCGCCTACCTCAACCAGGAGAACCGGGTGGTGGGTGCCCTGCTCGATTCCAGCCAGCTCCAGCCCCTGGGCCCCGGCCATTACCGCTATACGGTCACCAAACTGCAGGTGTTCCAACTGCAGATCCAGCCCGTTGTTGAGATTGTGGCCACCACAAAGCCCCAAAGCATCCTGTTAGAGGCACGGGATTGCGAATTGGAGGGCCTGGGGATTGTGGATGATTTTCAGCTCACCCTCGAATCCCACCTGGAAGCCACGGCCAGGGGTCTGGAGGGGGAAGCGCGCCTATCGGTGAGCGTCAGCCAGCCGCCCCTGCTGCGACTGATCCCGGCAGCGGTGCTGGAGGCCACCGGCCGCACCCTGCTGGCCGGCATCCTGCTCAGCATCAAGAACCGGGTCGGCCAGCAACTCCTGGCCGATTTCAAGGCCTGGTGCCTGGAAACTCCGGCCTAAATCAGGCGTTATGTCCGGGCACACCAGACCCTGAAGCGCTGGCTTGGTCCCAGCCTTGCGGCTGGGCCGCCAACACGTTGCGCAGAAACGAGCGGCGATGCAGGGGCGTCGGCCCCAGCTGCTCCAGGGCGCTGCGGTGCAGGGCAGTGCCGTAGCCAGCGTGGCGCTCCAGGCCATAGCCCGGATAGCGCTCGGCAAGCCGCCCAATCAGGGCATCGCGGGCCACCTTGGCGATCACGCTGGCGGCGGCAATGGCGGGGCTGTGGCTATCTCCCCGCACCAGGCAGCGCTGCAGGCCCGGCCAACAGCGCAACGGCAAGATCCCATCCACCAACACCAGTGGCGGTTCCGACCCAAGCGCCCCACTGAGCCGCTGCAGGGCCCGCAGCATGGCCCATTCGGTGGCCAGCCGAATGCCGTGGCCATCAATCTCGGCCGCCGAGGCCTGACCTAGGGCCCAGCCCGAGGCCAGCTGCTTAATCAGGGGCACCAGCTCCTGGCGGCGTCGGGGCGAGAGGGCCTTGCTATCGGTGAGGCCGGCGGCGCCGAGGGACCCAGCCGCCCGAGCAGGCAAGACCACCGCCGCCGCAAAAACCGGGCCAAACCAGCAGCCGCGACCGACCTCATCCACCCCGGCCGCCCCCCGGGGATCGGGATCCAAGCCAAACGATGACTGGCCGCCAATGCGCCGCGACCGGGACCTCGCTGGCAACCCGGGCGTCGTCATCTCAGGCCGGGCTGGGGGCAGAAGGGCCGGGCAACAGCCCTTGCACAAAGAGGACGCTGGCCAACTCAGTCGCTGGCGGAGGAGCGGCGGCGGCGGCGGCGGGGTTCACCGGTGGCATCCACCTCCGCCTCAGGCTCAACCGGGGGCAGGACCGCCTCCTTGGGTTCGGGCGTGATCGACACCGTGAGCGGGATTGGGGCCCCATCAATCACCACCGGGGCTGGGCCCGGCTCGGCGCGATCGCTGGATTTCAGCGCCTGGCGCCCGCGACTACGGCCAACCCGAGCAGGAGCGGCGGACCCTCCACGCTCATCCACCTCCGAGCCCTCAATCCCCCCGGCACCCACAAGGACCGGAATCGGAGCGAAATCATCAACGGCAAAGGGGGTGATCTCCACCATGGCCGGTTCCCGAGTCACCGGCTCCCGGCTGGGGGCACTCACCGACACCGTGATCTCCTCGCGCTCCCTGCCATCGGAGCGGCCTAGGGATTGGGAACTGGCTTGGGCATACACACTGGCCTGGGCGTAGGGATTGACCTGGTCAAAGGCACTGGCTGGGCCAGACCCACTGGCTTGGGCTGCGGACTCGCCGCT
>JGI25914J50564_10000623_pt1 | contig 11906 bp, 10 predicted proteins | sample LauGreSuBDMM15SN_2_FD_50564 | JGI IMG/M metagenome (IMG submission 50564) | reverse complement strand
GGTGTCGATTAACCAATCATCTTGATGAAGAATATGAATGTAGTTCGATTGAACAAGCCATATTCCATTATTTGAGTTCGATGAAATTCCTCGGCTAGCAGGATTCTTCACGATACTAATGCTTAATGAACTAAAATCATTCACTAGATTTGTAAGGTATGAATCAAAGTCCGAAGAAGAGTCATTTGAAAGAATAACCTCGTACGGGGGTAGAGATTGCATCGCGACAGAATTGAGAGCTCTCACTAAGAAGTCACAATCCTCCTGATTTCTCAGATAGATAGGAATTACAACGCTTAATGAAGACTGCTTTTTCATTTATTTCTCCGCCACCACAGTTGACTCGCACCAAATGCTCTTCTACTGAATATTATTCTTACCCATCTTGAAACCTTGATTTACTGCCTATATTAAATGTGTATACCCACTATCCTAAGGGCATTGACTAGGCAGAGATTAAGGGGGCATTTATGTATCGTAAATTTATAAGTCCACATGTTCAACGCATACTTTCGGTAGCTACCCCCGTGGAGTTTTTGGCAAAAAACACTTCCTTTAGAGGTCAAATTTTACATATCGGGGCCCATGAAGGTGAGGAAGCCTTAAATTATGCAAATCTGGGATTTGGAGAAGTTGCATGGGTCGAAGCGCAACCGGAAGTATTCGAAAGATTGAAAGTTATCGTGGGAGCCCGCTTTTGTTTGCAAGGCGCCGTATGGTCAAAACCCACGAATCTTGAATTAAACATTTCAAGCAACTCTGTTTCAACTAGTTTGTTGGAGTTTGGAGAAATGACGCCTTGGAAAGATTTGAAAACTTTAAGAAAAGTTCAAGTTGAAACCGTCACACTTGCAAACGTCGTCGAAATTTTTAATACTCGGAATTTACTAGTGGAGAAGTTTGTGTTAGTTCTTGATATCCAAGGCGCAGAGTTTGAGGCTTTAAAAACTTTCGGCCAGATTTCTCGTAGGATACCTGCAATTTCATGTGAAATTTCAATTAAACCAACATACGAAGATGGAGCGAGGCGAAAGAAAGTAATCAGAAGGCTATTGAGGCATGGTTACATTCCACTGGCTTCATTCTTGGATTTAGATACACTTCACGGAGATCAGCTTTTCCTAAAACTTTCAACCGCTTTTCGTAATCCAAAGCTAATCATTATGAGTTTAACAAGAATGATGTTGTTAAAATTAATTAAGTTAAAAGATACGAGAGTCACAAAGGGAAGAGAATGACGGATACTTATCGCAATCGGCNCCGGGTAATAGCATTTGGTCGCATCTTTCGAGAATGGATTCAATTCGTAGCGCGAGATTATTCTGCGCCAAGCCCTACGCATTTTAAAATGAAAACTTTAGTTTCGTTTTCGCTCAAAGAAGGGAATTGGGTTGAAACAGGCACATATATGGGCGGAACAACTAAATATTTAGCCAAGCGATTTCCAAAAGTGATTTCTATAGAACCATCCCCAAAATATTTCGCATACTCTCAATCAAGACTCAAGAAGCTGAAAAATGTAACACTACTAAATGGATCTAGTGAAGACCTCTTTGAAGGTGCGATCACCGCGGCAGGACCTATCGTCAACCTGTGGCTTGATGGCCACTTTTCTGAAGGTGGCACTTTCCTCGGGAGTAAAATAAGTCCCATAGAAGAAGAATTAAATGCTGTTATCAAACAAATAGATGGGCTTCAGAAACTAGTAATATTCATTGACGATGTAAGACTTTTTCCAAGGTCTATAGACCAAGAGACTGGCTATCCTAAATTTCAGTGGCTAATTGATTGGTGTGCAAAGAATGGATTCCGGTGGCAGATTCAAAATGATATCTTAATTGCCGAGATGGTTAGATAACTTCAAAATATCAATTAGCTTTTCAAGTATTTCAATTGGGTCTTCAGAGCGTACTTGTAGTTCTAGATTCATTTTATCAACGTTAAGTCTGGTTTGGGATAAGTCTCCGATTCTTCTCTCTCCCCAAGTTATTTCGAATTCATTTCCGAATTTAGCTTGCAACAAATCTGATATCTGCTGTAATGAAATACTTACACCAGCACCAATATTCATAATTCTTGGAGCAAAACTCAGATCAACTATTCGTTGGATGCTCTTTAAAAAATCCGAAATCGCAAGATAATCCCTACAATCTGATGGCATACCAAGAAACTTTATAAATCCGTTTTCTACAGCAGAGGCTAAATGGGCCACAATTCCATATGGGTTTTTTTCATCGATAATGTTTCCAACCCTAAAAATAGTTAGTTGATCATCAAATCTTGCAAAAAGTGCTTCTTCTGCCTGTAGTTTGGCTTTTCCATAATCTGTTGTTGGATTTGGAACACTTGACTCTGATTGTGGGCTTTCACATTCTCCGTAAATTGCTCCCGAGCTAATATAAAATAATTTTGTCATTTTTGGTATATCAAAATTTGACACCAAATTTAGGGTAGATTCTAGTTCAAGAATAGCGTCACCAAGATTTGGCCGCGAAGCACCCGAAGCCAGAAAAATCACATCAAAATCGAATTCTATGCTTTGATCTACTTGGAGTGAGTTTATCCAAGGCACATTTTTTTTGGTTCTAGTCCAACTGCAAACCTCATGACCAAGTGAATGCAAATGACTAGCAATTGGGTATCCAATATGTCCCAACCCAATTACACCGATTTTCATTCATTTCCGATTCTTTTAGAAACCTCGTGCGCACCGAACATTTGTACGCCTTATAGTAACCCCATGGAGTTCGGGTATTCGATAACTGTATTGATTCCGTGTCATTCCCTGCGATACCTTCAACAATCAATCGACAGCATTAGCCTTCAAACTTTTCCAAAGAAAGATTTTGAGGTTTTATTGATCGCTGATCGAGTAGACGTCAGTGCGGCAAATGAGATATTGGAGAAATCGGAAATTAACTATCGGATTATGCAATCAGGTGAGCCAGGAATAGTCCCTGCACTCAATCTGGGCTTGAAGAATATTACTTCTGAATTTGTTGCACGGATGGATGAGGATGATGTGATGCTTCCAAGGAGACTGCAACTACAGTATGACTATTTGAGAAAGAATAATAGTGTGCTCGCCGTTGGTGGACAGTTAGCTCTTATTGATATCGAAAATAAGATAACCGGCCTCACTAGTTATCGAACAAACGTTGGGATTGGAAACCACCACCTCTTTGACGGTTCACCAATTGCTCACCCTGCCGTGATGTTTAGACGAGAAGTTGTAAATCAGATAGGCGGATATAGGAGCTTTCTTCCCGAGGACTGGGATTTATGGGTTCGACTACGAGAAATAGGGCCTATACATAATCTTAAGGAGAGAGTTCTTAACTATCGCGTCCACCCTGGCCAGTTATCAAGAGAAAAAATGTATGCGCAAGCAATAGGGAAACGATTTGTTTCAACATCGTATTTTGCAAGACAAGAATCTATCAAAGATCATCCGGAGAAGAGTGAGGATTCTTTGCTGTGGTTACAGGAAACCCAGGCAAAGCTAAGACACCAGTCGCGAGATTTTCGAAATTTTGAGCGATACTCCAGTAAAATGGAAATAATTAATAGCGCTCTGGAGAATAGATTGAAGAAAGCCCAATTAAAAGCTGTATTTTTAGCTATTCTGGCATCTCCAATATTTACGAGTAAATATCTAATAATGAGAGCGGCAAAAAAATTTAAATCAACGACTTACGAATCTGTATAGGCGCCGCAATATCGTGAAATAGGAGATTTTCAACATAGAACTGACCATCCTGAGAGACATACCCATACCTATTTTTGCAAAGAATTTTGTATATGGAACATTGATGTTCGCCAGGTTAGCCACCAAGTGCAGATCTCGCATGTGGAAAAGGATTCTTTCAGGAGCATTCGGCATCGATTTATAGAGGAAAAGAGTCTCATCAAAAATTTCTATACATTGGTTCTGCCAGGATGACCAAAGGCCACAGTTCAATATCAGTTCATCCTTTTTTCTTAATTGTGCCTGCCTGCTTTGTCCAGAAATTGAAGCACCCGACAGTCGATATAAAAGAAGCGACTTTGGTACAGAAATTATCTTTCCAAATTCAGCCAACCTTAACCAGAGTGCCAAATCTTCGGCTGGATAATCCTGTTCTAAGTAACCACCACATTGGATAAGTAATTTTTTATTTATGAGTGCGGAAGGGTGAGCCGTTCGCTGGCTTGAAAACAAGGATAGTACGGTTGGTAGTGGGGATACTGCCGAATAAACTGCACCCAAGTTTGCACCGCGCTTTGAAATAAATTTATAATCAGAGAATATTACGGATACTTCGTTGCTGATTAATTTCCGTTCTTCGTCCAGTCGATCTTTTGGGTATTGATCGTCGACATCAAAACGAGCAATCCATTGATGTTGAGCATATTCCACACCGAGATTCAAGGCGTTCACAAGACCAACCCCTGCAGTGTTGATCAGATTAACTCGAAGATCACTTGCGCTGAATTTTTCAACAACCGATCTAGTTTGATCTGACGATCCGTCATTAATTACGACTAATTCGTCACCGGGAGAAAGTATTGAGAGGATGCTGGGCAAGAGCGCGTCTAAGTAAATTTCACCGTTTTTAACGGGCAAAACAGCAGAAATTGCGTGATTTGAAAGAGCCATATTCACCTGCCTGCCTTCTCTCTCAACGCCTTTGACTAGAATAGCGGAGTGAGCCAGCTAGATATCAAACCCAAAGGGACGATTGGCGTTATGAGCGTTGCCACCAACCTTTATCTGGATTATTGGAAGTCGATGGTTCTATCAGCGGATGCAATAACTGAAATCGAAGATAAGGTCACTTTTTTTGTGTTTACCGATAGGCCAGAAGTGGCTGAGAAATTTGCTTCAGAACTTAACAATGTGAGTGTTACAGCCTTCAAAATACCGCAATATGGTTGGCCAGAAGCCACATTACTTCGATACAAAATATTTGACTCGCACAGAGATAGTTTAGATAGCGAAATTTTGATGCATCTTGATGCAGATATGCTTTTTGTTTCAAATCCTTGGTCACGCGTCAGAGAACGATTATTAAGAAACTCAATTTGCCTTGTTGAGCATCCAGGATTCTGGAGACCTACGGGAGCATCGAGACTAGTTCTATATGCTCTGCGCCCCCTGTTGGCATATAAAGATTTGCGTTTGAGAATTAAACGAGGTGGGATAGGCGCCTGGGAATGTGACGAAAAATCGAGCGCGTTTGTTGCTAGAAAGTTAAGAAAAAAATATTTTTGTGGTGGGACATGGTTTGGAAAACAAAATTCGATTATCGATTTGATTAATGAACTGTCGAGACAGGTCAATGGAGACCTTGAAAAAAACATTATTGCGATCTGGCATGATGAGAGCCATATTAATAAGTGGGCGGTAGAGCATCATCATGCCGATGAATCTCCAGTTCTCTGTTTCGATGAGACTTACCCTCAAATTAAAGAATTAAAACCATTAATCATCGCAGTCAGAAAAGACGAAAAGACGAGATGACAAAGATAAAAAAACCAGTTGAATTTGTCATTGCTGGCGGACTTGGTAATCAACTTTTCATGCTCTGCGCGGGCCTATACTTTCAAGAGAGATTCAAACGCACAGTAAAATTTGATATATCTGACTTACAAAGAATTTCATTCTTACATCCGGGTTTAAATGTCTACAGCCTCGGGCTTTTGAAAAAAAATCAAATTTTGGGCACCTCGAAGAGTAGAAAGAATTCAAAGTTAGTCATTTTTGTAATTAGATTCATAAAAAAAATTTCCAGGCTGTTATGTCTGATTTACCAAAGCAAAAGCATAAAAATAGGGGAAATAGGATTTTTTGATTTAAATCTGATTCCACCTGAAACCAGGAAAGTCGAAGGGTACTTTCAGTCATGGAGGTACTTCTCGGCCCTTGAATCTAAACCTATTTTGACTATTGATTCGCTTTTAAATCCCACGAGCTGGTATGTGAAGGAGAGTCAGATACTTAAAGAAAAAGACTTTGCCGCCTTTCACATTCGTCGTGGTGACTATGCTCTATCTGCAAACAGAAGTAATGGAATTCTTTCAGTTTGCTACTTTAAGTCAGTTGCAGAACTTTTGCCCCGTGAACTTGATATATTAGTTTTTACTGATTCACCCGAAGTTATAAGCGTTGAACTTGAAGAACTTGGAAGAAAATTCAGAATAATCACACCGCCCAAAGAGTCAGACCCAGTAGAGTCATTACTATTGATGAAACTTGCTTCCCATATAGCGATATCAAATTCCACTTATTCTTGGTGGGCGGCAACATTTGCTAAACCAGGTACAGTCGTGTATGCACCAACAAAATGGTTCGAACTGAGAGATGATCCCGCAGACCTTCTGCCAGATGAGTGGATCAAGGTGAATAGTGATTGGAAAAAACAATAATGAAGGTTTTCCCTGTTCATCTCCGTGATGTATTAAATCTTTCAGAAGTTCTATCACTTAGAGATAAAAAGAGACTTTTTTTAGTTTCAGCTCTTCAAATTGGATTAAGCATCCTTGATCTAATCGGAGTGACCTTGATTGGCGTGATCGGCGCGCTGACGATTAGCGGAGTGCGGTCTCAAGCACCAACTGGCAAGATCGGGTCTCTTTTAGCAGGTTTAGGCTTGGATGGATTTACTTTTCAGACCCAGACAATAATTTTAGCTTCAATTGCAGTCCTCTTACTTGTTACAAGAACCTCCTTATCCATAATTATTACTCGCCGAACGTTGTTTTTCTTAAGTCGGCGAAGTGCTGAGATTTCCTCGCGACTAATTACACAAGTTATGGCACAACCCTTATCAACGCTAAATAGGTTTAATACTCAATATATTCATTACACACTTACGACGGGAACGAGATTTCTCACTTTGGGCGTTTTTGGAAACATCGTAAGCGTTTCATCAGACATGGCTTTAATATTAGTTTTAGGCATGGGCATCGCAATTATTGATCCATTTACGGCAATTTTGACACTTTCAATCTTCGGTTCAATTTTGGTATACATGTACAATCTAACCAACCAGAGAACGCAGAGAATTTCCAAACGATATTCTGAAATTTCAATTCAAGATTCTGAAGCGCTTTTAGAATTAGTCGCAGGATACAGGGAAGCCTTTATCCGAAATCGGAGAGGTTACTTTGTTGATAGAGCAAAGCGCATTAAGTGGGAGATTGCAGATTTTTCAGCTGAATTAGCTTGGATGCCCAACATTAGTAAGTATGTTGTCGAAATTGCATTTACATTGGGCACGATGGTCGTTGCTGCCTTGCAGTTTATAGCAAACGATTCAGCGCAAGCAGTTGGAAGTCTCACTCTTTTTCTAGCTGCTGGGACCAGAATAACCCCAGCGCTTTTGCGCGTTCAGCAAAACTTGGTTTCAATTAACGAAGGTATGGTTCGGGCGAAGCCCACACTTGAGTTATTTGCAATGACTGACCCAAACTTAAAACTGCCTGAGTATGTTTCTAATATTGATACAGAACACGTTGGTTTCGACCCCCAAATAATTGTTTCAAATGTGAGTTTCCGCTACCCAGGTGGGGAAGTTAACACGTTGACATCAATCAATCTGCAGATAAATCCAGGAGAAACTGTTGCTGTCGTTGGACCGACCGGCGCAGGAAAATCAACCCTAATAGATTTAATCTTGGGAATTTATCTTCCTAGTCAAGGCAACATTACTCTGGCTGGCTGCACCCCAGCAGAGTCCATTAACAAATGGCCAGGTGCAATTGGCTACGTGCCACAAGAGGTTGTGCTGATGTCTGCAAGTATCGCCGAGAATATTGCATCTGGTTTTGACGCTTCAGAAGTATCAGAAAAACTCGTAAACGATTCCATAGCAATTGCCCAACTTGGAGAATTTGTCTCAAGCCTACCCTTGGGAGTTGCAACTCAAGTTGGTGAAAGAGGTGGAAATTTAAGTGGTGGGCAACGTCAGCGAGTTGGAATTGCAAGGGCAATGTTTACAAAACCACAACTTTTAGTTTTAGATGAAGCAACTAGTTCACTAGATGGTCAAACTGAATCCGAAATTTCAGAGGCGATACAAGGTCTAAAAGGAAAAGTTACGCTAATTCTCATCGCGCATCGACTATCAACCGTGCAGAAAGCAGACCGTGTGATTTATCTAAAGGATGGAAAAATCGTTGCACAGGGTAGTTTTGATGAAGTACGGAAATCAGTCCCAGATTTTAATAAACAAGCCCAATTGATGGGTTTATAGTTATTATCTAGGTCTACGGCGACGCTCTGATGAATTGGGGCGCGGTTTACGCGATCCACGCGCCGGCCCCTTGTTCTCAATAACTGGCGTCACGTATGGAATTCCTGAAGGCTCTTGTGCCCCGGTAATCCGCATTAAATCCTGATCTAGCGGTTTCACGCCAACAAACTTAGGAGTGACACCCGCACGGGAAGTTAGCCCACCAACAGATTTCTGTTGTTTTGTCGTCGCAAGAGTAACGACTGCTCCCGCTTCTCCAGCACGAGCCGTACGACCTGAACGGTGTAAGTAATCTTTGTGATCTGTTGGTGCATCAACGTGAACAACCAAGGAAATGCCATCAACATGAATACCGCGCGCTGCTACATCTGTGGCAACAAGAGCGGCATTTGGTAATTGCTTGAAAAGAGCAAGGGTTCTGGTGCGAACTGCTTGTGACTTTCCGCCGTGAAGTGCGCCGACCGGGACACCAGCGTGCGCTAGTTTGTCCGCCAAACGATCTGCCCCGCGTTGTGTTTTAACAAAGAGAATTGTTTTGCCGTTACGAGCGGCAATCTGATTTGTAATGTCATCTTTATCGCCAGGGTGCATCACGAGAACGTAGTGTTCCATTGTTGAAACTGATGCGCGGTCATTTTGAAGTGAGTGTGTCTTTGGATGATTTAAGTATTGGCGCACGAGGGCATCGACACCACGATCAAGGGTCGCCGAGAAAAGAAGTCTTTGACCGTTTGGCTTTGCTTGGTCAAGAATTTCCTTAACAACCGGCAAGAATCCCATGTCAGCCATTTGATCTGCTTCATCGAGAACAGTAATTTCTAGATCATCCAGTTGCACTTCGCCTTTATTGAGCAAGTCAATTAATCGTCCAGGTGTAGCAACAAGGATCGCAGTCGCTTTACGCATTGCAGTTATCTGCTTTGCATATGGCATTCCACCGGCGATAACGACTGAATCGTGACCTATTGCTCGGGCAAGTGGTGTTAGAACTTCATCAATTTGCTGAGCAAGTTCACGTGTTGGTGTGAGAACTAGCGCCAAAGGCTTGTGTGGTTTGGCGGCTTTTCCGCTTATGTTCGTAAGCAGAGCAAGGCCGAAAGCGAGTGTTTTACCTGATCCAGTTTGTCCGCGGCCAAGTATGTCGTGGCCTGCAATTGCATCTGGAACAGTTGCAATTTGGATTGGGAATGGGTGTGTTATTCCTTGGGCGTTCAGTGCGTTAGCAAGAGCTGGTGCGATGCCAAGATCACGGAAGGTTGTTGTTACTTCTGTTAGCGGAGTTGCATCAATTAAATTTGCATCTGCGAGATTTGCTGAGATGTAATTATCATCTGCACCAAAATCAACTGCTGCGTTTGTGTGAGTCTTGTGAGCTTTGCGATCATCGCGGGCGTAAGCAGGAGAATCGTTACGGCGATCGCGTGGTGGCTTTGCTGGACGTTCTGCGCGGTAATTAGATGCAGTTACATCTGGCGCTGTTTTGTGTTTAGCAAAAGTTTGTTTTGATGGTGCGCCTGGTTTGTATTTTTCGCGCTTGCCAGGGATGAAGTTAGGACGACCATCATCGGTGCGAGCTACGCGTTCTTTAGCAGCATCACGGCGTGTTGTTGGACGAGTATCTGATTTCTTGAAATCTGGGCGTGCTGTGCGCTCGTTACGGTCTGAAACAAATTTTTTGGCGCGAGACTCTGGCTTTGCCACTTCTTCTTTTACTTCGCGTGGCTTAGAAGCAGTTTTCTCTTGATAACGCTTCGCGCGCATTTTGGAGCGATCGTTTAAACGCGCTTCTTTCTTAGAAAGAGTTGATGTGTCGATATCTGAATAACGCTTTGTTGAAGGCTTGCTTGTTGGCTTTGATGAAGCTGCCTTAAATGGCTTAGCAGCTGCGCCTTTGCGTGCAGCTTTTTCCGCACTGGTGTGGCGAGGCTTAGAAATAGGTGTTGAAGCAGATGACTTCTTGGCGCGGGGCTTGCCGGCTTTAGCAGATGCTGCTCTGCGGGCTTTTCCGGGCGCGGTTGTACGTGGCTGTAAAGACATAGAAATGCATACCAATCGAGACGACAAGCGCGTCTCGGGTATGGCCTCGTATGGGCCAGGGCGGTGATAAGACTCGCAAGTAAGTGGCCATTAAGGCGCACTTTGGGGGAAGAACATCGATGCAGGGTGCGTCGATGGATTAATCATAACAGGGAATTGAGAATGAAAAATCCAATGCTAAACACCGCTCCATTGGACTCGTTAAAGTGGCAATAGTCGCAAGTCTCACGAAAGCTATTGTTGCATAAATTGAATAGGGCAAAAGGCGCGGTTGAGTATCACAAGTAAAAATGCAATCGAAAATATGACAGCTTTGCGACCAGTATCTCGCTCAATCGCCGCTATCTCCTTAGGATTTTTTCAATTTTACTTTGGCATAGTATCCAAATTCATTTAATCGGGAGTAAAGAGATTGTTTATTCAACATAGTTACATCTAATTCTTCAGAAAGTGAGTCACAAAATGCTTCAAATAGTTTGATTCTTCGATTAATCACAACCTTACTTGGCTCAGCATTCCAGTTCCCACCTGCTCTGAAATGAAAGAATGTATCCGTATAAATTTCGGAGTAATAGTTATTTATTTTATTTCTATCATCTAATTTTATGAAATCTTTTAATTTCGGAGTAACAAAATTTGGCAACTGATTTTCTGTCCAAGTCAAACTTGGCAAATGATTTAACCAGTTGATTTTTTTGTAATTACTTAAAATCCATTTGTATGTTCCTCCCCCAACATCAGTTCTTAAATCATTGTGGATTCCCGCTTCAAATGAAATATCAAATAGTGAGGGCTCTTTCTTAAAATCAGCGGCAAGAATCCCATTCCAGAAATATTCAATTTGGTTTGTTTCATTTTTGCGAATCTGTTGAATTGCTCCTACACTCTTATTCTTAATCATTGATTGAAAGTCAAAATCTTGAATTGGGAACATGTCCGAATCTATCAATATTGCTCTTTCGGAATTTATCTGCTTCAGGTACTGCCAAGCAAACTGACATGACACTGCGCAGCGAAGCGCTGGGTTTCTCGGGTCAAACTCTAAAGTTTCAGGAAATAAAATAGTTCTATTTTTATGCAAATATTGGGGTAATTCGATTACAACGTCGCAGTATCGGTTTGCGATTTCTATTGCTTTTAGACGAGCGTTTTTGACCCAAAGATTGGAATAATGTGGTTGCGGATCGGTGTCTATTATGGCAATAAATTCAAAAGCATCTCCACAATATTTACGCAGCAGTTTAGATTGATACTCCAGAGCTTCTGGCCAGGCGCTTACCGTAGTAACGATTTGGACTTTTCCACTCATTGACTGCTCCCAAGTTTTTATTTATTAATTGTCTGCTACTCGAAATCTACCTGCCAGCGTAGCTAGAGAAAAATATTGAATTTAAAGGTCCCCATAGATCCAACGGATGGTTGTGTACTTCGGATTGAGCGAAAAGGTCCATCTCATATGTAATGAGAAGGTATTTTTGGGTTAATAAGAGGGTCAGCACTTGGTAAAATGTCCGTTTTGTCCTATCCCCGCTACATCCGGGGCTATGATTCGTAGAAGGTGATAGAGGCGCCGACGGGTGTCACTGAAGTAAAAACCGGTTAAGAAGGAAGTCCCAAAGTGGCATTTAAGAA
>JGI25914J50564_10000621_pt1 | contig 11926 bp, 12 predicted proteins | sample LauGreSuBDMM15SN_2_FD_50564 | JGI IMG/M metagenome (IMG submission 50564) | reverse complement strand
AGACAGCGCAACTGTCACAAGTATCCGGTTGCCTTTACAAGCCGGAACGCAAGCGGCTCAGTGATGCAGATACACAAGCAGCCATCAAGCAACAACTCAAAAAACGCCATGCGCCATGAAAGCTTTAGACACCAATGTTTTGGCCCGTCTGTTGTTGAAAGATGACCTAACGCAATTTAAAAAGGCTCAAGCCCTGTTTGCTTCAGATGAGCTATTCACGGCACCCGTCACAGTCATGTTGGAATTGGTGTGGGTTTTGGAGTCAAACAACTGCAGCCCCAGCGAGATTTGCCACGGTCTTGGTCTGTTAATGAATTTACATAATTTCAAGCCTGCACACGAACATGTGATCCGAAAAGCTCTCACTGCCTATGGCAATGGCCTGGACTTTGCCGATGCGCTTCACCTCGGACTGAGCCAAAAAGAAGAGGTCTTTCTGACCTTTGATAAATCTTTTGTGAAGCAAGCGTCACAGATGAGTCAACTTCCTTCGGTTCAGATGGTCAAGTAGCTACCCGTCGAAGTCAAGGCCATAATTAATTGGGATCTGACCCCAATTAACCATCAGGCAAAATAGCTGTATGACAGAACGTGTGATCCCCCTGCTCGACCAACGCAACCGCCCGGCCCTTGTGCCCGCCACCGCCATCGTGCCCAATGGACTGCTGGGCGACCAACGTGGACGCCCGCTGCGCGACCTGCGCATCAGCGTCACCGACCGCTGCAACTTCCGCTGCAACTACTGCATGCCCAAGGAAGTGTTCGACAGCAATTACAAATACCTGCCGCACTCCTCGCTTTTAAGCTTTGAGGAAATCACCCGCATTGCCCGCCTGTTTGTGTCGCACGGCGTGCAAAAGCTGCGCCTGACCGGCGGCGAGCCTTTGCTGCGCAAAAACTTGGAAGTGCTGATCGAACAACTCGCCGTGCTGCGCACCCCCGAGGGCAAACCCCTTGACCTGACCCTCACCACCAACGGCTCGCTGCTGCGTCGCAAAGCGGCTGGCTTGAAGGCGGCTGGTTTGCAGCGTGTGACCATCAGCTTGGATGGTTTGGACGACGCCATTTTTCGCGCTATGAACGATGTGGACTTCCCCGTGGCCGATGTGCTTGACGGCATAGAAGCCGCCAAAGAAGCCGGTTTGGGCCAAGACGACAAAGGCGGCTTCAGCGGCTTGAAGATCAATATGGTGGTCAAGAAAAGCACCAATCTGGGCGAGATCATCCCTATGGCGCGGCACTTCCGTGGCAGCGGCATCACCCTGCGTTTTATTGAGTACATGGATGTGGGTGAAACCAACGGCTGGCAAATGGACGAGGTGCTGCCCTCGCCGATCTCATCACATTGCTGCAAACCGAGTTCCCGCTGGTGCCACTCGAAGCCTCTGCACCCGGCGAGACCGCGCAGCGCTGGGGCTACGCCAACGACCTAGGCGTTTTCGATCCCAGCTTGGGTGAGGTGGGCGTGATCAGCAGCGTCACCCAAGCCTTTTGTGGCGACTGCAACCGCGCTCGCTTGTCTACCGAGGGACAGCTGTACCTTTGCCTGTTTGCCGCGCAAGGCCACGATTTGCGCAGCCTCTTGCGCAACGGCGCGTCCGACGCCGACATCGCCTCAGCGATTGGCCTCATTTGGAACCAGCGTGACGACCGTTACTCGGAGTTGCGTGGGCAAAACCTGCAACCGCCTCCCGTACCTGGGCAAAAACGCGTTGAGATGAGCTATATAGGCGGCTGAGCCTTAGGCTTGATGTTGCTCAGTCATCCCACCTCGCAAGACATCACCGGCTGGGTATTGGCTGGCGGACAAGGTCAGCGTATGGGTGGCGCAGACAAGGGTTTGCAACTCTTTCAAGGTCAAGCTTTGGCCTTGAGAGCGGCCCAACGCTTAGCGCCCCAAGTTCATGGGGTCAAACTCAATGCCAACCGCCATATCCCCGACTACGAAGACTGGGGCTACGAAGTTCATGCTGACAGCGTGGACGGGTTTGCGGGACCTTTGGCGGGCATGCTGACGGGCTTGCAACACTGCGACACCGAATGGCTGCTGTGTGTGCCGTGTGACAGTCCTTTTTTTCCGTCAGATTTGGCTCAGCGTTTAAGCATGGCCTTGGACGCTCAACAGTCGCTGATAGCCACGGCGTGGGGCGCCGAGCTCGCATCAACAGGTGAAACCGTGTGCAGGCCACAACCGGTGTTTTGCTTGCTGCATATGTCCTTGCAGCAAAGCCTACAAGATTTTTTGCGCTCAGGTGGACGCAAGATTGACAGTTGGACTTCTCAACATACCAACGCCCGCATGGACTTCAACCTGCCCCACGACCACCGCCATGCGTTTGCCAACGCCAACACATGGCAGGAATTGAAAGACTTAGAGTCCTAAGCTGTTTTTGCTGCTGGGGTGTCTTCCTCAAAGACTGTTTGAATCGGACCAGGCGTTTCTTTTCGGGCAAACAAGGAGTACATGGTTGGCACCACAAAAATGGTCAGCAAGGTACCCAAAGACATGCCACCCACAATCACCCAACCAATTTGCTGACGGCTTTCTGAGCCCGCCCCCGTAGCCAATGCCAAGGGAATGGCGCCCAGCACCATGGCGCCAGTGGTCATCAAAATAGGGCGCAAACGTAAAGTGGCTGATTGGTGAACGGCTTCTAAGGCGCTCATGCCAGTCATGCGCAATTGATTGGCAAACTCAACAATCAAAATGCCGTGCTTGGTGATCAAACCCACCAAGGTGATGAGGCCAATTTGACTGTANACATTCAGCGTGCTTCCTGTCCATTGCAGCGCCAATAGCGCACCNACCATAGACAAAGGCACGGACAGCAAAATCACAAAGGGATCGACAAAACTCTCGAACTGCGCTGCCAAGACCAAAAAGATAAACACCAAGGCCAGCACAAACACGCCAGTCAGCGAGCCTGAAGACTGCACAAATTCACGCGAATTGCCGTTGACATCGGTGGTGTAACCAGTCTTGAGCACTTTGTCAGTGACGCCTTTCATGAAGGTCAAAGCCTGACCCAATGAATAGCTAGGGGCCAGATTGGCGGTGAAGGAGACACTGCGGCGTTGTGAAAAGTGATTAAGTTCACGCGGCACCACCACCTCTTTGAGCTTCACCAAAGCCGACAAAGGCACCATGGTGTCGGCGCGACCGCGAACAAAAATTTTCTCTACATCCATAGGCGTGTTGCGGTTCTTGGCTTCGGTTTGCACCACCACATCGTATTGTTCGCCACCCCGCTTGTACTGGGTAACGCTGCGCCCGCCCATGGCGGTCTCCACCGCACGAGCGATGACNTCTACAGGAATGCCCAAATCGGCTGCGCGTTCGCGGTCTACCTCTAAGCTGATCTCGGGCTTGTTCAAACGCAAGTCCACATCCATGCTGATAATGCCTGGGTTTTTAGCCACTTCATCTTGAATGGTCTTGGTGACTTTGGCCAGGTTTTCGTAGCTGTCGTTGGTCAGTACCACGAAGTTGAAAGGTCGCTCGCGAAAAGCTTGGCCCAGAGAAGGCGGGGTAATGGGAAAGGCCATCACGCCGGACATGCCGCCCATGGCAGGCATCATTTCACGCGCCATGTCCAAGGTGCTGCGTTTGCGCTTATCCCATGGCAAAGCAACTAAAAACACCGCGCCTTGGGCCACCGTGGGGTTGCCCACCACCGCAAAAAATTTATCGAACTCGCTGTATTTACGCCCGATTTTCTCCAGCATATTGACGTACTTGGAGGTGTAGTCGAGGGTGGCGCCATCGGGTCCGTTGATGATGACCAAAATCACGCCTCGGTCTTCCATGGGCGACAACTCGCTCTTGGCATTGATGAACAACTGGTATGAGCCGTAAGCCGCCAACAACATGACACCCACCACCAACCAACGCCGCGAAAACTGCACGCCACCGAAGCGCCAAGCGGTGAGGGTCCAGCGCAATAAACGCCCATAGCCGGAAGTCAAACCTTCCAGCAAGCGCCCCATGCCTCGGTCAAAGAAGGAGGGATGGGGATTGTGTTTTAAGGAGTTTGGAACACATCATGGGCGAAAGCGACAAAGCCACCACGCCTGAGACCATCACCGAACCAGCCAAGGCCAGTGCAAACTCGGCGAACAGTCGACCGGTACGCCCAGGCGTGAACGCCAAGGGAGCAAACACCGCGACAAGCGTCAAGGTCATGGCGACCACAGCAAAACCAATTTCTCTCACCCCCTTGATGGAAGCAGCAAACGGCTCCATCCCCTGTTCGATATAGCGGTAAATGTTCTCCAGCACCACGATGGAGTCGTCGACCACCAAGCCAATCGCCAAGACCAGCGCCAGCAAAGTGAGTGAGTTGATGGAGAAACCAAACAAGGCCATCAAGGTAAAAGTACCTATCAGGGACACCGGAATGGTGATGAGGGGAATGATCGAGGCGCGCAAGGTGCGCAAGAACACAAAGATGACCAAAGACACCAAGGCCGCAGCTTCAAAAATGGTGTAGAAAACAGCTTCAATGGATTTTTCGATGAATACCGATGAATCGTTGGCCACTTCGATATTCACGCCAGAGGGCAGGTTTTCCTTGATGCGCGGCATCATCGCTGTGATGGCTTTGCTCAGTTCCAAAGGGTTGGCAGTGGAGTTACGCAGCACGCCCAAAGCAATCGATTCGTTGCCGTTGTAGCGGACTGCAAAACGCTCGGCCAAAGGGCCTTGCTCTATGCGGGCCACGTCGCGAAGTCTTATTGACATGCCGTTCACATTGCGAATAACGATATCGCCAAACTCTTCGGGTTGTTGCAAATCGGTAGCTGTGGTGATGTTGAACTCACGCATTTGGCTCTCGACCCTGCCAGCAGGCACCTCAACATTGGACTTGCGCAAAGCATCCTCAATGTCTTGGCTGGTCAGGCGGTAGGCGGCGAGTCGGTCGCTGTCTAGCCAAACCCGCATGGCGTATTTGCGTTCACCAAAAATACGNACATCAGCCACACCTGGCGCGGTTTGCATCATNGGCTTGGCAATCCGGTTGGCCAAATCCGTGAGTTGCAAAGTGTTCATGGTGTCCGAACTGAAGGACAGCCAAATCACGGGAAATGCATCAGCTTCCACCTTGGCAATCACCGGTTCATCGATGCCCACAGGCAGTCGCTGGCGCACCCGCGAAACTTTGTCGCGCACATCAGAAGCGGCGGCGTCAGGGTCGCGTGTGAGTGAAAATTTCACAGTGATCTGACTTTGCTCTTGGCGGCTGATGGAGGTGATGACGTCCAAGCCCTCAACACCAGAGAGTGAGTCTTCTAAAACCTTGGTGACCTGCGACTCCACCACTGCGCTGGAAGCACCCAAATAACGGGTTTCCACTGTGACCGTGGGGTTGTCGATCTTGGGGTACTCACGAATGACCAGTCGGTTGAAGGACACCAGCCCAACCAAAACAATCAGCAGTGACAAAACGGTGGCAAAAACCGGCCGACGTATCGACAACTCAGGCAATTGCATATCAGTTCCTAGACTCGGTGACACGCAAGGCCGTGCCGTCTTTTTGCAAGCGATGTTGACCGGCCACCACCACCGTATCTTCAGCGCTCAAGCCAGACAAAATTTCAACCCGTCCAGGCAGGCGGGTGCCTAATTTCACTTCGGTACGCAAAGACACCAGTTTGGTGTCTGGAGGCAAAGGACCGGCACCGGCAACCGCCTCGGGGGCCACGGCTCTGATAACAAACTGTTTTTCACCCATGGGAACGATGGCTTCTTCGGGGATGGATAAGGCTTCATTTTTAATTGCAAACAAAGCATTGACACGCGCAAACATGCCTGGGCGCAAAGGGCCTGGAGGGGTGAACTTATCGGCAATGATTGCCGGCTTGGGCTGACATGCGGTATCGGGTGGCGCGGGGTTAGGTGTGGCAACTGCCGGCTCCAAAGGTTTGAGTGCGGGGACACCTTTCTTGCCTGGGGTGTCCGTCGCGCCATCATTGCGCAGCATGGCCCGCACGCTGATGGATCGACCATTGGCGTCAAGCAGCGGGTCTATTGCTTCGATACGGGCTTGGTAGTTGATGCCTGGCATGGCGTCGATCAAAACTTCCACGGTTTGCTTGGCTGACAGTTTGCTTTGGTAGCGCTCGGGCAAACGGAAATCGACATACAACTGGGTGAGGTCTTCCAAATTGACCATGTCCGCACCATCTTTGACATAGTCGCCTATATTGATTGTGCGCAAACCCACCGTGCCACTGAACGGTGCCACGATTCGCATACGCTCCCAACGCGCACAGGTGAGCGCCACTTGCGCCTGNGCCACCTGCAAACTGGCTTGGCTTTCATCAAGCGAGCGCTGGGCAATAAAGCCTTGNGACACCAAATCTTGGTTGCGCTTGTGGTTGGCTTGAACAATAGACATTTGGGCTTGCGCCTGTTGTATTTCAGCGCGCTGCAAGCTGTCATCGAGTTGCACCAGCATTTGGCCTTTGCGTACCTGACTGCCATCGGCAAAGCCCAAGGCCACCACCCGCCCTGCCACTTCGGGGCGCAACATAATATTTTGTCGTGATTTGAGCGTGCCCACGGTTTGCGCGTCGTCGCGTAAGGGGGATGTCTCGACCTTGGCCACTTCCACNCCCATGGCGCGAGGTGGTCCCGCAGGCGCTGCGGGGGCGCCAGCTGGTGCCCCTGGCTTGGCCCCAGCAGCCACAGAAGGCGTTGCGCCGGCAGCAGGCGCAGCCCCGCTGCTGGTTGATGCAGGTTTGTTCTGNTACCACCAGCCTCCCGCTGCAGCGATGGCAATACCTACAACCGCCACAGCGGTGATCGTGTTTTTAGAAGCCATAGTAATCAAATGCCTAAGTATTGGTTCAGATGATTATCAACTCGTTTGCACCGTCAGCACGCCTTGATTGGCCAGCGCATCGGCACGGTCGTTGCCAGGGTCGCCCGAATGGCCTTTGACCCAGCGCCACTCTATATGGTGTCCGCTTTGAGACACCACCTCGTCCAAGGTTTGCCATAAGTCAGCGTTTTTAACCGCTTGCTTGGAAGCGGTACGCCATCCCCGCGCTTTCCAACTGGGCAGCCACTCGGTGATGCCTTTGCGAACATATTCGCTGTCCAGATAAAGATGCACATGGCAAGCTTGCTTTAATGCTTTTAAAGCCTGAATGACCGCCATCAGCTCCATGCGGTTATTGGTGGTTTGGGTTTCACCACCAAACAAATCACGCTCAGTGTCGCCGTAACTCAAATAAGCACCCCAGCCGCCCGGACCTGGATTGCCTTTACAAGCCCCATCGGTGTAAATGGTGACCAGCTTCATGGAGGAGTTTTGCTGGAGTTCACTGTTGGCACTGCACTGGCCACGGGCTTGCGACTTACTTTCTTCCACCTTGGACTGATCAAATGCATGCCTCTGACCCTTTTGATGGCCACCAAAAAATACACCGAACCCAAGATGGGCCACCAGCGGTCGCCGGCCTTGTCCATCCAAGCAAAGCGCTCTAGCCATTTGTCCGAATGAACCGACGGCCGGTAAGCACCAAAACAGCCGCCTTCAATATCAAAGCTGAGTAAGCGCAACCANTCGCGCAGTCGCCAATANGCGATGAAGTCTGTTTGCGAGGGCAAAAAATAATCCTTCCAGCCAAAGCGCGCATAGAAGTTGGCACGCTGCTGGCGCAAACCCCAAAGGCTTAAGGGATTGAAGCCGCAAATCACCACGCGACCGTCGGCTACCAGTACACGCTCNACCTCACGCAAGCAGCTGTGCGGGTCGCGACTGAACTCCAAGGTGTGGGGCATGACAACCAAATCGAGGCTTTGATCGGCAAACGGCAAAGCCACATCTTCGCTGAGAAAACTGGGTGTAGTAACAGACGTGGCCTGGTTTTCACTCACCCAGCAATGCCGGATACGACTGCTTTGCAAAGCCGAAATGCTGGACATTCCCAGTTGTAAAGCATGGTAGCCAAAGATGTCGGCAATGACGCGGTCGAACTGCCTAGACTCCCACTCTCGCAGGTAAGAGCCGGCCGGTGTTTGCAGCCAATCGTTCAAGTCGCAAGAGGTTTCTATAATTTGATGATCCATGAAAAAAAGTTATCTCTCACCAAGCTTGGGCCGTTTGTATGTATTGCCCATTCTATTCAGCCTTCTTTGGCTCGCACCCCTGGCAGCCAGATCAGAATCTAGCGAAACCCCTGCGCCTTTAGAAGCCACCGAACTGCAAGCCCTGCCCGACGCGGCCACGGGCAACCTCAAGGTGGCAGAGGTCGAGGTGCCGGCCGATTTATGGATACGCATACGTCTAGGCTTTGCCATGCCCGACCTGCAAGTCGATTTGGTGCAAGACCGCGAACAGTGGTATGCCGCTCGCCCCGATTACATCGAGCGCATGACGGCACGTTCGAGCAAATACCTCTATCACATCGTCGAAGAATTAGAGCGCCGTGGCATGCCAACCGAGCTGGCTTTGCTGCCCTTTATTGAAAGTGCATTCAACCCCCAAGCCGTNTCTTCTGCGCGTGCCAGTGGCATGTGGCAATTCATGCCGCGCACNGGTAAAGATTTNGATTTAAAGCAAAACGCTTTTCGCGACGACCGCCGCGACGTGCTGGCCTCGACCCGCGCAGCACTGGATTATTTGCANCGGCTGCACCGNATGTTTGGCGATTGGCATTTGGCTTTAGCTGCCTACAACTGGGGCGAAGGCAATGTGGGNAAAGCCATCAGTCGCAANCANCGCGCAGGTCNNNCGNTGTCNTACACGGATTTGAAGATGCCAGCAGAAACGCGACTGTATGTGCCCAAGCTTCAAGCCATGAAAAATTTGGTCGCTGACCCACAAGGCAAGGGCATCTATCTGCCCCACATTCCCGATCATCCCTACTTCCAAACCGTCCCCTTGCCGCGTGACATGGATGTGGCCTTGGTTGCACGTTTGGCAGAAGTTAATTTGGAAGATTTCAAGGCACTCAACCCCTCGGCACACCGTCCTGTTTTGTTGGCGGGTGGTACTTCGCAAATTCTTTTGCCTTGGGACAACGCAGAAATTTTCCAACGCAACCAATCTGCTTATGGCGGACGCTTGGCGAGTTGGACCGTGTGGGTTGCCCCCAAAAATATGAAGGTGTCCGACGCCGCTAAAAAAGTTGGCATGAACGAAGACGATATGCGCAGTGTCAACAAAATACCGCCGCGCATGCTCATCAAAGCGGGCTCCGCCCTGCTGGTGCCGCGCCCTAGCAAACAAGAAAAAGATGTGACTACCCAAGTTGCGGATAACGGTCAATTGAATCTCTCGCCTGAGGTGAGTTTGCGCAAAAAAATCATCAAAGCGCGCAAAAAAGACAGCTTGGCCAGCGTGGCTAAGCGCTACAGAGTGACTGTGGAAGATGTGGCCATGTGGAATAAACTCACGCTAGACAGTTCGCTTGCAACTGGCCAAAAATTGGTGCTGATGTTGCCTAGTAAGGGTAAATCAAAGGCAAAAAAGTCGAGCCAACGTCGCCGTGGCTAAAGCTACATACGAAAACGCTGCTTGGCGACTTTGACAAAATCGTTGCGCACCGTGCTTTGCCACGCCACAGAGCGTGAATTGAAAATAGGTTCTAACAAACCAAGCATTTTCAAGCTCACCTGCTGAGCCTCGGCTGACAGCCAACCGTCGAGCGAAAAACTCTCGCGTAAGTTGTCGATGGCATTCAAATAGACCAAGCGGTCGGGGAGCACAGGGTTGTCAACCATGTGCCGAAGTAAATCGGAGGGGCCTGCGGTACGCAGCCATTTGAGCGAGTGCATCACCGCAGCCACAAGCGCCTGACAGGCTTGGGGTTGTTGTTGCAGCAAGGTTTGGGACACGATCAAGCCGTTGCCTGGCAAGAGTCCGCCAAACATCCGCTGGGTTTGTTTGAGGGTTCGAAAATTACTGACGACGGTGACATCGTCTTTCTTTTCTAGCGCAGTCATCAAAGGGTCTGCGCCCATCAAGGCGTCTATGGCGCCACTGCGCATGGCCACCAAGGCGTGGACTGAAGAATTGAGATACACCGTATTGATTTCATTTAGAGGTATGCCGGACCTCAGCAGATTCAGCGACAAACAGCGATGCGCGCTGCCTTCTGCATCGATCAGACCTATGCGTTTGCCGCGAAGATCGGTGAGGGTTTTGAAGTTGGGTATATTTTTTTTGGAAACCCCTAAGACCATTGCGGTGTTCGGGCAATTTGCACAATCGATACCGCGTCAAACCCCCTGTGCTTGAGCAATAAAGCATTTTCATAAGGCGCGCAAAGCACATCCGTCGACCCTTGGGTCAATGCCGACATGGCAAGGCTTTGACTGGGTTGCTCCAATAAGTCGACCTCCAAGCCCTCGGCAGCGAAGAAGCCTAAATGCTCAGCCAGTAACAAAGGCAAGTGGGACAAGGACGCTTTGTCGTCCAATACCAAGCTCAAACGAAATTTGTCGCCCGCCGCCCTGACTTGCCCTGGTGAGAGAACCATGCAGGCAGCCCANAGNGAACAATNNGCCAACCATTGACGGCGAGCATGTGCAGCAGCAGAAAAGTGACAAGGCATAGACATGGCCATCAGCATAGTCAATAGCCAGCCGAGGCGCATCAGGTACAGCCCTGTTGGTGAAAACCTTAGGTGCTGCGCCTGTCCATCAAGGCATGAGCGATGGTGCCTAGGTCGACATACTCGAGTTCGCTTCCCACCGGCACCCCTCGGGCCAAACGCGTGACCACCAAACCCCGTTGGCGAAAAACCTCGCTGAGTACATGGGCCGTGGCCTCACCTTCAGCCGTGAAATTGGTGGCCAAAATAATTTCTTGCACCACGCCATCGTCCACGCGTTGAATGAGTTTTTGCATGCCAATGTCGTTCGGCCCCACCCCTTCAATAGGGCTGAGTTTGCCCATCAAGACAAAATACAAACCTTGGTAAGCCAAAGTGCGCTCAAGCGCCGATTGGTCTGAGGGTGTCTCCACCACACACAAGCGGGTGGCATCGCGTTGGGTGTCTTGGCAAGTACCGCAAATCTCAAATTCGGTGAGTGTGTGGCAACGCTGGCAGTGCCTAACAGCTTGCACCGCATTGAGCAAACTGCGGGCGAGCAATTGCGCCCCTTCAGGGTCATGTTGCAGCAAGTGGTAAGCCATGCGCGAAGCAGAACGTTGCCCTACGCCTGGCAAGCGCCTGAGGGATTGAACCAAGGCTTCTAGGGCGCTGTTGTCACGCATTAAAACGGCAACTTCATACCGCCGGGCAAACCGGGCATGCCGCCAGTGAGTTTGCCCATCTTGGCCTCGGTGGTTTCCTCCACCTTACGCGCACCGTCGTTGAAAGCCGCGGCAATCAAGTCTTCGAGCATGTCTTTGTCGTCACCCATCAAGCTCGCGTCAATGGTGACTCGCTTCACCTGATGTTTGCAGGTCATGAGGATTTGCACCATGCCTGAACCGGCTTCACCGGTAACTTCGATGAAAGCCAATTCATCTTGGGCTTTTTTCAAGTTTTCTTGCATGGCTTGGGCTTGTTTCATCAGGCCCGCGAGTTGTCCTTTGTTGAACATAGTGGTCTTTCAGTGGTCGAGGAGTCTAAGGGTGCCAGGAACAATCTTGGCGTCGTATTCTTTGATCAAGTGTTGCACGCTGGGGTGGTTAAGGATATCGCTTTGGGCCTGTGCCATGCGTTGCTGCTGCAGGGAAGTGATGCGCTGCGCAGGCGAGTCCTGAACGGGGCCCTGCTGTACCTGCACACTCACCGCATGGCCCAGCGACTGCAAAGCCAGCTGAAGTCGCTCGCGGTTGCTGGCGTTGTTCAGGGTCGCGCTCTCAATTTGCAAGTGCCACACCCCATCGGCTTGGGCCATCAACTGCGACTGCATGGCCAATTCGCGGGTCATGGCTTGAATCAACTGCGCTTTCACCAAGTC
>JGI25914J50564_10000620_pt1 | contig 11927 bp, 15 predicted proteins | sample LauGreSuBDMM15SN_2_FD_50564 | JGI IMG/M metagenome (IMG submission 50564) | reverse complement strand
TCAACACGCGCACACCCGCGCCAGCACAGCCAACCGGCGCTTGACCGTGTTGCGGCGGTTTTACCGATGGGCTTTGCGTGAAAAACACTTAAGCCTAGACCCCACACTGAAATTGCTCACTGCACGACAAGCCACGCGTTTCCCCCAAACCTTGAGCGAGACGCAGGTCGAGGCATTGCTGGCGGCCCCCGATACAGAGACCGATTTGGGCTTGCGCGACCGTGCCATGTTGGAGTTGCTCTACGCCAGTGGTTTGCGCGTCAGCGAGTTGGTCGACCTGCCCATGCTCTCGCTCAATTTACGCGAAGGCGTGCTGCGCATTACCGGCAAAGGCAACAAAGAACGTCTGGTGCCTTTTGGTGAAGAAGCCGCAGACAGCTTGGAGAAATACCTCCACCAATCACGCCCTGCGCTGCTGGGCAAGCACAACGCGCCTGCGGTGTTNGTCACCCAGCGTGGCGCGGCCATGTCGCGGGTGATGTTTTGGAAGCTCATCAAAAAATACGCGCTCTTGGCGGATATTCATGTGCCCCTGTCGCCGCACACTTTGCGCCACGCTTTTGCCACCCATTTACTTAACCATGGCGCAGATTTGCGTGCGGTGCAAATGCTCTTGGGGCATTCAGACATTTCCACCACCACCATTTACACCCACGTGGCCAAGGAGCGGCTCAAAGCGCTGCATGCGCAACATCACCCAAGGGGCTAAGTGTGTGAGGCTAGAGGCATTGTTAAGCGTTGCGCCATCAGCCAGTCAATTTCCTCTTGGGTGAAACCTGCTGCCAAGCGCGCTGAGGTGTTGAAGGGGGGCTTTAAGCGCGGTGCGGCATGATGCTGGACCAACAAAGGGTAGTGGCTTAAAGGGTCAAGGCCATGCGCATCACACAGATGCCTGAACCAGTGGTTGCCTATTGCCACATGGCCTACTTCGTCGCGCAAAATGGTGTCCAGCACCGACTGAAAAGCTTTGGCGTGCGGGGAAGCGGACAACAACAATTTGGCTTGTATCAGCGGCGTGGCATCCAAGCCTCGCGCCTCCAAGGTGCGCGGTACCAAGGCCATGCGGGCAAGNACATCGCCGGCGGTTTTTTCGCACATAGACCACAAACCGTCGTGGGCGGCGAAGTCGCCATAGGCATACCCCATTCGGTCTAACAAGTTTTGCAGCAGCACAAAATGGGTGGACTCTTCATAGGCCACGCTGAGCCAATCTTGGTAATANNNNTNNGGCAAACCAGCGAAGCGCCAAACCGCGTCCAGCGCCAAGTTGATGGCATTGAATTCGATATGGCACACCGAGTGCACCAAAGCTGCTAAACCTTTGTCGGTGTGCACCGAACGCTGTGGCACGTGTTGCGGGTTTTGCAGCAGCGGTTTGTCGGGTCGACCTGGCGCCTTGTGGCTGGCGTCTTGCATCAGGGCTTGGGTATCCAAAGCCAGTGTTTCACGCTGGGCCCAAAGCAGTTGAACCGCCTGCACTTTGTCAGCGGCTTGGGTTTCGCACAATGCGCTGTAAGCGGCTTCTCTTAGTTCCATCTCTACAATTGTAGAAACCTTAAGCGAACAACTACACCATGGCCATTTATCAACTTGACGACCACTCCCCCCAGATCGACCCCACAGCTTGGGTGGCTGACACTGCGCAAGTCATGGGTGCCATCACCTTGGAGGCCCACACCAGTGTTTGGTTTGGCGCGGTTTTGCGCGGCGACACCGAGACCATCCACATAGGTGAAGGCAGCAATGTGCAGGATTTGGCGGTTATCCACGCTGACATTGGCTTGCCAGTGGTGGTGGGTAAACATGTGACTGTGGGCCACCAAGTCATGCTGCACGGTTGCACCATTGGCGACGAGAGTCTGATTGGTATTGGCGCAGTGGTTTTGAATGGTGCGCGCATCGGTCGCCATTGTGTGGTGGGTGCGGGCTCGGTGGTCACCGAGGGCAAAGCGTTTCCCGATGGCAGTCTGATCATGGGTACTCCTGCCAAGGTGGTGCGCGAACTCACCCCCGAACAAATCGAAGGCTTGCGCATGAGCGCCAAGCACTACATACAAAACGCTTTGCGTTTCAAAAATGGATTGACAAAAATCGCATGAGCGAACTGCATAAATTTTTATTTGAAGGTCTTCCGGTTCGCGGTGTCTTGGTGCGCTTGACCGACAGTTGGCAAACCGTGCTGGCCAAACGCGCAGCCAATGCTGAAACCGGTGCTTACCCCCAAGCGGTTCGCGCTTTACTGGGTGAAATGACCGCTGCGGCGGTGCTGATGCAAGCCAACATCAAATTCAATGGAGCCTTGGTCTTGCAAATGATGGGCGAGGGCCCTTTGAAATTGGCGGTGGTGGAAGTTCAATCGGATATGCGGTTTCGTGCTACCGCCAAAACCATTGGCGAGGTGCAGGCAGGCATGGGTCTGGCCGACATGGCCAATCAGCGTAATCTGGGGCGCTGTGCCATCACCCTCGACCCTCTAGGGCGTCGCCCTGGGCAGCAGCCCTATCAAGGTGTGGTGCCTTTGTATGATGACCAAGGCCAAGCGATCAAGCGTTTCAGCGATGTGCTGGCGCATTACATGTTGCAAAGCGAGCAACTCGACACCACCTTGGTCTTGGCCGCCAATGACGAAACAGCCGCGGGCTTGCTGATTCAACGCCTGCCCATGCATGGCGCTGCCAATTTGGCCGGCAAACAGAGCATGGCCGATGAGACCAGATTGGTCGAAATGAAGACTACAACCGCATTGCCATATTGGCGCAAAGCTTGACCAGCGAAGAACTGCTCACGCTCTCAAGCGACAAAATCTTGCACCGATTGTTTTGGCAAGAGACCCTGCGCCGCTTTGAGCCGGAATTGGGTGAAGACGCGCCGCGTTTTGCTTGTTCTTGTAACCGCGACAGGGTCAGCAATATGTTGCGTGGTTTGGGTGAAGAAGAAGCCAACAGTATCTTGGCTGAACGCGCTTTGATCGAAGTGGGATGCGACTTTTGTGGTCAGCAATACCGTTATGACGCGGTGGATGCAGCTCAGTTATTTGCCCAGTCAGATATTCAGCCGCCTGGCCCTTCAGCCTTGCAATAAGCCCGAGAAAAGACGCCGCTCGCAATCAGGGTCGCTGCAGGTTTCGCACATACCTTGCCAGCGCGCAGGCACTTCTTGGCACCCCATACCCTTGACTGACTCAAGCGNCAACAGCGCCTGTAAGCACTGCTTCANCCAAGCCGCGTCGCTTATCTGTATGACTTGAAAAGNCAAGCCCTGCAAGATCAGCGTGTTTCGCCACAATGCTGTGCAGTTGTCTTGATGCTTGCTTGAGAACAACATGATGCGATAGGGCAAAGGGGGTGGCCTCCACTCTTCAGATTTGTCTGGTGTAAGTAAAGAAACACCCGTGAGCACAGGCGCTAAGGCTTGCGCTAAAACCGTTGTCAGTTCTTGCATTCGGGGCTGTGAGAGCCCGAGCAAAACTATTTGCATTGATGCCTTATTTGGCTATATGTACAAATATTTCGTTGGGCTTGACCATGCCAATTTCGCCACGGGCACGCTCTTCCACCATTTCCATGCCGTCGCGCAAGTCGCGAAGCTCGGCACGCATGCGCTCGAGCTTGAGTTCGGCTTGGGAGTTTTGTGCAATTTGTGTTTGGTATTGCTGACGCAGTCGCCACACATCGGGTACGCTGCCACGACCCAACCACAGTTGCAGTTGAAAAACCACAAGCAGGATCAGCAAAATGACAGGAATGGGACGACGCATAAATACTGCTGGTGGACGGGTTCAGGAGCGGAGATTGTAAAAAGCTGCACGGCCAGGATAGGTGGCGATGCTACCGAGATCTTCCTCTATACGCAATAGCTGGTTGTATTTGGCCATTCGGTCGGAACGACTGAGTGAGCCGGTTTTGATTTGACCGGCGTTGGTGCCCACCGCGATGTCGGCAATGGTGGAGTCTTCGGTTTCTCCTGAGCGGTGGCTGATGACGGCGGTATAGCCTGCGCGCTTGGCCATTTCGATGGCAGCGAAGGTCTCGCTCAAGGTGCCAATTTGGTTGATCTTGATGAGGATGGAGTTGGCAATGCCCTTGTCTATGCCTTCTTGCAAAATTTTGGTGTTGGTGACAAATAAATCGTCTCCCACCAATTGCACTTTTTTGTTCAATCTGTCACTTAAGACTTTCCAGCCGTCCCAGTCACCTTCAGCCATGCCGTCTTCAATGCTGATGATGGGGTATTTATCTGCCCAAGTGGCCAATTTGTCCGTCCATTGACCTGCGTCAAGCACCAAGCCCTCGCCGCTTAGGTGGTATTGACCGTCTTTATAAAACTCGCTGGCCGCGCAATCCAAGCCCAGCACAATTTGCTCGCCTGCGGTGAAACCGGCTTTGTCGATAGCGTCCAAAATCATTTGGATGGCCGCTTCATGACCTGGCACATTAGGGGCAAAGCCGCCTTCGTCGCCCACGGCGGTGCTCATGCCTTTGTCACTCATGATTTTCTTCAAGGCATGAAACACTTCAGCGCCGTAGCGCAAGGCTTCGCGAAAATTGGGAGCGCCCACGGGAATGATCATCAACTCTTGCAGGTCGAGGTTGTTATTGGCGTGCGCCCCCCCATTGATCACATTCATCATGGGAACCGGCATTTGCATGCGCCCCATGCCACCGAAATAGCGGTACAGCGGAAGCCCCGACTCTTCGGCAGCAGCCCGCGCCACAGCCATGGAGACAGCCAAAATGGCATTCGCACCTAACCGGGCTTTGTTGTCTGTGCCGTCGAGTTCATTCAAGGTGTGATCAAGGAAAGCCTGCTCGCTGGCGTCCAAGCCAATCACTGCTTGGGTGATTTGGTTGTTCACATGCTCCACCGCTTTGAGCACGCCTTTGCCGCCGTAGCGTGTGGGATCCTCATCGCGAAGCTCGATGGCCTCGCGACTGCCGGTGGAGGCGCCTGATGGCACCGCCGCACGGCCCATGATGCCGCTCTCCAACAACACATCGCACTCTACCGTGGGGTTGCCACGGCTATCCAAAATTTCACGACCAACGATGTCGACGATTGCACTCATGTTCTGACTTTCTTCAAAAGAGCTAGACGCAGGCTCACACAGCCTGAGGGTTAAAAATCAAATGGAAAAATGGTTCTCAAGAAGCGGGCCTTGCTTGGTGGCTTGGTCAATGGCGACCAAGCTCTCAAGCAAAGCTTTCATGTGTTTCAAGGGCACGGCATTGGGACCATCCGACCAAGCCTCATGAGGCTTGGGATGGGTTTCCATGAACAGACCCGCCACGCCTGCGGCCACGCCAGCCCGCGCCAGCACCGGCACCATTTCGCGAGCACCGCCACTGCTGGTACCTTGGCCGCCTGGTTTTTGCACCGAGTGGGTCACATCAAACACCACGGGCGCACCGGTTTTGCGCATCTCGGCCAAACTGGTCATATCAGCCACCAAATTGTTGTAGCCAAAGCTCACGCCGCGTTCGCAGGCCAAGAAGTTGTCTTTGGGCAGACCGACTTCGTCTGCAGCAGCGCGGGCTTTGTCGATCACGTTGGTCATGTCCCAAGGCGCGAGAAATTGCCCTTTTTTAATATTGACGGGTTTGCCAGACTGGGCAACTGCACGGATGAAATCGGTTTGTCGGCATAAAAAAGCGGGGGTTTGCAAGACATCAACCACGCTGGTCACCGCTTTGATTTGGGATTCATCATGCACATCGGTCAGTACCGGTATGTGCAACTGGCGGCGCACTTCACCCAAAATTTTCAGGCCAGCATCGAGTCCCAAACCCCGTTGTGTGTTGCCAGAGGAACGGTTGGCTTTGTCAAAAGAGCCTTTGTAAATGAGCGGGATGCCTAGCGCCATGCAAATGTCTTTGAGTTGACCGGCAACCTCTATAGACATCTCCAAACTCTCAATAGAGCAAGTGCCAGCAATCAGGAAAAAAGGCCTGTCTAGGCCCACATCAAAACCGCAGAGTTTCATGCCACCACTTTCAATCGCTTGCGCTCGCTTTGGTAGCTCAATGCCGCTTTGATAAACGCAATAAACAAGGGATGACTGTCCCAAGGGGTGGACTTGAACTCGGGGTGNAATTGCACGCCCAGATACCAAGGGTGAACGTTTTGCGGCAGTTCCACAATTTCAGTTAGTTGTTCGCGTTGTGTCAAAGCGGATATGACCAAGCCAGCTTGGCGCAGTTGGTCTAAGTAATTCACATTGGCTTCATAGCGGTGGCGATGGCGCTCACAAACATGGTCGCCATAGACCTGATGCGCCAAAGTGTGGGGTGCCACATTCGAGGTTTGGTCGCCTAGGCGCATGGTGCCACCCAAGTCGGAATGGAGGTTGCGGGTTTGCACTTTGCCATCAGCGTCTTTCCACTCTGTGATCAAGGCGATGACGGGATGCGGTGTATCAGGCTCAAATTCGGTGCTGTTGGCATTTGTCAAACCTGCCACATGGCGTGCATATTCGATGGTGGCGACCTGCATACCGAGACAAATACCCAAATAGGGAACTTTGCCCTCACGGGCAAAGCGTGCCGCACAAATTTTGCCTTCGATGCCGCGCTTGCCAAAACCTCCTGGCACCAAGATCGCGTCAAATCGAGACAGCTGGGCGATATTGGAAGTGTCCAGATTTTCCGAATCGATGTACTCGATATTGACTTTGGCGTGGTGGTGAATGCCCGCATGGCGCAAAGCTTCATTGAGCGATTTGTAACTGTCTGACAGGTCGACATATTTGCCGACCATGGCGATGTGCAACTCAAACTGGGGGTTCTCAACCTCTTGCACCAAATCATCCCAACGCTTCAAAGATGCAGGNGCTGTGTTGATGCGCAGTTTTTCGCAAATCAAGGCATCCAANCCTTGCTCGTGCAGCATGCGCGGGACTTTGTAAATGGTGTCTACATCCCACATGGAGATCACACCCCATTCGGANACATTNGAGAAGAGGGAAATTTTGGAGCGCTCTTCTTGCGGGATGGGGCGGTCCGCACGGCACACCAAAGCATCGGCTTGTATACCAATTTCGCGTAATTTTTGCGCTGTGTGTTGGGTAGGCTTGGTTTTGAGTTCGCCCGCTGCGGCGATCCAAGGCACATAGCTCAGGTGAACAAAAGCCGCGTTGTGCGGCCCCATGCGCAAGCTCATTTGGCGCACAGCCTCAAGAAAGGGCAGGGATTCGATGTCACCGACCGTGCCGCCAATCTCAACAATNGCCACTTCAACTTCATCAGGNGTGCCCAAACCTGCGCCGCGTTTGATGAAGTCTTGAATTTCGTTGGTGATGTGCGGAATGACTTGAACGGTGATGCCTAAATAATCGCCACGGCGTTCTTTTTCGAGCACGCTTTTGTAGATTTGGCCCGTGGTGAAATTGTTGGTGCGCCGCATGCGCGTGGTGATAAAGCGTTCGTAGTGACCCAAATCCAAATCGGTTTCCGCACCATCTTCGGTGACAAAAACTTCTCCGTGCTCGAAGGGCGACATGGTGCCGGGGTCGACATTGATGTAGGGATCGAGCTTGATTAGAGTGACTTTGAGGCCTCGCGATTCAAGAATCGCAGCGAGGGAGGCTGAGGCGATTCCCTTACCCAGGGAAGACACCACACCGCCGGTGACGAAGACAAATTTGGTCATGTCGCAAGGGGAGGGCCTAGTCTCCCTAGAGGGGGTAATGCCAAATTATAGGCGCTCTGCTACATTGCGCCCCATGAGTGATCTGTCGAACAAACATATCGTGCTGGGATTGAGCGGGGGAATTGCTTGCTACAAAGCCGCAGAGTTGTGCCGTGCTTTGGTCAAACAAGGCGCGACAGTGCAGGTGGTCATGACCGAGGCGGCCGCCCAATTCGTCACCCCTGTGACCATGCAAGCCTTGTCCAACCAAGCGGTTTATGTGTCGCAATGGGATCCACGCGAGCCCAACAACATGGCGCACATCAATCTCACGCGCAATGCCCATGCCATTCTGGTTGCCCCTGCCAGCGCTGACTTCATGGCCAAGCTTTTGCACGGACGCGCTGATGATTTGCTCAGCTTGATGTGCTTGGCCAGGCCACAAGACACNGTGCCCTTGCTGCTAGCACCTGCTATGAACAAAGAAATGTGGGCGCATCCTGCGACGCAACGCAATATGTCTCAACTGCGCCAAGACGGAGCTATCGTCTTAGGCGTGGGCCAAGGCGATCAGGCTTGTGGCGAAGTGGGAGACGGGCGCATGCTCGAACCCGATGAATTACTGTATGAATTAACAGCCCTGTTTCAGCCCAAGGTTTTGCAAGGTAAAAAAATTCTCATCAGTGCCGGTCCCACTTATGAGGCGATGGATCCGGTGCGGGGCATCACCAATTTGTCTAGCGGGAAAATGGGCTTTGCCTTGGCGCGGGCCGCCCATGAAGCCGGCGCAAGTGTGCAACTGGTGGCCGGCCCCGTCAGCCTGTCCACGCCTTATGGTGTGGCGCGTACCGATGTGCGTTCGGCGCTGGAAATGCATGCAGCGGTGATGGCACAAGTTGAACGCGCAGACATTTTTATCGCGACGGCGGCAGTGGCCGACTGGCGTCCCGCGCAGGCTGCAACTGAAAAGATCAAAAAAGGCAGTGAAGGATTACCAAGCTTTGAGTGGGTTGAGAACCCAGATATCTTGGCCGATGTGGCTGCCCACCCGCGTTCCCAAGCGGGGGATCTGTACTGCGTGGGCTTTGCAGCAGAAACCCAGTACTTACAAGCCCAAGCGCAAGCCAAACGTGAGCGCAAAGGCGTGCCATTGATGATCGGTAATTTAGGCCCAGCCACTTTTGGTCAAGATGACAACGCGTTGCTGGTCATCGATGAGCAGGGGGCAAAAGAGTTGCCCAGAGCTGCGAAGTTAATTTTGGCGCGACAGTTGCTCGCTGACATTGCCCTGCGTATCAGTTCAAAGACAAAAGGGCAGGTATGAAATTGGATGTGAAAGTGATGGACCAGCGCTTGCGCGAGATGCTGCCCAGCTACGCCACCCCTGGCAGCGCAGGCTTGGATTTACGCGCATGCTTAGACCAAGCGCTGACCTTGCAAGCCAATGCGTGGCAATTGCTGCCCACCGGCATGGCGATCCACTTAAAAGACCCCAACTACGCCGCGCTGATCTTGCCTAGGTCCGGTTTAGGGCACAAACACGGCATTGTTTTGGGTAATTTGGTGGGTCTGATTGACAGCGATTACCAAGGCCAACTCATGGTCAGCGCATGGAACCGCAGCGACGTGGCTTTCACCATCGAACCCATGGAACGCATCGCGCAACTGATCATCGTGCCCGTGGTTCAAGCCCAATTCAATCTGGTCGATGACTTTGATGTCGCCACCGAAAGAGGCGCTGGTGGTTACGGCTCCACCGGCAAGCGTTGAAGTTTTTTAGTGCAAGGTATCGTTGCCGGGCAAACTAGGTAAGGTAAAAAACCCCGAGCCGCAGGTGCCGTGGGTTTTCTCTGGTTGGGTTGGCGCTCGCACGCCCGTGATGGTGAGGGAAATTCGCAAAGCCATGCCCGACAAAGGATGGTTGCCATCCATCACCACATGTTCTGGGTAAATATCTGTCACTGTGTAAATAACATCTTTGGGCACGTCAGGACTGCAGGCCGAGGGCAGGGCATGGCCCTCTATGGTCATACCTTCCTCGAGTTCAGCAGGAAACAAGTGGCGAGGCTCTAAAAAAATCAACTCTTCGTTGAAGTCACCAAAAGCTTCCTCGGGTTCTAAATGCAAATCCAGTTGATCGCCGACTTGGTGTTCTTGCAAAGCCAATTGGATTTTGTCGAGTAAATCATGCCCCCCAAGGTAAAACTCCACGGGATCGTCGAGTTCATCCAAAATTTGGCCTTGGGCATCTTTCAGCACCCAGGTCAGGGCAACAACGCAGTCTGGTGTTATGTTCATGGGGCGGAATTGTCGCAGTTTGGAGAAACGTCTTGAAAAAGCCCTTGCCACACCCTTTATTGGGTACCTTAAGCGCAGACACTTTCATGCGCCGCTATTGGCAAAAAAAACCTTTGCTGATTCGCCAAGCCGTGGCGGGCATCCAACCCATGTTGAGCCGCCAGCAGTTGTTTGCTTTGGCTGAATCTGAGGATGCAGAGTCGCGTTTGGTCATTCAAGACAGCACAAGTGGCCACTGGCGTATGCGCCAAGGACCATTTACTCGGCGCAGTTTGCCCAGTTTGAAACAAAGTCATTGGTCTTTGTTGGTGCAAGGCGTCGATTTACACAACGATAGCGTTGCTGCTTTGCGCGATCAATTCCGGTTTATTCCGGATGCCAGGCTGGACGATGTGATGATCAGTTATGCCACCGACCAAGGTGGCGTGGGCCGCACTTTGACAGCTACGATGTGTTTTTGCTGCAAGTTCATGGCCAACGTCGCTGGCGCATCAGCCAACAAAAAGACCTCAGTTTGCGAGACGACACGCCTCTGAAAATCTTGCGTCATTTCAAAGCGCAAGAAACTTGGCTGCTCGAACCGGGCGACATGCTTTATTTGCCACCGCATTGCGCCCATGAAGGTGTTGCTGTGGGTGAATGCATGACTTATTCGATGGGCTTCAAGGCGCAAAGCCCTGAGGCCTTGGCGCAAGAATTGTTGCCTCGAATGGCTGACTTGCAAACCTTTGAAGCCTCTGAAGCCTCTGATTTGTACCGCGATCCGCACCAAGCCGCCACCTTGCATCCAGCGCGAATCCCTCAGCAGCTGCAAGTTTTTGCGCATCAAGCGCTGAAAAAAATATTGCTTCAAAAGCAGGCCAGTCAGCTTGCTTTGGGAGAGTGCTTGAGTGAGCCTAAAGCGCAGGTTTGGTTTCAGGCGCAACCCAGTCAAGACATAAGCTCAGGCGTTGTTTTGGATCGAAAAACCAAAATGCTTTATGACGATCGCTGCGTTTATATCAACGGTGAGAGTTGGCGATGTGCGGGCGCTGACGCCAAAACTTTTCGCCAGTTGGCAGATAAAAAATTTCTCAGTCCTAAGCAAATTCAAACAGCCAGCACTGTGCTTTCAGAGCTTTTGCAAAACTGGTTGCAAGCCGGTTGGCTGCATGTGATGCGTGTAAAAAAATAGTCAGTAAATGTAATTACATAAGGCATACGGGATTTCACCTATAATAATCACTAGGTTGAACAGGCTTGTGCCCGTCGGCTTGGTTGCATGTTGTGGTTCATACCAAGGCATGTGGCACCCCTCGAAATCTCTCGAATCTATTCTTAAGGAACCCCCATGAAAAAATCACTACTCTTGGCAGCTTTATTGGCTGCTGCTTTGGTCGCTTGCGGTAAAAAAGAAACACCTCCTGCACCTGCTGCTGAAGCCCCTGCTGCTGCCCCTGCACCTGCTGCTGCGCCTGCTGCTGAAGCGCCTGCTGCCGCGCCTGCTGCTGCACCTGCTGCTGAAGCCGAAAAGAAGTAATTTTTTGCTTCTGTCTCAAGCCACCTTTGGGTGGCTTTTTTTTGTCCTAAGATTCTTCCATGTCCTCTCTTTACACCACTAACAGTCCCCTCATTTCTGTCGCAAGAAGCCAAACTTTGGGCGATGTGCTCAGGCGAACAGCTCAGCGACTTCCTGAAAAAACAGCCATCATTTGCGGGCAAACCCAATGGAGCTATGCCCAATTTGACGCGTTGGTGAACCGTTTGGCTGTAGGTTTAAGCGCTATGGGTATCCAAACGGGCGACCATGTAGCGATGTTGGCGCGCAATTCCCATGGCTTTGCCGCCATGCGTTTTGCTTTAGCCCGCATGGGTGCCGTTTTGGTCCCCATCAACTTCATGCTCAAAGCCGATGAGGTGGCGTATATCCTTCAACATGCCCAAGCGCGGGTGCTGGTCACTGACAGTGAACTCACGCCCTTGGCACAAGCTGCTGCTGCCATAGGTACCCAAGTGGCTGATTTTAT
>JGI25914J50564_10000619_pt1 | contig 11931 bp, 11 predicted proteins | sample LauGreSuBDMM15SN_2_FD_50564 | JGI IMG/M metagenome (IMG submission 50564) | reverse complement strand
ATCGATTTTGGCTTGAATAATCTCACCAAAGAAACCAGCCTCTTTGACTTTGCGAAGTTTATGCAAGCTCGGCAAAAACAATTTGTCTTGAACCGTGCCGTTTTTCAGTTTCAAATGCTCAGCCATGCGCGCCAGTTCAAGAGCCTCGTCGAGCGACTCGGCGATCGGTTTTTCTAGATAGATATGTTTGCCTGCTTGCATCGCAGTCTGCGCACGCTCAAAGCGGCCGGCGGTTACGCTTGCATCAAAATAGATTTCATTATTTTTGTCGGCTAGGCAAGCGGCTCGATCGGTTGACCAGGCGATGCCGTGGGGTTCAGCCAGCGCCTTCAGCTTATCGGCATTACGGCCTAACAGCACTGGCTCGGGGAGCAGCCTGTCACCATTTTTAAGCAACAGCCCACCTTCTTTGCGAATATTCAGCAACGAGCGCAAGTGTTGCATGTTGCCCAAGCGCCCAGTCGCGCCTTCGATAATGATATGAATTTTTTTTGTCGACATTTTGTGAATACTTTTGTTTTTTTAAAAAAGATTATTCGAAACTTAGCGTTCAGCAACAGAGTAAGCAATAAAGGGAAATTCACACGGTGGCCCATCAGCCACATGCATCACACGGCTTTCAAGGTCAATCAATACCGCGCCTGTCGTCATTGTTTGTTTAGCCTCGGCTTGGCGTGGATCAGGGTGACGGCATAGCGAGTGCGGCTCGCTGAAGTGATCACTCATGGCGGCTGTCATTGTCGCCACATCTATATGATTGCCACCTCGCTCTAGCAAGCGACGCATGCGCGAAGCTCTGAACAACGTGCCGGGGCTGACTTTTTCCATCTGCGACTCGCCGTGCCCGCTTCCCAAAAAGTGATTAGAGTGCGTGACGATACCGTTGACGGGGTTGATATAGGTGATGTGATTGGGGCTGGTTTCAAAATCAATGATTTCGCCTTGTGCGCCGCCGATGACAAAATTACCTGAACAGGTACGCTTGGTTGACACGATTGGCGTCAGCGCATCAGCATAGCGATCGGCATCAAGTACTTCGCGACACCGCATATGAAACGGTTTTTGATACGGGTTACAGCCATCTAGGTGCGAGGCCAGGCCATTTTCAACCAAGCCAATGCCGCATTCGTTGACCCCCATTTTGCCGCCCACAATGCCAGCCTCGGTCATACACACAAGGCTTGGCTTATTCGAACGCTTAATACGCAACACAATCGTGCGTTGATGAACGCCCGCAATCCAATCCCAATTTTGCCCAAGCCAGGTGTGGCCGTCGGCGGTGACGTCTGATAACAAACCAAAGGTTGTGCAGCCATCGGTTTCGCCAGTGGCTTGCTGCAGTGCTTGCTCTTGTTTGCGCGCGTCTTTTCCAAAAATCATAAAAGCAATTTCGTAGCGCGCATTCAACAGTGCGATGGCAGCTGAGGATTGCTCAGCGCCTTTGGCGATGCCTAGCATCTCTTCGGCGTAATCTGTGTTTTGACTTTGCATGGCGGTCTGCCAACGCAAGGCNTCTTCNAGNGCCTCGGCGCGCGCCAAGCCCGAAGCCTCAAAACGGCGTAAATAGGTTTCAAGGTTTGCGGCGACATCAGCAGCGAAGGTTTTGCCGTGAGCGACGCCACGCTCAAAGGCGTTGTCACCCACAGTCAGGTAGGGCATTTTGTCTCGTTTGCTCACAGCAGCATTACCTTATAGAGTTCGCGGTTAATTTCACCTACTAAGCGAATGAAGTCGTCGGATAAGCGCGTGTCTTCAGTGCGTGGGCGAGGTAAATCAATGTCATAGATTTTGTGGATACGACCTGGGCGTGCTGACATCAGCACAACTTGATCCGACAAAAATACCGCCTCAGCAAGCGAGTGCGTCACAAAGATGACGGTCTTGCGATACTGTTGCCAAATACGCATCAGTTCAAACGCCATGCGATCGCGTGTGATTTCATCGAGCGCGGCAAAGGGTTCGTCCATCAATAAAATCGATGGATCAAGCGCCAAGGCGCGCGCGAGCGCCGCCCGTTGTTGCATACCGCCTGATAACTGATGAGGGAGTTTCTTCTCAAAACCGTTTAGGCCGACGACCTCAAGCAGTTGTTCAACGCTTTGTACGCTGTTTGAGCTTTGCGCCTTAGATAAGTCGTCTGCGCGTTTGCCTTTGGCCTGTACCAATTCTTTGAGTAGCTTGACGTTTTTTTCAATCGTCAACCATGGCATCAGATTGGCTTGCTGAAATACTAGGCCAATACGACCCGCTTGTCGCAAGGCGCTGGGCGGCATCCCGTTAATTAAGACTTGCCCTTGTGTGGGCGGCATTAAATCAGCCAATACTTTTAGTAAAGTGCTCTTGCCGCAGCCAGAAGGGCCTACAAGTGAAACGAAGGCGCCATCGGCGACTTCAAGGTCAACAGGCGCTAGTGCTTGAACGGCTTGGTCAGAGCCAAGCCCATAAGTAACTTCGATCCCAGCGATTGAAATGCCATGACTTGAAGACATTTTTGCGCGCGTGACGTCGGTGACTGATGCATTCATTTTGCCGGTTGCTTCACAAGTTTGGCCAGTTCTTTTGCCTCGTCAATACTATTGATGATCGCGTTGGTATACATGCTTTGCGCGGTTGGCTTTTTAGGTAAGTCGCCGCCGCTTGCCAAAATGTCAATCGAAGATTGCCACTTTGCATCAGTCATCAAACCAAAGCGTTCAGCATAATCAGGCGTGTTGTACAGATCGTAAATCATGCGTAGCTTGCGCGACTCAAGCTTCAGGTCGCGATCAGGTGACACTGCGACGATTTCTTTCATCGCTTGTTCAACGTTGTCGTGGGTCCAGATCAAGCTCTTAATCGTTGCGCGCACAAAACGCTTGACCAAATCAGGGTTGCTTTTCAGCAAAGCTTCATTGGTATAGATTAGCGTGCCATAAAACTGCACCCCATAATCACGTACTGGCATCACGTTGACCGGAAACCCTCTGCCTTCAAGTGTTAACGCTTGTCCAAACGAATAACCGAATAGACCGTCGACTTGCCCAGCGGCCAGCATCTGTACTTCGGCGCCACGTGCGACCGTCACAAACTCAATATCTTTGCGCGTGAGACCGCCTTTGGCTAACACCGGCTCGATTAAACCCATCACATTGGCTTGAAACCAGGCAAGTTTCATGCCCTTCATTTTTTCGGGCGTCGTAATACCAGCTTTGGCAGGCGTGATGACTGAAAATGGATTGTCAGGTTGATCGGCCATCACAGCCACCACGGGCAGGCCACTGCCTTTTGCTTTGACAAAAGCATCAGCGTTGGTCAAGCCAAATTGCTCGCGTCCTGTGGCAATCATGACTTCGTTTTGTTGCCCAGCGGCTGGTGGACGAATTTCTAGATCAATACCCTCAGCTTTATAAAAACCTTGCGCACGACCGCCAAAATATTGGGCGTGCATCCCCCAGGGTGTGAAGTTGATGCGCAGCACAACCTTGTCGAGTGCGAGGGCAGGGGCTGAAGAGAAGGCGAGACTGCACAGTGCGAAAACGCTCACGGCAGCTTGTTTGATTGTGCTCTTTATCATTCGTGGTGCTCCGTTTTTGTTAAATAGGGGTTGCTTACCAAAAGGGCGTTGTCTTTGAAGAGGTGCTGAACCTTCTTTAAACAGGCTTAGACCGACCAATAATTTATTGAACATAATGGTTTTATATCTTCGAAGTCGAATCATTCAGACCAGTGCGCCATGACACTCGCGCCTCAATCCATGACATGAAATTAAAAAATACTGTACCAATTAGAGCTAAAGAAATGATCGCAGCAAACGAACGGGCCGTATTAAAGTTAAAGCTACCCGACAACACTAAGTATCCCAAGCCGTTAGACGCTGCCAGCCACTCGGCCACGATCGCACCAAGCACCGCCAAAGTTGTTGCAATACGCAAGCCTGCAAAAATATACGGTATGGCATAAGGCAGCCTCAGCCTAAAGAGCAATTGTCGTTCGTTGGCGTCGACTGAGCGAAACACATCTGCTAAGCCGCGATCGACCTCTTTAAAGCCCGCCATGGTGTTGATCACGATCGGGAAAAAGGCAATCGACATCACCACTGCAATTTTTGATCCCATGCCTGCACCGACCCATACTAAGATCAAAGGTGCGATTGCAATCTTGGGTACGCTTTGTAAGCCAACAAAAATGGGCATGATTAAACGCTCAAGCCAGACAAACCGAATCATCAGTGCCGAGACAGTCAAGGCAAACAGTACCGCTGTGACATAACCCGTTAAGATCGCCCAAATCGTGGCCAGCGAATGCATTTGAATCAAAGACCATTCGTCAACAAAGAGCTGTGCGATTTCAGTAGGGGCCGGCAGCAAGAAGTTAGGCACTTCAAAATAACGCACGCCCGTCTGCCATAGCAGTAGCAGCACGACGATTAAAATTCCTGAACTCCAGCTTTCAAGCAAGCGGCCGAAGCCAGATGCTTTAGCCGATGGTTGAGGTGAAGTGCTGTTACCGCGATCAGACATCCAAGATCCCTAAAGTGGCTTAGCTTGCTAACATATCTGACAGAGCTTACTGCAGTCAACGTATTCTGACCTCTAAAGGATTTACCATGCCACGCCATATCGTTTGTTTGACCTATGACTTTGATGTGCAATCGGGTTTTATCTCACGAGGGATGACATCACCTACGCCCTTGTCGCGTGGCGAATTCGGGGTCGTCGGCTCAAAACGGATCCTAGATTTAGTGAAAGCCCACAGTATCCCCACGACTTGGTTTGTGCCGGGCTTTACCATCGAAACGTACCCCGCAGCTTGCGAGGCTGTGCTGAAGGGCGGGCACGAAATCGGCCATCACAGCTGGGCGCACATCCCACCTGCTAGCCAAACACTTGAAGAAGAAGAGGCCGATATGTTGCGCGCCAGCGCGGCCATCAAACAGCTCACCGGGGGCAGGGCAGTGGGCTATCGCTCGCCCTCATGGGATTTAAGCGAAAACACCTTAAACCTGCTGCTGAAGTACGGCTTTGAGTACGACAGCAGCATGATGGGCGGCGATTATCATCCGTACCCGGTGCGGGCCGGCGATCAAGTCAAACTGGGCGACCCAATCAAGTTTGGCAAAGAGACCAGCCTGATCGAAATGCCCATCAGCTGGCATTTAGATGATCACCCTCACTTCGAATACTGGCGCATGCCCACCACCGTCAATCCCGGCCTGCAAAGTGCCCGTACCGTGATGGAAAGCTGGTTAGATGAGTTCAGGTACTTCAAAAAGAGCACCGATTTCGGGATTCTGACCTACACCATGCACCCCTATGTTTTAGGGCGCGGTAATCGGATGCTGGCCTTTGAGGGCTTTGTCGAAAGCTTGATCAAAGAGGGCGCTGAGTTCATGACGATGCAGAAAGCGCTGGCGGCAGGAAGGGGTTTGTTGTACTAGGTTGAAGATTGTAATGTACTACTTTAATTTTTCGTAACATTTCACCGAATAAGCTTTAAGCAGCCAATAACGAGTGACTGCCCAAACGTAGTCANTCAGCCAGCTTAATGTTTCCCTTCTTAATCACCTCGGCCCACTTCAAAGTCTCTGCGCTGACAAACGCCGACCACTCGGGCAGGGGTCTTAAGTCAGGTGTTGAACCACGCTGCGCCAAGGCTTGTTGCACACTTGCCTCATTCAAAATCTGATGCACATCGTCAGACACTTTTTTCACAATCGCAGGCGCGGTGCCTTTAGGCATAAACAAGCCCGCCCAGCCCACACCTACAAACCCAGGATAGCCTTGTTCGGCAATCGTTTGCACCTCAGGCAATTGCGGCGCACGCTCACTTGAAAGTGAAGCAATCGCTTTAAGTTTGCCCGCTTGAATATGCGGCAACGATGAAGCCATTGTGTCAACCGCCAACATAATGTGCCCGCCCAGCAAGTCATTCATCGCGGGGCCGCTGCCCTTATATGACACACCCGTGATGTCAATTTGCGCGCGCTGCTTGAAAAGCTCTGCCGCTAACTCAAGTGCGTTCGCACCATAACCCCAAGTAAGCTTGCCAGGTGCTTGTCGAGCAGCATCGATCAAATCTCTAAGATTGTTATACGGTGCAGACGGGTTCGCCAAAATCAACCAAGGTTGCGTAAACACTCCTGCAACCGGAACAAAATCGCGTTGCATGTTGTAGGGTAGTTTTGGATACAAGGCTTCGTTGACTGCAGTTGTGGTGCTGCTTGCAAAGGTAATGGTGTAGCCGTCAGCGGGGGCCTCTTTGCCGACCAGCATGCCAGGGATGCTCGCACCACCGCCTTTGTTATCGACAAACACCGGCTGCCCCCAGCGTTGCGTTAAACGCTCGGCCAACAAACGCGCGATGATGTCAGTGGCTTGCCCGGCCGGAAACGGCACCACTAAGCGAACAGTTTTGTTGGGGTAGGTCGCTTGCGTTTGCGCAACTGACTGCGCTGAGGTCAGGGTCAGTAGCGCTAGGGCGCCCACGTTTAGTACTTGCAGAATTTGTTTCAAAGCTTGCCTCTGTTTTATAGTGCTTTTAACGAGAATGTACCTCGAGGCGCCTCTCTTGGCGAGTGGGTTCTCGTTTGGCTGACAAAGGTCAACTATGCTATAGTGTTGGACATCGCTGAGTTTGAACGGCAGTTGTCTTTTTTATAAAAACACAATAACCGACTGATTTTCAACGACAATTCCCTGATAGCTCAGTCGGTAGAGCGACGGACTGTTAATCCGCAGGTCCCTGGTTCGAGTCCAGGTCGGGGAGCCAAAATTTAAGAGCCTCACAGCGATGTGGGGCTTTTGCTTTGCTTCGCAATTCTGGCGGTGCTCCGCAAAAGTTCGATTTTTTCAAAGGGATTGTGATCGTTATGAACAATCAGATCACTTTTGGCTATCGCACTGCCGATCGCGCCACCGGTATCACGCGTGCCACGGCTAAACGCTTGGCCGATCAGTTAGGGGTTGATGAGACAGGTGCACCTTGGGATGAGCTGTGCTCATGATCCAAATTGGTTTAGGCTACGACAGCCTGTAAGCTAAAACGCTGGGCTGTCGCCCGAACTTCTTTCATACGCCCATGTCCAGGTAAGACTTTATTCGTAACTGTAACGAGCCCAGCACGCACCAGCTCATCGATATCGCGTTTTACCGCACTGCGATCTCTGTGCAAGCGTTCTGAAATGTCGGTAATCGAGCCGGGCTGCCCTTTTACTGCCCGGAACAATGCTAGACGAGCCGTAGTGATAAGTTTCATCATGTCGGCGGGATCTTCGAAGCTGACAATGCGTTCATTCGGCANTCGTTCACCACGATCGGCTGCTTTAGCGATCTGGCGACCGCGCTTGAAGAAGTCTTCTTCTGTACCAGTTTTAATGATGAGCTTTGTCATTTTTTATCCCTCAGGCTAAGCCAGTCATTTTCAAATCGTGTTTCGGTATCTTCGAAATCCACAAACTCGACTGGTTCTACTTTATCCAACATATGGCGATGATGCCCATCGTGAGCGTTATCGTAACCAACTACGCGACCATTGTCCTCAGAGTAAATCAGGTGTCATGGCTGATAGGATCATAGAGTTTAGAGGTCGTTGGGCTTTTTTGATACGGCTGATGAAAGACTCAGGCTTTACGTGTTTCCGGCAAGAAGCGAACACCTTTGCGAGCCAATCCACCACCAATACCGATAGGCGTGCCGTCTGCCCGCCAACAGGCGGCGCCCTCGAGGGATCTATCGTCATGAAATTCAATCGCGTTCATGCCGCCGCCCACATTGGGCACGTGCACAACGGGGTGACCGCGGGTTTGAAGTGAGGTGTGCAGTGCCTGAGAAAAGGCGGGCTCTAGCTCTAGCTCGAATCCTTGGGTCCAGATGCGGGGTGCCTCAACCGCCTCTTGCAAGCTCATGCCATGATCGATCAGGTTGATCACGGCCTGAAGCGCAGAAGTAAAAATCCGCAAGCCGCCAGGCAAACCGAGCGCGTAGCGGGGCTTACCGTTTTTGATCACCATTAAAGGTGCCATGGACGAAGTCACTCGCTTTCCGGGGGCCATCGAGTTGGCGCGGTCAGGCCTCGGATCGAGAACGTACAGATAATTATTGGGAATCATGCCTGTGCCCGGCACCATGTAGCGCGCACCAAACACCGAATTGATGGTCTGCGTGGCACTGACGATTCGCCCTTCACTGTCAGCCACGGTGATGTGGGTGGTGTTGGCGCTTTCAGCAGGCGCCAGGCCCGGGGACCACGTTTGTGCTTGATGCAGGTTTATTTGCTTGCGGCGCTCGGCAGCGTATTCGGCAGACAACAGTTTTTCGATAGGCACATTGACAAAGTCTGGATCTGCAGTGACCGCAGAGCGATCTGCAAAAGCCATTTTCATGACCTCGGCGAGCAAGTGGACGCCTTGTTCGGTTCCGAAGCCGATGGCTTTTAGATCAAAACCCTCGAGCACGTTCAGCATTTGCCCGATGTGCAAAGGTCCTGCGCACGGTGGTGGCGGGCCGATGATTTCAAACCCGCGGTAATGGCTATGCAATGCANCGGGATGACGNGTATTGTAGAGGCGTAAATCTTCAAGGCTTAAAAAACCCTGCTGACTTGCAATGTCGGAACACAAGGCGCGGCCGAGTGCCCCGCTGTACAAAGCGTCGGCACCTTCTTGGGCAACCAGTTTCAGGGTGTCAGCATAGGCGCCTTGCACCAGCAAATCGCCTTTTTGAAGCGTTCGACCTTGGGGCAAGAAAAGTCGAGAAATTTCGGGGTCTAGCGACAAATCAGCCGCGTTTTCGGCAATGCAGTCACTCAAGTATTGCGTGGCCCTGAAGCCACAAGAGGCGTGTTTGATGGCCGGCGCAATCACCTCTGACAAAGACATGGAACCATGGCGCGAAAGCATTTGGCACCAGGCCATCAGGTTGCCGGGTGTGGCCACCGCCCCTCTGCCCAAACTGTGCTCGCGACCTACGCTTTCAAACGAACCGGCAGGGGCCAACGCGTCATGTGTGAAGGTGTGTGGGCCAACCGCTTGCGGACACGTGCCTTGGCCTTCCAAGATGGTGTGTGTACCATCGGGATGACGAAGGTGTGCAAACCCGCCGCCGAGCAGGCCCACCATCATGGGTTCGACCACACTCAAAGTGAATAGCGCTGCTACGGCTGCGTCTACTGCGTTGCCACCTGCGCACAGCATTTCTGAGCCAGCAGCAGAGGCCAGCGGATGGTTGGTGACCACCATGCCACGCGATGCGCGAGCCGGTTGTTTTTCGGTGACAAAAGAGGTCCCGCAGTGATCTGTCCAATTATGCATATAAATGATGGTGAGGTGGGGTCATGGAAAGTAGAGATACAACTTAGTCTGAAAATGCCTTAAAAACAAGGGCGCAATCCATAAGTCGTAACCGGATTGTTGAAAAGGGAAAACCCCGATTTTTAGCTCCACTTATGCACTGGAGTCATCTTGTGAAACTGGATGAAGGNCTAAAAGTTCGATTACAGTTTCTTCGCTGCCTCGCTCAAAGNATTGGTGCATTGCGGTAGCGCGGTGCGCAAGCGTTTCATGGTCCACATCTTGAATTTGTTTGTTGCCATGCCCTCAGATAGCTTATGATGAACTTCATAACAAGCCCGAGGCAATCTGTCGTGGGAGACAACGCATGTCACACTTTAGATCCTTGGTCGTCACACTTGTGACGGCACTGAGCTGTTGAGCAAACGCATACGCTCACAGGCTATGAGGCTATTCCTGTTAACTACATCACTGCACCCGCAGGGACACCTCGCGCCATCATGTAAGCAATAAATCCCAGAGGTAAGCACCGATGACAAAAACTAATACGTTCAAATTTGTGCTGGCGACATTGTTTGTAGCGACGTCTCTTTGGGTGGCGCCGACTCTCGCGAGATATCCTGAAAGGCAGGTCACGGTTGTTGTCCCGTATCCGCCAGGTGGGGTGACCGATGTGTACGGTCGTGCGTTAGCGCAACGCCTATCCCAAATTTGGGGACAGCCCGTCGTCGTCGACAACAAGCCTGGCGGTGGCACGGTCATTGGGACCCAACTCGTGAGTCGCGCCTCAGCGGATGGCTACACCTTACTGCTCACTAGCTACGGCTATACCTCAAATCCGGTACTTAAAAAATCACTAACTTATGACACCAAGGCGTTGACCCCCCTGTATTTGCTTGGTACCTCGGCAAACATGTTGGTGATCAATCCGAACTTACCCGTTAAGACGCTAAACGACATCGTCGCGCTAGGTAAAAGTAAACCAGGGGCTTTAACGTTTGGGTCATCAGGTAATGCGTCGAGCCCCCATATTGCTGCTGAGCTCTTTGCGATCGAGACGGGAGTCAAGATGACCCATGTTCCCTACAAAGGAACAGGTCCCGCAATGAATGATTTGCTGGGCGGACAAATCATGGGGATATTTGATGGGCCATCGGCCATGCCGCGTGTGCGAGCCGGGCAGCTGAGCGCGATCGGGATCGCGTCAGCGCAACGTCATCCCGCGGCAATGGAAGTGCCGACCTTTAGAGAGCTGGGTATTGATCTCGTGTTCGGTAGCTGGTTCGGTTTCTTCGTACCCACAGGAACCTTCGGCGACATACAGGACACCATCATCGCAGGCATCGAACTTGCATTGAAAGATCCCATCGTTATCTCGGCGATCGAAAAAACCGGATTGACGTATGCCAACCTCAAGCAACAGGACTACCAAAAGTTTCTCGATGCAGAAGAGGCTCGGCTACGTCGTCTAATAAAAACGGAAGGCGCTAGCATACAACTTGAATAGTGATTAGACACTTGCATATTTACACTGAGAGAAAAATTATGGAATTAGAAACACTAGAACTGACGATTGCAGACGGTATTGCAACGGTTATGCTAAATCGACCGCCACATAATGCTCAAAATGCACAGATGCGCGGTGAGCTCATTCAAGTTTTTGATAGTTTCAATGATAACGATGACGTTAAGTGCGCGATCGTTACAGGTAAAGGCAAGATNTTTTGCGCCGGGGCTGATTTAAATGAGCGTCCAAATCTTGGCGCAACACCTGGGGCTTACTGGAAGCACAATCGATTAGTGCGTGAAGCCAGTAACTCAATCATCGAATGTAGCAAGCCTGTGATTGCTGCGGTCAATGGCCCAGCGATGGGTGCAGGTTTTGGTTTGATGAATAGTTGCGATATTTGGGTGGCGTCCAACACAGCATTCTTCTCCATGCCTGAAATCAATGTTGGACTGGCTGGCGGCACCGCGATGCTTCAAAGCGTGTTTGGTAAGTCGCGAGCGCGCAGAATGTTCTTTACAGGCATGAAGGTCACGGCCGAAGAGATGTACCGCCTAGGTTTGATCGAAGCGAGTTTGCCGCCTGACGAATTGATGCCGTATGTCATGGAAATTGCCACAGACATCGCAAGCAAGGCCCCACTTGCGTTGAGCTACGCAAAACAAGCGGCGCAAGTGACGGCAGTGATGCCGCGTCGCGAAGGCTATCGATTTGAGCAAAACATGACCGTTGCGCTTGGGAAAACCGAAGACACGGCCGAAGCACTCAAGGCCTTTAAAGAAAAGCGTAAGCCCGTCTATAAAGGTCGTTGATTCACATTGAAGTTGAGCGAAGGGTCGTGAAATGATTGAGCAGATTGACTATCAAGCGTTTCGAAATGAAGTTGAGGCGTTTGTTCAAAAAAATTGTCCCCAAGATATTCGGAAGCTTGTCGCTGAAAATCGCAAGCTATCGCGAGAGCCTTGGAGTCGTTGGCAAAAAATATTGCATCAACACGGCTGGGGTGCACCAAACTGGCCCAAGGAGTTAGGGGGAACTGGCTGGAACCCGAAGCAACAGGCAATTTATGGTGAGGTTCTGGCAGAGAACGATTGTCCTGCCCAATACCACCACGGACTTCGTCACATTGGTCCTGTCTTGATTGAGTTCGGGAGCCCTG
>JGI25914J50564_10000613_pt1 | contig 12005 bp, 7 predicted proteins | sample LauGreSuBDMM15SN_2_FD_50564 | JGI IMG/M metagenome (IMG submission 50564) | reverse complement strand
GGTGGGTTTATCCCACCTTAAAAGGGATCATAAGCAACTGGTCCCTTATTTTATGCCATAATTCTCGGTGCAATATTCATAGATATTAATTCCTGAAACAATAACTTACAAGCATATGGTATTTCAACATATTTGAAATCTGTCCTATTATTACACGTCTTACACGTATGGATATGTTTCTCATTATTAAAGGCAGCAATCATACCACATTTGCTACATACATTAACTCCAAATGAATCTGACGCATCATATAGTCGATCTTTCACAAATCGACTCGCTCCGTGCGATGCCATACAATCTCGCTCCATCTCTCCAAATCGTAATCCACCATCACGTGATCTACCTTCGGCTGGTTGTCTTGTTAAATTTACCATTGGTCCAATACTCCTGCTATGCTGCTTATCTGCAACCATATGCTTTAATCGCTGATAAAATGCTGGTCCAATAAATATGCTTGATTCAAGTTGCTCTCCAGTTAGACCATTATTAAGAATTTCATTACCGTGCGACTCATATCCTATTTTTTGTAGTTCCGTGCAAATATCTTTAATCCCAAATTTTCCAAAACTAGTTCCATCTCCAAATAGTCCTAATTCTAGCAAGACTTTTCCAAGCAACGTTTCTTTTAGTTGTGCGATAGTCATACGACTAGGAATTGCGTGTGGATTAATTATAATATCGGGACGAATCCCTTGATTTGTAAAAGGCATATCATGTTCTGGAATGATATTGCCGATTGTCCCTTTTTGACCCATCAGGGAATACCTTATGTTTCCATAAGGAGTAGACTGTATCTTAAGCCCATTCAGGTTAGCTAAACCATCATTATAGACCGATACCCGTTCAGTCGTTGAGAGCCTACCATATTCTAACTATAAATGTGTATTAAACACATTACGGTGTTAAGCGAACACAGGTAGTAACCCTGCGGATTGCCCAATCCTTCACATTATTACCATTGGGAACGGCTATTAACCGTGTTCCTTTTCCTAGTTTCCTTTGGAAAAGTGGTAGTGAAGGCTCTAAGGGGTTTCCCGCATCAAGGTATCTCGCATCAAAATCTCTTGATCTCAATACTAGCATCTGTCTCTCTACATAGTATCCAACACACTATGTAATTAGGAGCGCAACTGTTCTTTCTCAAATAAGAGCCTAAATTATTTGAGCAGGATGCTTTTCGGCACAGTCAGTTTATGCCTCGAACTATTTCCAGTCCAACACGGTGGACTATATAAATCTTCTTTGTAGTAGAATAAATGTGTCTCAGGTACTTCAATACACGCGACTTTACCAGTATAACGAATAAATTCTTCTATTTCTAAATCACGTCCGCAATTAACGTCGACCTCATTATCATATTGCTTTTTAATAATTCTAACATAAAATATATAATTATCTTGTTTATCACAGTCTATCGTTGCAGACCAACCACAATGCAATGCAAGTCGTTGAATTTCATTCGCGTGAAATTGACTTGATGTATAATATTTTTTCGATTGACTATTATATAATAATGCTTTCATTAAGAGCCTCGATTGTCTTTGCGATAGCGACCAAACAAAATCTGGTAAACGCTTGTCTATTAGACCTTCGCCTTTTTTAACATCATTACGACTTATAACGGGGGATAACGTCTGCAATTTATTAATGCCTTGACTACCAAAGTGGATATTTTCATCTATAATCCAGCCAGTTGAAATATATGATCCAAGCACATATAGATAATAATCCATATCATATNTAACTGATCCAATAGCTATTTCCAGAATATCAGGATTCCGATTAATCGCATTTTTTTTGTATCGTAATTGTTTTCCTTGTGCATCTTTCGCCTCAATAAATGCATATCGACTTTCTCCATCGAGTTTCACATACAATTTATGATTTTTAGTGCAGACCATATTTATTTGTTGATTTTGCATATGATATAATTCTTCATCAACACAATCAAAGCTAAACTTATTAGTTGGATTGACATATTCAATGCTATTATCCAGATTCATTGTCGCGACTTTATGTCGGCTAATATAGATATCTCGTAATTGTATCCAACCAATACTAGTTAAAACGAGACTATCTTCGCGAAGACAAAATTTATCACCAATAACCGGCTTCCTAACCGTTCGCAGTCTAACCTTGCAAAAATTATACCCATCACCATTTCGTTCAATATAGTTTTTATCAATATAGGTCTCTTCATTTGTCCTTAAGATCCTGCTCTCATCCTCATACTTAATTATCTTGGTATGGTCATTACGATTTTCTTTAATAGGGATTACCTTGGAAATAATAATGTCTCGATCAACGACTAGGGTATTTTCTGGCACAACACCCTGAGCATTAATCTTGTCATAATTCGCATATTTCATTCCCTTAGTCTTGCTCTTCTCTGGCTTACATCTAATCTCTTCATCGCCGTGAATCTTCTTGTCTTCGTCCTTTTCCGTATGATAAATTGTCGCCTTAAATAATCCTCTATCAATCGAACCTTTATTAAACAATAACGAGTCTTCCTGATTATAGCCCGTATGCGTCATAATTGCGACAATAACCATTTCCCCAGATGGAATCTGGTTCAACTGAATGAGATTCATAATTCTGGTATCAACAAGTGGGCGCATTGGATAACATAAGACATAGGCAGTTTTATCCATTCGATTATCGTAGTTTGTAACATAGACGCCCATTGCCTGTTTTCCCATAGCACATTGATATGTATTTCTAGGCGACTGATTATGCTCTGGAAAGGGAATACAAGACGCTAATATCCCGAAAATCGTGCTACAATGAATTTCGCAATGTGTGTATTTATAGATGAAATTACTCGTTTTCTCTAGATCCTGTTTTTCTTGGCAAATCATACTATTATTCTGCTCTAATGAGTCTATATATTCGATTACATTTGCCTTTATCTTGCATTCTAGGACTAAGTCTTCCCATTTCAAGTCTTTCGCCTTAAGCCGAGTTATAATGGATTTATTAAGGAATATCCGATTATTCTTAACACGATAGACTGGTCTAGTCAAACGTCCTGCATCATTGCATATCTTAATCTCTTGATTTTTATAATCAAAGATGATTGATGTATAGACATTCATAATTCCCTTATATTTTTTATCTTTTAAATTGAGATATAATTGTTCGGGATCTTTGGCTATTCCAATCCACGCACCATTTATAAAGACTTTGACCTTATCAAACAAGTCGTTCGTAAACAAGTTATGCAATGCTAATTCATCCAATTTATAAATATGCGGATTAGTATATTCATGTAATCCGGCACTATTTGAAGGAACAGTTATATGTGTCATATATGCGAGATTCTTAACAATACCAACTGATGCCCCCTCTGGAGTTTCGGCTGGACACAAGAACCCCCAAATAGACGGATGCAACTTTCTAGGTGGAATTAGTTTTCCGCTCTTGTCGATAGGCGTATTGACACGGCGTAAATGGCTCAATGCAGAAATATAAGTTAGTCGATTTAATACTTGTGCTACACCAACCTTATTACTATTCTGCTGCTTTATTCCAAAATCGCCAGTTGCTAAAGCACGTTTAAGACCATTCTCAATCGTGGTTGATTTAATAATTTTATATATATTTGTAAAATTAATAATATTCTCATAATCATCAGTGGATTTCCAAGAGCCAGTATTNATCTCTCTAATAACTTGCTTCTGCATATCCTTNACCAATTTATTAAAATAATTCCTGAAAAGATTATTTAAGAGTGTTCCAGTTAAATCGACCCGCTTGTTAATATACGAGTCTCGGTCAGATGTCTCTATCCAGTTGCATGATGTTTGTAGCAACTTATTTGTCATATATCCAAGGAAATAGATTTTCTCTGGCATATTATGGCAATGTGGAAACAAGTCATTGGTTAAAACATCCTCCGCAAATTCACGCTTTTTTTTTGCACCATTCTCCTTATCCATATTTAGCGGAGTATAAATTACATTGGTTGTTATATATTTAATTGCATCCTCTCTAGTTAGGCAAAGATTTGCATCAATAATAGATGCTTGTAGTAAATAGAGGAGTTTTTTAAATTTTGACTGGGAGATGTCCAATACAATCTTTTCACAAATATCCTTGTCAGTAATAATATTGAGCGCACGAAACACAATAAATAACGGAATGGGTTGCTTTATACGTGGAATTTGTATATAAATCGAGTTTCCAAATCCATTATTCTTTGTAGAAATAGTCATTGAAATTTGCTTGGGAGAAATGCATTTCCAGTCAGGCACTGATTTTATTTCGGCCATCCAAGTCCATTTAGTATTATTCTTGGAGATATTAAAACAATAAATCTGGTTTTCTGCGGCTCGTTCTTGACCTAGACAGGTTTTCTCTGAACCGTTGATAATGAAATATCCGCCTGGGTCTAACTTGCATTCGCCTGTTATATTATTATCGACATGCTTATACTGATTTAAGACACAAATATTGGAACGCAACATAATTGGAATCTTGCCTATGTGGATTTTAGGTAATACCTTATAAAGTGTCTGGACGTTTTCTAGATGAGTTCCGCTCCTTATGACATATTTAATATTCATATCAATTGTCATATTAGATGCATATGTGAAATTCCGCAATCTGGCCTCTTGCGGAAACATCAACTTAGTCGCTCCGTTATTTTCATGGATTTGAGGTCTGTAAATATTGAAGTTTTCAAATGTAACTAAGATTTCTAGCCGATATCGCTTACAGTCTTTATTATAATCGTGGTCTGAACAGATTGAAACAGTATTAAACATCTCGATTGTTCTATAAATTTGGCATGATATAAAATTATTATATGACTCAAGTTGATGCCNGATCAATTGTTGCAAGTGCTGACCTTCGAAATATGAATTAATAACCGTCCAAGTATCTTCGTTATTTGTATCGTAATCTTCTTCCTCATCGCGATTAATTATATCCATATTTGTTGCAGAGTATATTTTTATAGAATGTAATATCAAGATCTATCTAGAGTTATCACGATTTTTTAACGATTTATAGAGACTTATCTAGAGTTATATTTAATAATTACGATTATTAAATCATTTCAATTTATTTTTAAATTGATTTCATAATAGTTATATTTATTAGACTAATTTAGATATTCTTATTACACCGACCGGAAAGAAAAATGAGACAAACTTTTTATAAAAAAATAAAAAATCACTAACTTATTCTCTCCAATGGAGTAAATGCACCCCGAAGGGCATTATACTATTTGACAACTACAACTTGTTATGGCTGTAGTGGTTAGTATATTTTATTGAAATTTGTATTCTCTTCTATATTTTTCAGGTCTCACTCCTGTAGCCATATAGCAATTAAATACTTTTTGGATGTTTCTACATCCATTCTTATCACGGTTGATACACGCTGTCCTATTATTTTCCATTTTATATGTTAGGATAGAATGCATCTTTCTGGGTTTTTTGTTTTTATCAGGCAAATATAAATTCTTACAATGCTCTTCAGTAGCATAAGATAAACAAGATGTTCTAAATTCATCTATGTTATATACATTAAACTTGTCTCGTAATTTTCTTTTTAGCGATAAATTAGGTGTGGAGATAAAGTTTCGCATCTGCTTTCCTATACTCCAATCACCAATAATTATTATATGGTCTTTACTATATTTATTAATTATCTTATTTACCATTGTGTCTCTAGTTCTCCGCTTATTGATATACGCATACCACTTGTATCTTCTAAATTTTGTTGATTGATATAATGGTATTAAAATTTCATTGGCTCGTAATTTTGCATTTATATATTCATTGAATTTATCTATATTACAACTTTTTGAATTATATCTATTTAATCCCTCTTCTATTACAGTTATACCTATTTTATCTTTATAATTTTTAAGTAGTGATTGGTATTTTAATCGTTTTGTTGATTTAATATATTGTCTATTTGTATATGAAAACCATTTACCACTATCATCCATCATTGAAAATAATGAGCGCTTTCCCGGATCAATAAATATATGTTGTCCCTCTAATTGTTCTTTTGGTATTTCATCTATATACTGGAATTCTGGATTTTCTTGTTGTTCTTCTCGCTTGGATTTTTTTACTTTGTTATTATTTTCTTGTGCTTTTCTTTTTAGTAACTGTCGCTTCTCCTCTTTGAGAAGATCTCGTTCCTCACGGCTTAATCCTTGTAATGCTTTCTTTCCTGCCTTTTTTTTATTTTTTTTGGCTTGTTGCTCATCAACAAAGTCTTTATGTAAAAAGCGTAATGATGTTGCATAACCATCCGTAATAATAGTATAATCAAATTCATACCGCTTTAAATTTTGTTTAATATCAAAAAAAGTATCCCAAATAAATTCTTTATTTTGTTCCAAACAATCATATAAATCTGCCTTTGTTTTATTTTTAGGTTTTCCTTGATTTTTTCCAGTTGTTATAGCTTTTGGGTTAGTGATCCAAATGTCTAATAGTTTTTTATGTGTTGCTGTATCTACAAATAATTCAACTACTGCCTTTGTATCTATTTGAATGTGTCGTGCGATAGCATTAGTTTGAATAGGGAAAAATTGAAAGGCTTTACATTCTAATCGTTCTAATTCAAGACACATATAAATCATATGTTTTAAATACTTGTATGGATTTATTTTGATGTCATAATAATAACTCTTTTCATATTTTTCAGGAACTATATGGTTGCGTGTCGCTTTTAACCAAGTATGATATTTTATATCACAAGTAAGAGTATTATTGATAATATCATTTTTAACCAAATTAATTTCTTTATAAAGTTGTCGCTTAAATTCTTTATTTGTTAGCTGGTCTCTATAGAGATGCTTGAAATAGAGATTTACAAATCTCTTTATATAGTCAAAAAACCGCATTTTTATATTATTTTCTATAGCAGTTATCATAGTTGTAGCATAATAATCTAAAATAGATGATAGGTTGCTTCCATCTTCCAGAGTAAATGTATGTAGTTCTTGAAATTCTTGTAATAAAAGTAAATTATTACCTTTTGCCTTTGGTCCTTGAGAGGCTTTAATAACCGATTTCATACACATAGAAATAGTATCTTGAGTTAGTTGGGGTATTTCTAAATCATTATGATATTTATGTAAAATCCATAATCTTAATAAAAAATATGTTTTACTGGTAATAGCATTAGTTCTAATAATAGCATTTTCTAAAATCACCATATTTTCTTTAACTATTTCTGCTTTATCAATATCATTAATTAGTATAGATGTAATTGGGACTTTTAAACATTGATATTTATCGGGAGGCTTTTCTTTAGTAATCATACTATTATATATTATATATATTATCTCTTTAAGTATTTTACGCATATATATTTATTTCCCTAAATAATTTGAATTTTAATTGCAAATTTTTATATTACATTTTTTCCAAAAATGTATACTATCAGGTAATGGATTATATGCATATTTTATTTGTAATAATTCAACTAATTTTTTTGCAAAACCTTTTCTTCTGGCTCTTGTATGCGTCCAAATAATAATTGCTTTATTATTTTCTTTTATACATAAACAAGGTAATAAATACAATGAATACTTACAAAATATATCATCATTATTAGCATTATTATTATACATTAAATCTGTTTCATTTACTTCTAAACCATATAAGTTTCCTTTTGTATATGCTTCTAAAATTTTTGTTCTATTACAAATAAACTCACTATTATCATCATATAATTCGTCTATTAAACTCCAAAAAACATCACTATCTATTTGTGCTAATTTAATTTCACCCCAATCTTCCATCATTATAATATAATTATTATTATTTATATTTAAGTATAAATAATTATATTGTAGCATCTTTCATAAGCAATTTAGCCTTTCTATTTAAATAAGCAGTGTGTCTATATTCTTTTAATTTTTCTGGATTTTCATTTTTTAATTTTTGTAAATAGTTCGTTCCAAGTTCTTTAACTTTATCTTTATTCTTCTCATAATAGCGTTTATGATTATCTCCATTTGTATATTTTTTTAGATGCTCTTGCAATTCAATAATCTTTTTTTTTAATTCATCATTTTCATTTTTAATAATATTAAATTCTTCCATTTTAATAATATTAAATTCTTCCATTTTAATAATATTAAATTCTTCCATTTTAATAATATATATCATATATTTTTTAAATATTTTTTAAATATTTTATACATAGTTATTATGACACCACAACATACAGATGATTATAAAAACAGTGTTGTAAAATATTATTTAGAACATAATGAGGATATGCGTAATACTTGTGAAATATTTAATTGTAAATTTCAATCATTAGCAAGATGGATTGACCGATATAAACATCAAGGAAATATCAATAGAAAAACCCGAAATAATCATAATCTAAAAATAACACCCGAAATAGAAAAGTTTGTAAAAGAAAATATAAGAAAAAATTCAACAATTACTTTATGGGAATTATCTAATCTGGTAAATAACAAATTTAGTATTGCTCTAAATGATAAAAGTATTTATAATATTTTGAATAAACATAAATTTACAAGAAAAAGGTTGCGAAGTAAATATTATCCCGAAAAACGAGAAGGGCAAGAAGTAAGTGATTTAAAAACTTTTTATGAAAAATTAAATACTTATGATTATAAACGAACAATATGTTTAGATGAAACTTCTATATATTTAAATATGAAACCTGCGTATGGTCGCAGTAAGAGTGGAACACGAGTAATAAAGAAAACAAATAAATATCCATTTAAGCGATATAATATGTTATGTGCTATTTGCGCAGATAAAGTAGTTGGTTGGAAATTATACAAAGACATAACCGGTGGATTAACGACACAAAATATATTAGAATTTTATGATGAATTTATTAATGATAAATATAAAAATTATTTAATTATAATGGATAATGCTGTAATCCATAAATCTAAAATAATAAGAGAAAGGATAGAAGATAATCATAATCATTTATTATATTCGGTCCCTTATCACCCAGAAACAAATAGTATTGAAGAGTTCTTTAGTCAGTTAAAGCATTATATAAAAAAGGATAGTCCAAATACTTACGAAGACATAGATAATACTATAAATAAAATATTAAGAGATAAAATCAAAAAGAAACATTTAACAAACTACTTAAAACATAGTTATAAAATATATAAGTGATAACTGTGTTTTGTCTCATTTTTCTTTCCGGTCGGTGTAATGATATCTATTTTCTTATTGATATTTATTATTGATATTTATTATTGATATTTCTTATTGATATTTATTATTGATATTTATTATTGATATTTATTATTGATATTTAATCTGTTAAGAAAAAAATAATAAGTAAATAATCGATAATAAAAATATTAGATTTATTTATACCTAATTTTGTATGGCTTCTTCGCAAAAGACAATTAAAATAAATCCCGATTTATTTAAATTAAATCATACTATGAAACGACGAGAGCCAAAATTACGACGAGAACGACCGGTTATTAGCGTAAAGCCAAATCAGGTTAAAAAAGAGTTATTAAACAGGATAAAAGAATTGCAAAAACGAGAGGAGGAAATTGAAAAGTCGAAAAACGTAGCAGTTGTAGTCCATGAGACTCNAACCNNAGATAGCGAGTTTAATGATGAATTTAATAAATCACTCAATTTTTTACAAGAACTAACTAAAAAAAAAGCCAGTAAAGCAGATAAAGCTGTAAAAAGACATAATAAAAGCATTCGACGACAAGAACGACGAGANAATATTAATCATGAAATAAATATTGATCTACCAGAAGAGCTACGAGATTTTAATGATACGGTTGAAATATATCAAAACCATATACCTATAAATTGTCTTGCCTCGAATATTCCATATGGATGTTTAAAGAATGGTAATAAACCTACCTTTAGAGAATGGAAACGGCGAACACAAAAATTAGAACAGAGACCTCTAGAAGAGACGAGACGAGAAAAAGAGGGAGAGAGACGAGAAAAGAGTCGAGAGAGACAAAAACAAGAACTAACAAAACCAGAACTAGTAAAACCAGAACTAGTAAAACAAGAACTAGTAAAACAAGAACTAGTAAAACAAGAACTAGTAAAACAAGAACCACCAATTCCTATACAAATAGTTGCACCAGAAAAGATGCTTAGAGCCTCGTCTAATAAATCTAAAATCGAACCATTACAAGTCGATACTTGTTTAACAAATATGGCGATACCAGAAAATTTAGAGAATAGACTGGATTATGTACCAAAGGATTTTATTAAGAAAAATATTAAGACAACAAGATATCGACTAGGAAAACAAGGCAGAAACGTTAGTATATTAATTAAAAACAATGAAACTAGGAAAAATATTAAAGATGATTTTTCGAAATTAAAGCGACTCAATATTTTAGATATAAAAAACTATTTACGAAAACATAATTTGATTAAAGTTGGATCAAATGCGCCAAATGATGTGCTAAGACAAATCTATGAGAATTCAGTATTGAGTGGAAAGATTACAAATTTAAGCAATGAAAATTTAATGCATAATTTTTTAAGTGATAAATAATATAAATTAAAAATATTGTTTTATTTATATGAATAATAAATCTAAAAAAAAATCTAAATTATTTAAAAAAAATAAACGTAATAGTAGAAAAAATCGCAAGAGACAATATTCTAATCAATATACATTTAGACATAAAGACCGAGATTATAATATCAAGAATCGTAGTGTTAAAAAGATTGGAGTTGGGGGAGGAACAGAAACAATTGTCCAGAAAATTAAAAATAGTGAAAATTCATTACTAAAAAAAAAAGCCAAAGAAATAGTAACAGCAAATAAATTTATACAAAACCCTAAAAACAAAACAGCAACAGCAAATGAAGCAGCAAAAGCGGCAGCAGAAAAAGCACCAGCAGAAAAAGCAGCAGCAGAAGCGGCAGCAGCAAAAGAAGCAGCAGCAGCAGCAAAAGCGGCAGCAGAACAAGAAGCAGCAGAAAAAGCAAAAAAAGCAGCAGCAGCAGAAGCGGCAGCAAAAGAAACAGCAGCAACAAAAGAAGCACAAGAAGCAGCAGAAAAAGCAGCAACAGAAAAAGCGGCAGCAGAAAAAGCGGCAGCAGCAGAAAAAACAGCAGAACAAGAAGCAGCAAAAGAAGCGGCAGCAAAAGAAACAGCAGCAACAAAAGAAGCACAAGAAGCAGAAGCAGTAACAGCAGCAGAAGCAGAAAAAACAGCAGCAGAAAAAGCAGCAGCAGCAGCAGCAGCAAAAGAAAAAGCAGCAGCAGAAAAAGCAGCCGCAGCAGCAGCAGCAGCAGCAGCAGCCGCAGCAAAAGAACGACAAGAAGCAGTAGCAGTAGCAGCAAAAGAAGCACAAGAAGCATCAAAAGAACCAGCACCAGAAGCAGCAAAAGAAGCACAAGAAGCAGTAGCAGCACAAGAACCAGCACAAATAAAAGTAGAAGAAAAAGTATCAACCACTTCTACTAGAGAAGATGCTGATAATAGACGTTATAGTTGGACGGCTGCATCCGAACCACCATTTCTTACAGTATTAAGTAGAGATAATCTAGGAAATTCATTTCAAAATGTTATTGGAAATGGATATAGTTTATTTATGCCGCCTTATGTAGTACTACAACCTAATCAAATGATGAATGCAAATCAACAACGACCACTACAAGTGAAAGAACAAACAGTGGCACTACGAGTAGTAAAACAAGAAGCATCAGAAGCAGCAGCAGCATTCGATTCCGCAAAAGGATTATTTACAAGATCGTCAATAGATCCTTCCGTAAAAGCAGCAGCAGCAGCAGCAGCAGCAGCAATATTAGACGCAGCAAAAAGAGTATCAGAAGCACAATCAATATCAAAAATAGTAACACCATCAACATTAAACCTATTTAAAAATGCAGATTCACAAAAAGCAGCACAAAAAGCCGTATTAGAAGCAGAAAAAGTAGTATCAGAAGCAGAAGCAATATCAAAAGCAGTAATGACATCGACATACACACAAGAAAAAACAGCAGCATCAGCAGAAGCATCAG
>JGI25914J50564_10000610_pt1 | contig 12029 bp, 10 predicted proteins | sample LauGreSuBDMM15SN_2_FD_50564 | JGI IMG/M metagenome (IMG submission 50564) | reverse complement strand
TCATTGCGTGACCCTAAAGGTCAATCGCACGTCACGGTTGAGGTTGGGCAAAATGGGTTGAGAGAACAATTTTTTAAGTTGCCACAAAAAGAAAAAGAAAGAATAAATTCTACTTATAAGGGATGGGAATCAAAACTAGGACGTGAACCAACTCCTGAAGAGCATGATTCACAACTGTACAAAATAATGTCCGAAATGGGTTATGCGCCTACTGAAAAAATTACCCAAATCAAAGGCAAGCAGAATGCCGCTCCCAATGAATCGTATCAACCGTATGTGCAAGACTTTGTAAAGAGCGGAAATTGGTCTGACGTTGGCGACCTTGATAATACTGGGCTTGTAAGGATTTATGCTGAAAGTGAATTAGCGCAAACTCTTGGTAAAAAAGGCTTGCCTGTTCCAAAATATGCCAGTCAAGATGAAGTTTCTGAATTGTTGAAGCAAGCTGAAGTAGGCTCTTACAGAGATGCAAGTAAAGGCAAAACTTGGATAAATGACGAGCATCCTGATTACAAAACAGACGCCCCTCCCGCAGAAGGCATGGCAAAGGGTGGATTGGCGTACATGGGCAAAGGCGGTGCCGCTAAGGGTGCCAAAAAAATAATGAGTCTTGCAGATCAGGTCAGGGCTGAAATGGCGGCAGAAAAGCAGTACGGCCAAATCAGTGGCATGGTGTCCAAGGTGGGCGAGGAGGGNCGCTCACCNATCATCCCAGTGCCCAACCGCTGGTTTCTGCAACCTGACAAGTTCCCCAACCAACAAAAGTTGATTGAGCGCGTCCTGCAACAGACTGGCATGAGGCGCGAGGACTTTCCCTCAGGCGCGTTCATCGACCCACGCACTGGCGATGTGCTTGACTCCCGCATCATGGACGACTTGGGCGTGGTCATCAACCCAGCAACCAACCGCCCCATGATGTCAGCCAAGGGTCAGTCAGGCCTTGAGGTGCTTGACCCCAAGACTGGCTCATACACCAAGAGCAACTTGGTGCGCAAGGGCCTGTTCAAGCCCGAGGGCGGCGACCCAATACTCAACGACATGAGCTTTATTGCAACGATTGAGAAGGGTGACGTTGGTCACAAGTACGGCTTGGCCACCGAGTACGCCAGCCCCACAGAATTGTTTAACACAAACACTGGTGCAAACCCAACGCTACGCCCAAGGAGTAGGGGCGACTTGTTTGGTGTGGGTGACGTGGTTGGCCAAGTCCGCATCGGCAAAAGCAATCCGCATGACGTGTACGAGAAGCTGTTTGTTGCGCCCAAGGGCTCTGATGTGCAAGGCAAAAAATTGAGCAAAGCCAAGGGTGGCTTAGCCCTGACATTACAAAGAAAGGCGGCTTAGTGTGAAACACCACGACTTATTGCACTCATGGGGTCACAGCAAGCTGGCTCGGCATATGGCAAGGGGCGGCATCGCTGAAGAGTTTGACGCAAACGCCCCCGACGAAGGCGATGAAGGCTCAGGCGCTGAGGCTCTTCGCCAAGAGTTGAATGAGATTACTAATAATTTTCCTAAGCCAACACCCAAGCCGTCAATGAGCATGGGTGGCAACGTGCGACGCTTTGATGGTGGTGGCTTTGTCGATCCTATGGGTGCCCCCTCCTCCGAGGTGGAGCCTGAGGATGCTGAGTTCATGCGCCGATTGGCCAAGAAGATTGCCCAAGCAACTGGCAAAGAGATCAAGCAACTTGCTACGCCTCGCGGGGCTAAGGACTTCACAGCCAACAGCATTGCCGCCACCTTGGCAGGGGGTACATCGGACATAGTGAACTTTGGCTTGCAAGGCGTTGATTATTTGCGAGAGCAAGCCGCAAAACAAAACAAGCGAGGCTACAAACGCGAATCGGTCATGGGTGGCGACATGGTTCCCCCAAAGGTTGAGCCATACGCAAGCGACAAGCCGTTCATGGGTTCCGATCAATTCCGCGATGCGTTTGAGCGGCAAGGGGTAACTTCAAAGGGAAGCCAAGAACAATTTCCAATATTGGGCATGATTCCTGAGACGATTCTTAACCCAGTGGGGCCGCTGTCAGCAATAAAAGCCGCGCCAGCAATTTACAAGGGAGCCAAGACCGTGGTGGAAGAGGGTTTGCCCCGCGCCGCTGAGATGGGTGCCAACCGCGTGGTAAGCGACGTGCGCCGCCCATTTACGCCAGCAACATTTCCAACTGAGGCGACGGCCCCTGACCTTGGCCAAGGCACGTCCTATGGATTCAGGCAAGGCCTGAACGATAGGTTGTTGGCAAACCCCAAGCTTGGCACAGGCAAGGTCAAGGCAAGGGAAGGTCAAGGCACTTATGTAAACACAAAGGGAGAGCTTGAACTCAACCCTTTGCAAGCTATTGATGTGCCAAGGGCTGGCAATATTGGCGAGGGGCCAAAAGCCAACCAAAAATTGCGTCAACAGNTTGCCCAAATGGGTGTTGATTTAAATCAAGAGGCTATGGCTGGCCACCGTTTTTTGCCCATGGCAACAAACAACATTAAGGACGCATCAGCCATGTTGATCAAAACCAAAGAAGGGCTGAGCAAAGATCAAATTGCTGACCTTGCAAGGGCGCTTGGCGGCGATATGGTTGTGAGCCACAACCCCAAGCTAGGCGGTGTTGTAGTGTTCCCGTTTGGCCCTGTTACAAAAGGCAAAATACCAAGCGAGTTTCTTGCGGCACAAAGCGCGGCTAACAAAGTGCTTGGCAAAGATGCAAAAATTCAATACGGTAAATCTGACTTTGAAAAAGACAGGCTGTTTATGGACAAGTCACAATACAAAGACGCAGGCGCTACCTCAATGTCGGCAGAGCAACAGGCGTTGCGTGGCAAGTTACAGGGCGTGGAAAAGTTTATGTTCCCTGAGAGCGTCTCGGGCATCCCCGGCTCTGTGAAAGCCGCCCCAATGGGCGGTCTGCAACCTTGGTCTCGTGGTGCCGATTACCCAACTAGCGTGATTGGAATTGGGAACGGAGAAAAAGTAGAGTACCAGCCAGTAAATTTTTTAACTTCCGCAGAGGGGAAGCGTTATCCAAATTATCGGGAGGCTGAAAAAGAACGCGGACAGATGCTTGATGATTACCATAGAACCTTTCCCTCCAAAGCGCGTTAAGGTGACGCGCATGATCACGGGCAGAGTCTTCATCAGGGTGTTTGGAAATAAATTGGGGATCCCAAGTCAGATTGCTTATGACAAACCAATCAACCCCATTGCGACTAAATGGGCGATAGGTCTGAAAGTAATCAGAGGGTGAAAGTTTTTTATTCATTGAGCAAGCGTCTTATTTCAAGACAAAGTGTAACACAGGATTAAACATATGGCTACCGAAATGCCCATTGAACAAGATTATGGACGCAACATTGATGGCGTACAAGCAACAGATGAGGACATGATTGTTGACGTCCCTGATATGGGCGACTCAGATATTGAGGAAACTCCTGATGGTGGCGCAATTGTCACCATGCCTGATGACTTCAAGGGCCCGTCCGACGACACTGACTTTTATGAAAACTTGGCTGAGACGGTCAACTTGATAGACCTTAGCAAGCTAACGACGCGCTACATCGACATGCTGGACAAGGACAAACAGGCGCGAAAGAAGAGGGACAAGCAGTACGAGGACGGGATCAAAAGGACGGGACTAGGGGATGAGGCCCCGGGCGGTGCTAACTTCATGGGCGCAAGCCGCGTTGTCCACCCCGTCATGGCCGAGGTCTGCGTTGACTTTGCCGCCAGCGCCATCAAAGAGTTGTTCCCACCCGATGGCCCAGTGCGCACCAACATCCTTGGTGAAGTAACCGATGAGAAGACCGAGGTTGCCGAGCGCAAGCGCGACTATATGAATTGGCAGTTAACCGAGCAGATCCCTGAGTTCAGGGATGAGACAGAGCAACTGCTTACCCAGCTACCCCTTGGTGGCTCACAGTACATGAAGCTATGGTTTGATGAGAAGCTTCGCCGCCCCTGCGCTGAGTTCATCCCCATTGACAACATCTTGTTGCCCTTTGCCGCCGCAAACTTTTANTCCGCACAACGCGTTTCTGAAATTCAAGACATTAGTGAGTGGGAGTTTGACAACCGCATCAAGGCTGGCCTGTACCGAGACATCAGCTACATCCGCGCCAGCGCGGAACCTGAGGAGAGCGGCCCACAAAAAGCCACAAACGAGATTGAGGGCCGTGAAAGCGATGAGAACGATGACGGTTTGCGCCGCGTTTTTCACATCTACACATGGCTTGAGCTTGAGGATGACGGCTTTTCCGAGGGTGAGATGGCTCCCTACATCCTGATGATCGACGAGACCGACAACAAAGTGCTTGGTCTGTACCGAAATTGGGAGATGGGCGACAAAACCATGGACAAGTTGGACTGGATTGTCGAGTTCAAGTTCATTCCATGGCGTGGCGCATACGCAATTGGCTTGCCGCACCTCATTGGCGGGCTGTCGGCGGCGCTTACAGGCGCTTTGCGGGCGCTGTTGGACACTGCACACGTCAACAACTCGCTGACGATGTTGAAGCTCAAGGGTGGGCGCAACAGTGGACAGACGCAACAGCCCGAAATGACGCAGGTCACGGAGATTGAGGCCGCGCCGGGCATTGACGACATCCGCAAAATCGCCATGCCCATGCCATTCAACCCCCCAAGCCCCGTTTTGTTCGAGCTTTTGGGTTGGTTGGACAACGCCGCCAAGGGCGTCGTCAGCACCGCCGAGGAAAAGATTGCGGACATGAATGCCAACATGCCCGTGGGCACCACGCAAGCCCTGATTGAGCAAGGAGCCAAGGTATTTAGCTCCATCCACGCCCGTTTGCATGACTCACAGCGCCGCGTTCTTGGCGTTTTGGGCCGCATCAACCGCTGGTACTTGGATGATCAGAAAAAAGGCGACATGGTTGCCGATTTGGCCGTCACCAAGGCTGATTTTGAACGCAACACCGACGTTGTGCCCGTATCTGACCCCCACATCTTCTCCGAAACCCAGCGTATGGCCCAAAGCCAAGCTGTTTTGGCGCTTATGGAGAAGTATCCCCAAGAGTTCAACTCAAAAGCCGTGCTTGGGCGCATCCTGAAGCAAATGAAGGTGCCAAATATCTCGGAGTTGATGCCAGCGGCGGCAAAACCCGAAGAATTGGATGCCGCCAACGAGAACGCGGCCATGGCATTGGGCAAGCCAGCCTTTGCGTACCCACGCCAAGACCAGTTGGCGCACATTCAGACTCACTTGAACTTTGCGGTTGACCCAATCATGGGATCCAACCCAATGATTGCTCAGGTCTACATCCCGCAGGCCTTGGAGCACATCAAGCAACACATGATGCTGTGGTACACAAACCAAATGACCACCTACGTCACTGGTGGAACAGATATCACGCTTCAAAAGTACGAGAAGAACAAGCTGGCCAGCACGGTTGACAAGGCTGTGGCGCTTGCGTCTGATCACGTCAAGATTGATACGGCCAAGACCTTTGAAAAGGTTGTACCAATACTTCAACAGCTTGGCGAAATGATGGCTCAGTTTGCTCCAAAGCCACCAGTGGATCCCGAGTCCCAAGCCGTGTTGCAGGCGTCTATGGCAGAGACCCAGCGCCGCGCCGCACGCGACGGGGTGGAGATGGAACTCAAGAAGAAGGATCAAGAAATCGACGTGGCTATGAATGTCGAAAAACTCTTGACACAAGAACGCATGAAAACCGCAGACCTCAGCGTAGAGGAAGCAAAGCTCAAGCGGGAGCAAGAGCGAACAGTGCTTGACCTAAATCAAGCGACACAACGTAACTTAGGAGAGTAAAAAATGGCATCGTCAAACAAAACCATCCCCGGCACCCCCGAGGGCCCCACACCCCAGCGCTATCGCAACGCAACAGGCGAAGACGTGCTTCAGGGTCAAACATCTACAGCGTCCAACAGTGGAAAAAAGAGTGGTGGCCTGTCTGCCATGAAGTCGTCTAAAGGCAAGAGCAAGTAATGCGTTTAATCAATGACCTCATAAGCGCTGTAAAAGCGCGTCAGACAGAGATCAGGTACTCGTTGGCTGATGGCAACGCCATCAACTTTGAGTCCTATCAACGAATGGTGGGTCAATACTCAGGATTGCAGGAGTCGTTAGACATCCTTGATAACTTAATGAAAGAAAAAGACGATGAGTGAAAGCACGGTAGCGGGTAATGCCGCTGATTTACGGGAAGCATTTCCTGTTGTAGACCCCGGAGCGCGTCCACTTGGTGCAAGAGTTTTAGTACAACTGCGCCGTACAAAGAAGACTGTGACTGCAAGCGGGATTGTTTTGGTTGAAGAAACTAGAGAAACCGAAAAGTGGCAAAACATGGTTGGCAAAGTCATCGAGCTTGGCCCCCTTGCCTTTCGCAAACGCGACAGCATGGAACCATGGGTAGAGGGCGTTTGGTGCCAAGTTGGCGACTACATCCGCGTCCCCAAATGGGGCGGTGATCGCTGGGAAGTGCCATTACCCAATGCCGCAAGAGACGAAGACCCCATCCTGTTTATGGTGCTCAATGACCACGAAGTCATTGCCTCCATTACGGGCGACCCACTTGCAGTGAAGGCCTTTATATGAACACAGAACCAAAATCCCCCGAGCAAGAGGTAATGGTGATTCAAGAGGCGTCAGACGGCGGCGCAGTCGTTGATCTACCCTCAAGCATCCCATCCCCTGATGCTGGCCAAGGCGGTGACTCAGACGAAGCCGACGCCGCCGCACAACGCGCAGAGATACAGGCCACTGGCTCTGTTGACCCTGACGCGGAAGAGGCCCGCCAAGCCAAGCGCGACAAGCGCCGCATGCGCAAGGACTACCACAAGCAAGTGTCTGTGGAAAAGGACATCAAGCTCCAACAGCTTGAGCGCCAAAACCAAAACCTGCTTGAGCGCCTGTCAGTTGTAGAGCGCAAAACACTTGGATCAGAGTTGGCCCGCCTTGACAAGCGGATTGAGGACGAGCAAAACCGAGTTGTCTTTGCCAAGCAGAAAATCAAGGAAGCCGCCGAGACTGGCAACGGTGACTTGATGGTCAGCGCACAGGACATGTTAATTGAGTCAAGCAGGAACCACGAGGCGCTTGCAAACTTGAAGAAGCGCTCAATCGCACCCCAGCGCCAGCAAACCATTCAAAAACCTGACCCCACGCTTCAGCGGCATGCAAACGCTTGGATGTCCAAAAACTCTTGGTACGACCCAACGGGTAAAGATCCTGATTCACGCCGTGCGTTAAACGAAGACCAAATCTTGGCCGAGGAGGGGTACGACCCCAAAACAGCCGAATATTGGGAAGAGCTTGACAAACGCTTGCANAAGGTNGTTCCNCACCGTTATACTGACGACATGGACGAGGTTCCAGTAAGAACTCAAAGACCAAGAAATGTTGTTACAGGCTCAGGTCGTGAAAGCACTACTCAGAGTGGCGGTAGAAATACTCTCACTCTTTCACCCGAAAAGGTGAAAGCCATGAAAGAGGCGGGTATGTGGGACAACCCTGAAAAAAGAGCGCGAATGATCAAACGCTACGCTCAAGAAGCACGCAACAACAACGAAGGTTAAGGAGTTACGAAAATGGATAAACGTCTAAAGAAAAATCTATCTGCTGGTGGACGCGAAAATCGCGCGAGTCTTGATCCCGATCGAGAGGCACCTGAGGATAAGTTCGCATCATCCCACGAACGTAAGAAAATGTGGACGGATGAGTGGACACAAAGCGCACTGCCCAACGTCCCTGAATTACAGGGATGGCACCTTTGCTGGTTATCAACAACCAACGGGTACGACAGCATTGATAAGCGTATGCGACTCGGATATACACCAGTGAAAGCTGAAGATATAAACGGGTTTGAAAATTGGCGCGTAAAGGCTGGCGAACATGTAGGTTTCATCGCGTGCAACGAGATGCTCTTGTTCAAAATTCCTATGGAACAGTATCAAGAAATCATGGCGCACTTTCACCACGATGCTCCTCTTGATGAGGCGAACAAAATTCGCTTACAGGCCGAGGCGCAACAAGGTCGAGACTCTTCAGGCCGCAGGCTTGGACAGGTTGAAGGCGAGGGTTTGGACAGTATTGACACCCCGATTCCTGCTCCGCATTTTGCTGGGTAGGTTGTTTAAACAAACAAGGAGCTAGATTATGTCTACAGTAAACGCTCCATTCGGCTTGCGTCCCGCGTTTCATCCCTCAGGTTTGGATCGCGCACAGGCGTTAGCTAATGGAATTGCCTCAGGTTTGGCCTCAAACATTTTGAAGGGCCAAGCTATCAAGTATTCAACCGCCACTGGTGTAATTACTCCCGTAACTGGTACCGAAGCTTTCTCAGGTGCTTTTGCTGGTTGTGAATTCACCGATACCACAGGTCGTCGTCGCGTATCAAACATTTGGCCCACAGGCACTACATACCAAACAGGTTCATGTATTGCGTATTTCTACAACGACCAAAACATCGTTTATGAAATTCAAGCCAATGGCGTGCTTGCGCAGACTTCACTTGGTGACGAAGCCAACTTGACGACTGCCGATTTGGCCGCTGGATCAACCGTAACTGGCTTATCCCAATCCACTTTATCAACTACTTTGGTTGGCACAACTGTTCAAGGACAAATGCGCATCGTGGATCTCGCCCCGTTAGTTGACAATGCGTGGGGCGATGCCTTTACCGTTGTTCGTGCGGTTGTTGCAAGATCACAGTTCTTCGGTTCTGTTGTCGCAATCTAATTAGGGAGATAAAAAAATGGCCGCTCCAATGCGCAGTACGGACTTTAGAAGCATCGTTGAACCAATTCTCAACGANTGCTTNGATGGAGTCTATGATCAACGTACCGATGAATGGTCACGAGTTTTTCGTGAGCAAGAAGGTATTCCCCGCAACTACCACGAAGAACCCGTTCTTTACGGTTTTGGTGCCGCTCCTCAGTTGCCTGACGGTTCTCCTGTCAGCTACCAACAAGGTGGCGTGCTGTTTCTGAAACGCTATGTGTACAACGTGTATGGCCTCGCCTTCGCATTGACCAAAGTGTTGGTGGAAGACGGCGACCACATCCGCATCGGTAACGTGTATGCACGCCACTTGGCGCAATCCCTGATCGAAACCAAAGAGACACTGTCTGCGAACGTGCTTAACCGCGCATTCAACTCAGCGTATCAAGGTGGCGACGGTGTTGCTCTGAACAGCGCATCGCATCCCATCGTGAACGGTACAACCAGCAACTTGTTGACCACCGCCGCAAACTTGTCACAGACATCGCTTGAGCAGATGTTGATTCAAGTGCGTCANGCGATTGACAACAACGGCAAGAAGATTCGTTTGGTGCCCCGCCAATTGGTGGTCGCCCCCGGCAACATCTTCCAAGCCGAAGTGCTGTTGAAATCTGTTCTGCGTACTGGTACAGCAAACAACGACATCAACCCTGTCAAAGCAATCGGCCTCTTGGACGAAGGCGCGGCAGTGCTGTCACGTTTGACCTCCAGCACCGCATGGTGGGTTCAGACCGACGCGCCTGAAGGCATGAAGCTTTTGATGCGCCGTAAGCTGGAAAAAACCATGGAAGGCGACTTCGAGACTGACTCTATGCGCTACAAGGCGACAGAGCGTTACGACGTTGGCTTCACTGACTGGCGTGCCATGTACGGCACACCCGGCGTCTAACAGTAAACGCCAAGCAGGGGGGGGTCAAAAGCTCCTCCCTTTTTTTTAATATCTTGTCAAGCTTTTCAAGGAGAAGACAAAATGCCACAATTTTCAGACGACCTATTTCTCGGTACTGCGCAGACGTTCATGGGCGTTACTCGCCAACAAAACGTAGCGACATTTACCGCATCGCAAGCAACAACCGTATTGACAGTTACCGCTGTTCTCAATGGCGTGCCACTTCAAGTTGGTATGTTCATTAACGGTACTAGCGTCACCGCTGGAACTTTCATCACCTCTTTTGGCACAGGCCTTGGCGGCATTGGTACTTACAACGTCAACAACTCAGCTACTGCCACCACAACAACCATGGTTGGTGGTCTTGAAGACTACTTGCCTGATCCATCGCAAATGGATTTGGGTGTTGGCCCCCTTGGCCGTGTTTACATTTGGGACACCGTTCCTGTTGTATTGAACTCGGCAAACATTGTTGCTTCTTCTGCACCTGCGGCGGCTGGTAACTTGACGTTATTGGCAACAAGTTTGTTAGGTGGCCGATACATCGTTCGCCAAGACGGCGTTCCTGCTATTCAGCTAGACGTGCCACGCGCACTGACAATAAATACCTCTACCACTGCCCGCGCAATTACGGTCACAGGGTATGACATTTACGGTCAGGCAATGAGCGAAGTTATTACGGTGTCTGTTGCCGCAACTCCCGTGACTGGTAAAAAAGCATTTTTTCAAATCATCAGCGCTTCAATTTCGGGCTCAGCTACAGCCGTAACCGTGGGCACAAGCGATGTTTTAGGCTGTCCTATCCGCGTAACTGACTTTGGNTACATCCAGCACATTGGGTACAACAACACGTTGGCTGATGCGGCAGGNACCTTTGTNAACGCTGACCAAGCNACCGCTACGACCACAACTGGTGANGTGCGNGGTACTTACACGCCTGCGTCCGCAACTGACGGTATCAAGCGTTTGGTTATGTCAATAGCTGTTCCTGCTATTGCCTGCGGCCCCAACGCTACCCGCTTGGGTGCGCTTGGTGTAAACCAAAACTTATCTGTCTAAGGGGAGGCTGAAATGGCTCAATTTAAACCAATGGTCAAGATGACCACCAACGAGCCTTCAGTTATGCTGAAGCTCAAAAAGGGTGGCAAGGTAGCAAAAGCTGACGCGGCTGAATCCAAGTTTAAGAAGATGGCTGGTGGCGGCGCAATGTCAATGTTGGGAATGACTCCAGCGTTTGTTGGCCGCCCTGCGGTTAATGCGCTCGTCAAGAGCCCCGGCAAGCCCTCAATGTCTGCACGCAAAAAGGCAATGGCGGCCAAGAAGCCCGCCAAGAAGCCTCGTATGCCCAAAGAAATGTCAATGATGCCTCCCATGATGCCCCCCATGAAAAAGGGTGGCTCTGCCGACAAGTCTCAAGACAAAGCCATGGTCAAAAAGGCTTTCAAACAGCACGACATGCAAGAGCACAAAGGCGGCAAAGGCACCAAGCTGTCCCTTAAAAAGGGCGGTCAAACCTACGCTGACGGCGGTTCAGTAAGCCACAGTCCTATGTCTACCCCTGCAAATGCAAAGCCACCTACCGCTAATCGTGGTGTTGGTGAGTATGTGCAGACAGCCATGCGCACGGCAAAGAACAACCCCAAAGGTTACGCCTATGGCGGTTCTGTCAAAACAGTTGTGATGTCGACTGACAAGAAAAGGGGCAACAACGGTTTTGCAACTGGTGGTGTTGCCATGAGTAACGCTGGTGGCTACAAAAAAGGCGGCAAACCCAAAAAAATGGCGATGGGTGGTATTGGTCAACGACCCCTAACAGCGGAAGAACTGAATCGGAAAGATCCGAATCCCGGAGCTNNACGTACTNATCCATTAATGGAAAAAGTGAAGTTACAGATAGCGGGTCTTAATGACCCNGACCGTGGTGGCGGCAATAGACCTAGACCTCGCCTTCCACTTATTAATACCGACCNNGATGGCGGCAATAGACCTAAACCTCGCACCACCAAACCTCTACTTATTAATGATGATAATGACCCCGATCGTCGTGGCGGCAATAGACCTAGACCACAGACAATTGACCTGTCTTCCATGCACAATGACCCCGATCGTCGTGGCGGCAATAAACCCCGCACACCACTGCCACAAGCTATTGATATGCCAAAGCCTAATATGCCAAACCGTACACCACGGCCACAGGCTATTGATATGCCAAGGCCCAATATGCCCATGAAAAAAGGCGGCAAGGCCATGATGATGGGCGGTTACGCAACTGGTGGCGTTCCTATGTCCAATGCTGGAGGCTACAAAAAGGGGGGCAAAACCTCAAAAAAAGCTTACGCGACGGGGGGAACTGTTAACACAGGCAAGCCCGTCGCGATGCAAGAGGG
>JGI25914J50564_10000609_pt1 | contig 12030 bp, 8 predicted proteins | sample LauGreSuBDMM15SN_2_FD_50564 | JGI IMG/M metagenome (IMG submission 50564) | reverse complement strand
TGAAAATTACGTCTGTAAAGCGGGTCTAATCCTAAACCTTGCACATCAACTTGTCGAAATTGTTGACGGTTATATTGTCTTAAAATGGTCGAACTAAAATTGATATTCGAAGGCAAATAATTAAAATTAAAATCTGTCAAAGCTTTCCANTAGCTACTTTTTTTCATGAATTTTACTTTCTTGAAGGGCTCAACTGGTTTNGGCTGAAAGCTGTAAGCATAATCTGCCGAAGTGCGTACTTGTTGGTCTAAATATTCTTCTACTTCGTAATCGTGCTTTTGAATTTGATTATAAGAATAGGAAAGTGTTAAATTTTCTGGGTCGTAAATATGTGGTTTTTGTTTTGCGCCACGCTCTTTCTTCACGCCAATAAAATTGATGCTTTGCGTTTTAGTATATTCAATCGCTCTGTTGGTGATATTGTCTTTTTCAGCTTGATTATTCGTAACATCCACCAATTGANTTAACCTTATATCTTGGTTAAATGGATCATATTCTGGCGTTACAATTTCTTCGCCGATTCCATAGTTGAACGGCAAATTGATTCCCCATTTTTTAGGTAATAATTTACCAACGTTGAGGTTTGTGACAATATTATATTGTCTCATGTCTTTACGACTTCTTTCATTTGGTCCATCTTCTAAAGCTCCGAAACCTATGGTACTGATTTTTCCCGTCGCAGAAAGGGTAGCAAAATCTGCTAAATTGGTGTCTAAAGTTCCTACTGCAGCCATTCCACCTTTGTTTTCCATTCCAGACAAACGCAATTCGTTGAACCAAACTTCGCCAACCACTTTTCGATCTGGAATCGCTACGTTGTTAGGGTCAACTCCGTTTATTGTATTGTTTTTTACACCCACCATTAAAGTCCTAACCAAACCAAAATTAGGATTTCCTTTCACGCTAATGCGCAGACTATTTGGGTTTACCGGCAGTGAAGGGTCGATTTCATAATCAAATTTAGAATAAACACCATCTGTAGAAACATCACCTGGATTTTGTTTTGCCAAAATTTTAATTTTTGTAAGCAATGCCATTGCTATATCCATGTTGTTTTCTTCTGGCCAAACTTTTTCTGCAGTTGAAGCGTCATTGGCAAGCGTTCTTTTTAATGGAATTTCAACCTGATAGTAGTTTTGTGTAAAATCATTTCCAAAACGAAGAAATCCTGCTAATTCATTATCATTTAGCGGTTGAGATAAATCATCTAGTGCTTCTGCATGAAGGAACATTTTTAAGTTTTTAAACTGTCGCATATCCACGCTTACATTTTTAAAAACCGCTCTAGAATCGCCTGGTTCAAGTCCATCTTTAGAAATTCTCAACGAAAGTGATTGTTCATTTTGGTTGATGATTGTATTGTTGTTGAACAGTTGCTCTCTAAAAACTCCAGGTGGTGTAAAATATTTTATCGGAGTTCTATTTGCATTTTCTAAGATATTCACCGCTGATACATCGAAACCTGTATTGTCGTCATCTGGATTAATATCTGTTGGATCAAGTGTGTTGACAAATCTTCTCCATTCGCCGCGAATTCAATCTAATGTTCCGAAACGCAAAGTAATTTCTTGAGAGAAACCAGTAACAAACATTCTCATGAATTGAATGGAAGTAAAGCCTTCAATCCCACCAAATTTTTTATTATTGACTCCTTGGTCTATTGGAATTTTAAATTGGTACCATTTTGCATTGATATCTGGTCCTCCAGCTGGATCTTGAAAAGTAGTCGGCAAAATATCTGTTATATAATTTTGGCCCACAACCATATCTGGTTTAATGTCAATGTTATATTGATAATAAGCATTGATGGTGTTCATTGTATTGTCGCGGTTGATGTCTTCTACATCGGGCAATGTTGAATTTCCTCTGTTATTGTTGGTTACATCAACTGGTGAATTTTTTTCTAAACCGTTATAGTTTTTATACCTTTCTAAAACGCTACCGGTTGCATCTAGAAAAAATTTATAATTGTCGCCCGATGGATCTTGTTCACCACTAAATGCTGCTGGAAAATTTGCTGCTTCATCAGCATCATTTAATCCATCTAAACCAACATCTTGCACACTTCTGTTTCCTTGGTTAGTGTCAAAAGCATAGATAAGTGATTGTGAAATAGGAATTTCTCCCCAAACTGTCGATGTTGAATTTTGAACGCCACCACTTTCGGGTAAGCCATTTTCGTATTGTTTTCTTCCATCTCGAAGTACATCTTCTGAAATTTGCCCTAAGTTGATAAATAGTTTTCCTTCGTTTGTAGTAGGTACTTGTCCGTCTTTAAAGGGGTCCATCATCCAAAACTGAATATATTCTACATTTCCTTGTTCAAAATTGGTTGAATTGATTGGGCGCATTATACTTCCAAAATTTTCCTGTGGTTTCAACAAATTATCTCTATCGGTATTTACTTTAAAATTATATGGTCCTCTTTCTGAGGGATAATAATTTAAATCGAGAGTATTAACAACAGTGGACTGTCCAGCAGCAATATCTGTATTTTTAAATAATTCTCGAATGTATACCCTTCTTACATTGTCAAAAGTCAAATCCGCATCTGTAATTTCAGTTGGTCTTTGCGATGTATAGAAAACCGGATCAATGGTATGCCAAGCTAATTTTGCTCTTTTAAAACCATCATCTAATTTATACACGGGTTCAGAGCCATTGTCTAATCCAAAACTTTGATAACTTTCACCCGGTTTCCATAAGGGGACAGATCCTAAACTCCAGGATTGTGCTGCACGCATGTCGATTGCGTTTTGAGAACCTTCAAAATCGTCTACATAAATCGTTGATTCTCCTTGAAATGCGTCTGCTTTTGAGGTGCCAGGTTTCAAGAATGCTACTTCACCTCTAAAAGAAACATTTGATGGAACATCCGTATCAATGTTTGGTAATTTGTTGACCATTCTTGTCAGAAAAGGTATTTCAGCAGCGTAGTTAGTATTGAATCCAAAAATGGTGTTATTGACAGATTCTTGTCCAAAACTTGATTTTTGAGTAAAAGGTCTTTCTGTCATTTTTAAAAAAGTGGCCCCAACCAAAAATTTATCAGAAAATTTATGTTCTACGTTTACGCCCATAAACCTTCTTGTTTGCTGACCAAATACCGAATTATTTTCTAATGAAATCTGTATGGGTGTGTTGGATGCTTTCAAAGCGGGATCTAAAATCTGAACCCTTCCTTGCTGATAATTGACAGAATAATCTATTCCTTCTGCCAAAACCCGACCTGCTGCCGTAACAACAACTGAACCTCTTGGAACGTTAAATGCGCCAATTGCAATTCCATCTCCGCCAGAAGATTTATATTTCCCACGCAGTTGGAACTTGTTTTTATCACTTTCTTGCAAAGCCCTCGCTTGGGTATTTGCGTACATTGTTTTATAAACATATTTTTTTTGATTGCCATTGTAGGTAGCTGGATCATTGTAGTCTTCTAGTCCTGTTGAAGACTTTAATTTATTGAATAAATATTTTCCAAAAGGTTCAACGGTGGTAAAAATGATTCGACCATTTTGAGTATCGACTGTTTGACCGGGAATAAAATCAAAAAAACCATCGCCGCCTTGTTCGGGATCGTTGGTGCTGTTCAATCGGTCTAAATTAAATACTTTTAAAAGAGGTGTTTGTTCGACTCCTTCGTCAATGCTTGGCGTTGCAGGATTATCAACAGGAAGAGGATTGGATGCNGCAGGTGCTGCAGGTGTNATATAATTTAAAGGGGAAGGGTCTGAATACAAAATGTTAAATCGAAAACCTTCTTGCTCTAATTGTCCACCTGATGCGATTTGGTAAATGTTTTTCATCATTAAATTCCAAACAGGTGTTGTAAATCCCGTTGAAGAATTTTTTACGGTAGTTAAACTGCTTTTCAACATTTTTAAAACCAAACTTTGCGTGGTTACAGTTTGGTCTTCTGGAACAGTTGTTGATCCTCCGACTACTGTAGATTCTACCCCACCGTTTCCAAATTCTCCAACTTGATAAACATTCTCACCAACGGTATATTGATAGGCAACTGCTAAAACTTCATCGTTAGATAGTTTTTGTTGCAATGAAACATAGCCCAATTGTGCGTTGTAAGTGTACTCATTTGTCGTTAATTTTCGGGCATTCTCCAATTTAGAATAATCTTGTCCCTCTGTAACAGTTGTTCCTGCTGGCAAGTTAAAAGCACTTGCATTTGTAGTTACGACCTCTCTAATTCCAGTATTCAAATAACCACCATTTGTGGCAATAAGTTTTGGATCATACTTGTTGTTCGCATTGTCCGGAGGAGAATCTGATGGTTTGCTAAAAAACCCAAGTGGATTATTCAAATTTACAATTTCTCGATCGTCAAAACCCGTTAATGGAGATTCGCCCAAATCTTGGAGGGCAACAACGTTGCGCAAATTGTTTTCGGTTGTACTTACTCTATTTTGACGATTGGTTACCCAAACTTCAATTCTAGTTATTTGAACACGGCTGTCGATTACCGGATAATTTTTAAGGGAAGCGTCATATTTATTTCTGAAATATTGACCCAGAAAAAAGTGACGGTCAACATCATAATCTAGTGCGAACAAATCAAACTCTTGCAGTGTTCCGCCGCCTTGTGCAGTTACGGATTTGGTTTGTGATTTTTGTTCAGAAAATACGCCTGTAATGGTTGTTTTTCCAAATTGAAATTGCGCTTTCACACCAAATAAACTTTGTGCGCCTTTAATCAATGAACTTGTTAGTGGCAAGCTGACGTTTCCAACTTCTAATTTTTGCAGAATATTGTCTTCTTGTGGAGCAAATTCAAGNTTAATTAAATTCTGAAACGAAAAGGTTGATTGGGTATCATAGGTAGCATTTACTGCTAATCTTGTTCCAACCTTGCCCATCAAACTCATGTTGATGCGTTGGTTGAAATCGAAAGTTGTTGTTGACCTATTTCTTGGTGAAAGCGATGGATTATCTTGTTTAGTATGTCTTACACCCAAGTCCATTTCGACGGAACCTGTGGGCTTTACATCGATTGTGTTACTTCCAAAAATGGTCTCAAAAAAACTATTATTTACATAATATCTTGGCAATAAATCTTTTTTTGCTTCTTCGCTGCCTGGTTTTTTCCCGTCTATAGCGTCTGATTTTTCTTTAAAATACTTCCGAACGGCCTCTCTAGTTACCAATTTTTCATACTCTTTTGGAGTCAAAATCATAGGATAATTGATATTAAAACCTCCAACAGTGTTGGTATAAATATAGCGATCAGTAGCAGCGTCATAAGTATAAACTTCAACGATGCTAGGGGGATTTTTTAAAACTACCTTCCCTTTGTTGTAGCCAATTGTATCAGTTGGTTTGTCGTCAACTTGCGCAAGGATATTGTTTGTGGCTAACAAAATCAATAAAAAGGTGATGATTTTATAGAGACTACTCTTGTTTTTTATGTACAATGTTTTCAACTATTATAAATTTTTTAAAGCTTGTTTTATGATAAATTCTGCAGTAGCTGTAGGATTTTCTCTAACTATTTTTTCTACTATTTTTTCTGAAATTCTTCGTACGAAACCTAAAACTTCAAGAGCAGATAACGCTTCATCTTTGTTAGTATTGTTTTGAACCATCGAAAGTTCGTCTAAATCATACAATTTTAACACTTTGTCTTTTAAATCCAGAATTACACGTTGAGCGGTTTTTACCCCAATCCCCTTAATTGACTGAATTGTCCCAACATCGCCGCTTCCAATAGCTTGAATAATTTGTTTAGGTTCAATCGATGATAACATCGTACGTGCTATACTTGCGCCAATTCCTGAAACAGAGAGCAACATTATAAAAATTTCTCTTTCTGATTTTTCTACGAAACCAAACAAAGTATGCGCATCTTCTTTTATTTGAAGATAAGTATAAAGTTTTATATTATCGGTATTGGGCAGTAGTGAGTAGGTGTGAAGCGAGATATTGACCTGATAACCAACACCTGAACAGTCAATTACGACTTCGGTCGGTGTCTTTTCTGTAAGTTTTCCTTGTAGATGTGTTATCATTGTACTAAAGTAATTGTCAAATGTAGCAAATTTCTTTTTATCGATAGTAAAGTTATTGATATTGAATCAAAAAAGTTGTAATTTTAAACAAGAACTTTTGATTCAAAATGTCACTAAAATCTATAAAGTTAATTTAAAATGATTGCCATTTTGTAATTTTATTGAAACTATCTAAATAGTAAAAAATAACAGATCAGTACTATTTATAAAAGCGGTTTTTTATGAATTTATATGATCCTTAGTTTTTTCCAACAATCTTCAAGATGATCATTTACTATGCCCGTGGCTTGCATATGAGCATAAACAACTGTTGATCCAACAAATTTAAAACCTCTTTTTTTTAAATCTTTGCTAATTGTACCTGAAAGTGGAGTAGTGGCAGGAACATCTTCAAGGGTTTTAGGAGCATTTACAATAGGTTTTCCGTTTGTAAATTTCCAAATATAGCTGGAGAAACTCCCAAATTCTTTTTGTGTAGCAATAAATTGTTGGGCGTTGGTAATTGCGGCTCTAATTTTAAGTTGATTTCGAACAATTCCAGTATTTTGCAATAATTCTTGCACTTTGTTTTCATTGTAATTAGCGATTTTATAGTAGTCAAAATCGTCGAATGCCACTCTGAAATTTCCTCTTTTCTTTAAAATTGTAATCCAACTTAGGCCCGCCTGAAAAGTCTCGAGAATTAAGAATTCAAAAAGTTTTTTGTCGTCAAAAACTGGTTCGCCCCACTCTTGATCATGGTAGTTTTGGTATAACTCGCTCGAATTGCACCAGCCACATCTTTGTTTTTCGCTCATTCTTCTTCTGATAGGTATTTCTTAATTAAATGATGTCCTAAATAAATCATCGGGGTAAGCAAAACCGCAATTGATAATTTAAAAACATATCCTGTTAAAGCAGAGGAAATAAAGGTTTCAAAATTTATTTTTCCGGGCAACCAAAAGGCTATCCCTAAAACAATAAACGAATCAAAAAGTTGCGAAATCACTGTAGAACCTGTAGTGCGTAACCAAATTTTTTGTTCGCCAGTTTTGTTTTTGAAATACCAAAACACACTAACGTCGATGAGTTGAGAAACTACAAAAGCAATTAAACTTCCGACAATTATCCACAAACTTTGTCCGAAAACCGCATAAAATTGATTGTCGTTTACAGGGCTAATTCCTTTCGCGGCAGGAACATTAATGGCCAATAACAATATTACAAAAGCATAAGCTATCAAACCGGCAGTGATAAACGAGAGTTTTCTAACGCCTTTTTCTCCAAAATACTCGTTGATTAAATCGGTGGTTAAAAACACAATTGGCCACGGCAAAATGCCAATACTCATTACGAAAGGTCCAATCTGAATTAGCTTTCCGCCAATTAGTTCCGCTACAACTGCATTGGTAATGAAAATCCCAGCTAAAATAACGAAAACATATTCTTTCTTTGTCTTAAACATAAAGGCGTCAAATTAATGCGAATGTATTATTTTTCTATAAATAAAAAAACCCAAATCTTTCGAAATGGGTTTGTATAAATTATTGAAAAAAGATTATGCTTCGAATGGAAGTATAGAAACAAATGATTTGTTGTCTTTTTTCTTTTGGAACTGAACAACTCCATCAACTCTAGCGTGTAGAGTATGGTCTTTACTGATGTAAACATTTTCACCAGGATTGTGTTTAGAACCTCTTTGTCTTACTATAATGTTTCCAGCAATGGCTGCTTGACCACCATAAATCTTTACGCCTAAACGTTTTGATTCTGATTCTCTACCATTTTTAGAACTACCGACACCTTTCTTGTGAGCCATGACGTTTGAGTTTTAAATGTTAATTGTTTTCTTCTTTTGCTGGAGTTTCAACAGCTGCTTTTTTCGCTTTAGGCGCTTTTGGCTCTGCTGATTTTTCCTCTTTTGGTTCTGCGACTTTTTCCTCTTTTGGTTCTGCGACTTTTTCAGCTTTCACTGCTTTTTTTGCAACATTTACGCTGATACCTTCAATTACAATTTGAGTAAGATATTGTCTGTGACCATTTCTCTTTTTGTAACCTTTTCTTCTTTTCTTTTTGAAAACGATTACTTTATCTCCTTTTAAGTGTTGTAACACTTTGGCTTCTACTGAAGCTCCTTCTATAGCTGGGGCGCCTAAAGTGATTTTGCCATTGTCGTCTAATAAAAGAACTTTGTCAAAAGAAACTTTTGAACCTTCTTCATTAGTCAAACGGTGAACATAAACCTTTAAGTCTTTGCTTACTTTGAATTGTTGCCCTGCTATCTCTACGATTGCATACATAACAAATTGTTTTTATTAATTTTTAAGTTTGCAAATGTAGTAAATATTTATTTATACACAAGTTATTGACAAGAAAATATTTAATTTCGTTTTCAATAGATTAAATCTAAACAAAAACCATTTTTTGTGTAACATTTTTATCAATAACTTTACAAACTGAAAACAAAATTATTAACCCTATGAAAAATTCTATAATGGCTTTAAGTGCATCACTTTTGTTAGGTGGAGTTGCTTCTGCCCAGAAAGTAGCTTTTGAAGAATACAATTTAGACAACGGCTTGCACGTTATTTTACACAACGATCCTTCGGCTCCAACTGTAATTACTTCGGTGATGTACCATGTTGGTGCAAAAGATGAAAATCCAGACCGAACTGGTTTTGCTCACTTTTTTGAACATTTGTTGTTTGAAGGTACAGAAAACATCAAACGTGGTGAATGGTTTAAAATCGTAACCGGAAACGGCGGCGTTAACAATGCCAATACTACCGAAGACAGAACTTATTATTACGAAGTTTTTCCTTCCAACAATTTAGAATTGGGCCTTTGGATGGAATCAGAAAGAATGCTTCATCCTGTCATCAATCAAATTGGTGTAGATACCCAAAACGAGGTGGTTAAAGAAGAAAAACGCCTTCGTTACGACAACAGTCCTTATGGGCAATTGATTCCAGAAGTAAAGAAAAACATGTTCAGCAAGCACCCTTATCGTTGGACAACCATCGGTTCAATGGACCATTTAGATGCTGCCAAATTGGAAGAATTTCAAGCATTCAATAAAAAATTCTATATTCCGAACAACGCTGTTTTGGTTGTTGCAGGCGATATTGATGTAGCAAAAGCAAAAGTTTGGATCAAACAATATTTTGGTAACATCCCGAAAGGAGAAAAAATTGAAAGAAAAACTTATGTAGAAGACGATATCACGACGCAAAGAAACGCCACTTATGAAGATGGAAATATTCAAATTCCAATGGTAGTTACTGCTTATAGAACGCCGTCGATGAAAACGAGAGAAGCTAGGGTTTTAGATTTTATTTCTACTATTTTAAGCGATGGTAAAAGCTCTAGGATGTACAAAAAAATTGTAGACGACAACAAAACAGCATTGCAAATCGGTGCATTTAGCTACAATCAAGAAGATTATGGCACATACATCATTTATGGTTTGCCACAAGCGCCGCATACAACTGCTGATATCACCAAAGAAGTTGATGAAGAAATTCTGAAATTACAAACAGAGTTAATTTCTGAAAAAGAATTGCAGAAGTTGCAAAACAAATTCGAAAATAAATATGTCAACAGTAATGCAACAATTGACGGAATTGCCAGTAATTTAGCAACTTATTATTTATTATATGGCGATGTGAATTTGATCAACACCGAAATCGATATGTACCGTTCGATTACAAGAGAAGAAATCAGAGCCGTTGCCAAACAATATTTAAACCAAAATCAAAGGTTACTTTTAGATTATATTCCAACCAAAAACAAAGCTCAAAACTAAAATAAACACCATGAAAAAATCAATATTTGTTTTATCTGGCTTGTTTTTATCATTCATTATGCAAGCACAAATTATTCCTCAGCCCAAACCCGGAGTTGCTCCGACAATCAAAATTGGAAAGCCCGAAACTTTTGAACTTAAAAACGGATTGAAAGTTCTAGTAGTAGAAAACCACAAACTTCCGAGGGTTACATTTAACCTCACCATCGACAATGCACCTTATTTTGAAGGCGACAAAAAAGGCGTTGCCGAATTGACAAGTGCATTAATCGGAAGCGGAACAAAAACCATTTCAAAGGCAGCTTTTAATGAAGAAGTTGACTTTTTAGGGGCACGAATTAATTTCAGTACCGATGGTGCTAGCGCAAGCACACTCTCTAAATTTGCAGGTCGCGTTTTAGAATTAATGGCTGATGGTGCATTGAACCCAGAATTTACCCAAGAGGAATTTGACAAGCAAAAAGCCAAAATCATCGAAGGATTAAAATCAGAAGAAAAAGATGTATCTGCCGTTGCAGCAAGAGTGGGTGATGTTTTGACTTTTGGAAAAAATCATCCTTCAGGAGAATACATAAGCGAAGCAACGCTTAACAATGTTAATTTAGCAGATGTAATAGCCAATTACAATACGTATTTTGTTCCTGGAAATGCTTATTTAATCATCGTTGGAGATGTGAAATTTGAAGACACCCAAAAAGTAGTCGAAAAACTTTTTAACACATGGAAACCAGCAATTGCTCCAAATGTGAGCTTCAATGACCCTAAAGATGTTCAATATTCGCAGATTAATTTTATCGATATGCCTAATGCGGTGCAATCGGAAGTTGCTGTTGCGAATGTTTCTAATTTGAAAATGACCGATGCCGATTATTTCCCGGTTTTGGTTGCCAATCAAATTTTTGGTGGCGATTTCAATTCTTACATCAACATGAATTTAAGAGAGGCGCATGGTTGGACGTATGGCGCAGGTTCTAGCATTCGNGGAGATAAATATGTTTCGAAATTTGAAATTTCAACCCAAGTGCGCAACGCAGTTACGGACAGCACGGTTGTGGAGATTTTTAAAGAATACAAAAAAATTAGAACTGAAAAAGTTTCTGATGAATTGCTTGCAAGTGTAAAAGCAGGTTATGTTGGAAGATTTGTAATGCAAATTGAAAAACCTCAAACCGTTGCTGGATATGCTTTAAAAATCGAAACACAAGGTTTGCCAACTGATTTTTATGAAAATTATATAAAAAGTATCAATGCGGTAACTGCCGATGACGTTTTGCGCGTTGCCAAGAAATATTTCTTGGAGGACAATGCAAGAATTATTATTGTTGGAAAAGCAACTGATGTTTTGCCAGGACTTTTAAAATTGAAAACGCCTATTTTTTATTTTGATAAATATGGCAATCCAACTGAAAAACCAGCCATGAAAAAGGCCGCGCCAGCTGGCGTAACGGTAAAAACTGTTTTGGACAATTATATTAAAGCGATTGGCGGCGAAAAAGCAGTTTTTGCTGTTAAAACCATTTCAAGTGTTGGTTCGGCGGCTATTCCACAAGCGCCAATGCCTTTGAGTTTTGTTTCTAAAAAAGATGTGAAAGGAAAAACTTTGGTCGAAATTTCGATGGAAGGAATGGGAAGCATTATGAAGCAAGTGGTTAACGAAAAAGGGGCTTATGCTGTTCAGCAAGGACAACGCAAAGACTTTGAAGGTGCAGAATTAGCTGAAGAAAAACAAGGCGCTACTACTTTTGAAGAAATTGGGATGTTGAAAAGAACAGATTTGGTTTTAGACGGAATTGAACCTCTGAATGGAAGTGATGCTTACATCGTTAAAAACGGAAAAACAAGCATGTATTATGATGTGAATTCTGGTTTGAAAGTTTTAGAATCTAAAGAAATTGAAGCCGGTGACAAAAAAATGACCATTACTTCGGCTCTTGCAGATTATAGAACTGTGAAAGGGGTTAAAGTTCCATTTAAAATGATTGTGAACCAAGGTTTTGATTTGGATATACAAATGTCTGATGTAAAAATCAATGAGGGTGTATCCGATGCAGATTTTAAATAATAGTTGAAATAAAATAGATTTTAAATTTTAAAAAGCCAATGAATTTTCGGATTTATTGGCTTTTTTTATTTTGAATTTAAAAGCTCCATAAAATCATTTCTGCTGATTTCTCGGCAACCTAAACTCTCTAAATGGTCGTTGTATACTTGACAATCGAGCAATTT